>Ga0307513_10002185_pt1 | contig 27357 bp, 29 predicted proteins | sample 15_EM_MG_FD_202174 | JGI IMG/M metagenome (GOLD analysis project Ga0307513, IMG submission 202174) | Populus trichocarpa ectomycorrhiza microbial communities from riparian zone in the Pacific Northwest, United States - 15_EM | ecosystem: Host-associated > Plants > Roots > Unclassified | place... | reverse complement strand
AGTATACCTATTTCGACCTGACAGTTTTAGGGAATGCCAGGAATGCCGAGGAAGCCGGGGAATCTTTTTCATTAGGGACCTTCAGAATCCCATACCGTCCAGTCCTCTTCCCAACCCATTTTGAATGTTCTGAAGGAATTGAGATCTACTTGTAGTGTGATTGAGGGGGTCAGGATGAGATCAATTTTGTAAGCACTAGCAGGATAGGACGCGAGGGTATTCCTGTCCCATCCCGTCCTCTGAAATCCCATCAAATCCCATCCCGTCCCCTCCTCCAGCATTCCCGGCATTCCTGAGGAAGTCTCACCCCGGGATAGACCCGTTGCAGCACACTTGGATCAATGCGACCTCGTGAACAATGCAAGCTACGCTCCCGCTTTACTCTCGCAGGATCCAGTTTGTGAACAGTGGCAAAACCGGCGCGCTCAAACATATATACACGGAATTTAACCATCTACAAGACTCGCCCACCATTTTTGTAGAGGAATTATCTAACGCTCTATTTCAAGACTGTTCCCAAGGAACCAGCTTGCTCACACCCAAACTAGCACGGCTCTGAAGCTAATGGTCGGCCAGTCCGAAACGCAATGCTTGAGATGGTCACCTCCTATACGCTCATGAAATTAGAAGAAGTAAATAGAATCGGGAGAGTGGCCCTGTGCAAGACGGAAGCCGACCACGTTGGAAGTCAGGCTCGAGAACTACTTATACGTTCGTCAGTTCGACGGATAACTGCGTTCAAAGTGCATTTACGTACCCCATTACCAAGGAATACCTCAGCCCAGTTACCAACAGCCATGTCTACCGCTTGAGACACGGCCTGCGCTGTATCGCCCCACACGAGCTCCTTGCTCGACCGCACACTCTTCCACCCGTCCTCCAATAGCAGCTCTTTCAAGCCACCGACCCATCGTTCCTTCCCGTTCGTCATCAAATAAACATCCTCCAACCCTGGATGGGCCCGCCGCACGGCAGCAAGTTTATCCCTAATCCCGTCCATTCCCAGCCAACAGTGCAGGTAGAGCAGCTGCTCTGCAGTAAGAGTCGTTAGGTCTACTTTGCCCTCCGCATCGTGAGGGTACGCGACCGAATACGGCGGGTCGAAGATCGAATCGGGGAGCTTGGGATACGACGTATTGGCCCAGCGTGCGTCGAACTTGAATTCCCCTGGATCGAAGCCGTCTGGGACTGTAGCGTTATCGCGCGAATATATACCAAAGGCATTCCAGGAATTCCAACTTTCCCTGGCGTGTGCCAAACCTTTGCAGTGTCCTACATAGTCGCCCCTTCGCACATGCACGGCGACTAGTTTGTGCAGAACATACGGCGCGGGATCGGTAGCTGCGAAGGTAATATATGAAACCGCGGCATCGAGGACGTGTGCAGTGGTACGCACTTCTGCCGTTTAGGGGTTCTGCGGAGGGGACTTCTGGTGAGCCTATAGACCTCTTGAGAGGCTCCTTCCATGCCCATGGATGCGTTGGTGGTAATGATTTGCGTACGAGAGCACTGAGACTGTTCGAAGGCGGAGGAATCCCATTCGCCTCCAGGGTGCTGTGGATCAAAGGGCTCCAATCCCAGTCTTTGTATATAAGGGAGGACTCCAGAATCGACCATATCGGAAGTAGCTGTGGCTTCCCAAAAAGACTAACCCCAACGTAAGTCGCACCCCGAAACCAGTGCAGAACCTAGACCAAAAGACTCACGTATACCTGAAAATTGATCTCCCTTGAACGTCCACACAGGGTTGCTCCATCTCAGCCAGCTTTTTTCCCCACGCCAAAATAGTCGTTAATGCACTGTCTTGGTCTACATCGATGCCTAGCTCCTTGGCAGTCTCCTCAACCGATAGCGCAACGGTTTCCTCCTCCGAACACACCGAGTGAAAGTACTCTTCTGATACCGCCCTTGGAATGATCTCGTCCTGGGTGAGGCTCGACTCGTTTGCTGAGCCCCGGCTCCAAGCGAACGGTGCTCCAGTGATGGGCCCATATGTGAAAGTGCTGAACGGAATGGCGAGGTTGGCAATGTCAGAGAATGGCCGGTGATCGCGTGCGATATATGTTGGGAAGACGTAGGCACGTCGGGCGAGGAGAGCAAGGTGGGCGGTGATTAGTCTATCCAGGGATTTACCGACTCTGCCTCATACGGGCGGAAAGAGATTCGGGAACGCACTGTTCTTGCAACACATTGTTCCATCCGCTCCCCCATGCATGGCCGGAGAAATTGATGAAACTATGCAAGGTATCAAGACTGAGCGATACAGGCAAGCTCGAAACCACATACCGTCCTCTACGCCCTTCAGGAAATGGTAGGTCGGCGTTATGTTGCGGCAAGGCTCTCTCAAATTCTAACACCTCCTACATAAATAGGCATTAGTGTAACCGTAAGTTTGAAACCGAGCGAAACTCACTTTAAAGATGGAGTCCTCCACGACTGGAGGCAATGCTGGAGTTCTTGTCGTCCAGAATGTAACGCCGAGCATGAGGGTTAAAAGGCCTAAGGAGAGAACAGTCCGCGCCGTTGTTGGGCAGAGGATTGCCCTAGCGGATCCAAGTAATCGTCCCTCTGAAGCACGACCACGCCAGCCTGATGAGGTGCGAGACCATCGTGCATCACCATTCGCGTTTCCATCTTGTCGATGTAGAAAAGGGGAAGTTATCATTGGTAAATCCGGGTCTTCGCCAACATCATCCTCGTCCTGTTGAAGAAGTCGGTAGGCTTCGTCCTCGGGCATCTTTACGCAGTGCAGCGGTTACTGGAAGCGGAGTGGCAGTTCTGGGACGTAAGGACTTAATGTATCACCGGTTGTTGTCAGTGTGGTCTTGACCAGAGGGAAGGAGTAGAGGGTTGAGAAAGCAGAGGGCTTGCATGGTGGGCGGCTACACAAAGCCCCACCTGGACTTCCCGTCAACATTGCTCATGTCCAACCCGCCCACAAGACGTTCATCAATGCGTCCAAAATGGGACGACGCGTCGTTGGCCTGCTTCCAGGGTTTCCAGGATTGAGGACTCGGAACAGGTTGGAGACTAGACATTGTAGACATCGACCGAGATGCAGGATGCGGTTGCAGACTGTATGTATGTGTATGTTTATTGGTACCTAGAAGATAACCGCTACCATAGTGGATCAGAGTATGAAACAGGACGTAAACAGCAGAACGGACTTACGGACTCAGATGCGGGGGGCAGTCTGAGCCTGGACAGTCCTACAAGGAAGGGGTTTTATAAGTGAAGGTGCCGGAGTGTGCGGTCCGGCAGAGAAAAGAAAAAGATCGAAGTCACTACTACGCCGTGCATCGGAGCATCGGAGGATGCGGGCCTGTCAGAATCGGAGCTCGGATGATAGAAAAAGCCTATGAAATTCAATCCAGAGTTCTAGGCATTATACAACTTGGTTGTGTGCTAGCTGGCTCAGCTGCGTTGCTCAACATCAGCCGTATAGGCTCGACATCGGTGATCGTGCACCCGCAGAGCAAGTCTTTAAGAGCAAAAACAGGGCACAGACATCCACGGGTTCTTCTCTGACCCTCTCATAATTCAGGAGTTTATGTCTAAATCCCATGTGGTAATGAGGGTATCGACCTCAATGCGCTAGAGCGATCGCCCCACATCACATGATCCCTTGCCGGCTGTGGGTTCCCGTACATCGCTTGTTTGAACCCATCATCCGCCTTCGATTTTGATGACGATTCAGGGCAGGTTCGGCAAAAGGGGTACCTGGCAAGGCACGCAGCTCGTTGAGGAACAACACGCCTGTGTTGAAGCCACCCCGTTGAAGCCATCCCAGGTCCACTTCCATTCGCTTCGATTTTTGAACCTTCAACTGCTTCGCTGAAAGACTGGCATCGACTGAAGCCGTTAAATTGTGTCGTTGTGTTCACGACGGCGCAGTGCTGGAAACAATCGAGGAAACAATCGAGGAAAATACTATTCTCTGAGTACTTTCATGTACAATTACCATTAAACCATAAGCAGTATCAATTTATATTCTATGAAGGAATTCGTGTGGGTATAGCCCTCTCCATTTTTGTCCCAACGCGTGCAAGCGGAGATCGAAACGTGTCATGCAGGGCGAGGGGTTAGCAGAAAGTGGTACGGCTGCTATACGGTTCTTCTTTATTTCTTATCGTTAAGAAAACGCATTGAAATGTGTACTGGTCCAACTGATAAGTCGGCATTGGAATGAGTCTGCCCTAATCCGGGGATATAAACATAGCCTCCAGTCAAACTTGAGTGCCAAGATAACAAACCCCATCGAGTGCCTGGTTTCTGTTTTCGTGTTGTAGGGTCGATTTATGAGTCGATTATGAAGGTCAAGAATAAATGCCTGGACTCTCCTCTCACCACTTAAGCTGCTCAAACATGGTCATACTCTTCTGCTTGCTTTTAAGCTTGGTCCTGCTCTTGTTGATGTGGCGAGAGTGCAGGAGAAATCCAATCCAAAACGCGATTCAATTTGAGGGGCGAGGACAACACAATGAAGGCGGGCTCCCGTATTTCACGCCGTCTACTTGGTCAATGGGTGGGTTGAGGTTAGTCAATTGGGTGTCTTGCTGCAGCGTTTGATCAGGCGAAATGTCCCACCCAGCCTTGAACCGCAACCACCACCTCCCGATGTCAACAACGAGCACACTTGCAGAAGCAGAGGTATGAAAGTGTGTCTATCGCTATCTTATAGTACCTACCTATTTTCTGTTCAGGCAACCGCTAAGAAAGCCACGATTAAGGAGTTAGCGAGAGATTACAATGCCGCGTTCAAACTATATGTCACTGCAGCACAGGATTTCTTGCATCTCTCGAAGATACTTCAAGACGAAAAGGAACAAGCTCGATGCAAACAGGCCGCGTCCACTGCCCTCACGCGAGCAGAGAAGATTAAGGCATTCAAGAACGACATTCTGAAGCCTGTCGCCCGTGACTTCTTTTCCGAAGGTGCAAAATTATCCCGTCCTGGCGATTTCAGCTCGACTAAACATTTGATTTGGTCAGCGGAGGAGCGAGTGGTCTTGGAAGCAGGTTCCCGTTATAGAACGGGGACATATCACTTCTGGACTGGGCCCACCCCAGAAGAGTTTAGCAGTGAACAAATTTTCGTGTACGTGTTCAATTTTGGTCTCAATTCTGCTGACGTCCACCAAGTGATCCCCATCTACCAGATGCCCCAGACTACATTGAGTGGCTGAGACCGGAGATGAACCACCCGCTCTTTTCACCAAATGTGCTCCCCACGGAGATTACCCAAAACGTCATTGCAAATTGCTCCGTTGTTGCCTCGATGACAGTGTGCTGGAATCATCATTTAAGGCATAATTCATTAGTGAGGAGGCAGGACTTCCATGTAGTATCATGTACTGATACAGCGATGCAGTTATTACTCTCATCTTTATTCCCGCGATCAGATTCTGGCTTCCCTACGATCTCCTCCAATCACAAGCACGTCGCTCAGATGTTCATCAATGGTACTCCACGGAGAGTGAGTAACCTGTGTGCTGCTTTTACTTGCTCTATCTGAGTAACTAGGTCGGTGCGTGAGTCGAGAGCCCGCGAATCAAGCCGCCATTGAACACGCCTTCCAGTGATTGATGACTCGTTGCCATTTCGAGACGGTTCTCCCTATCATGTCACCACTCATGCGAATGCCTCCATTGGCTTTGCGTTGATCGAAAAAGCTGTAAGACGTTCGATTTTAGACAGATGAAGGGAGTGACCACGCCATCCAGTATCTGAAGATAAACGGAGGTTACGGTTTTGCTGGGTCGTAGGTCTTCGGTGATACTCCGTTGGTTGTTCGTTAACCCCCCCTTGTAGTGACCCTGCAGTGGATCTACAGTCCGTCCATTCTGATATCTTGTTCGACCCCTGACTCTCTGATAGTACACTGGTGGGCTGGCTGCCAGAGAATATATCAATTCGAGAGTATGTTTGTCGCTTATGGTTTCGGAGCATTGTTCACAAGGCGATAATCTAGCCCAGTGTTTGCGAGCGAGCGAATCTGGTCACAGATAAGCACTGCCTTCAACAAAGGCAATTAATATCAGAATATCAATTTTTCTGCTTTCTTATCATCCCGCAGGTCAAGTTCTGCTGACGGTGGGCACGGGAGAACGGGTCCATGATATAGGAGATCTCAGGCTCTTACCACTTCATAGCTATGCCGTTATCGGTACGTAGAGTTATATATACTCCATCGCTCTCCAATATTATTGTGGCGCAGATGTAAAGGACGACGAGAACCGCACTGTAACCATGGTCAATCCATGGCGCGAACGGCAGGATGGTGAGTCCTGAAGTGATCGTTGCATTTTGAAGTGCTTAGGTCAATCCCTTAATAGGATCCGGCGTTTGGCACTTGTCGTGGTCAACTATTTGCGGGTTCTTTGACAGTCTTACAATGGCTTGGGACCCATCACCGTTTGAGTACATAATAAAACATCATAGGTAGAGTACCTTAACTCACTCCTCCATTTCGTATCAATCCCTCGATAGGTTTTGGCAAAGAAAGGAAAGTACTCAGGAGGGCCTCGCGGCAAGTGAGTACGCTCCCGAGGCCCTCAAATCATCCAACTTATCAAGCTTCCATAGCCATCAACGCTCACATCCGGATCAATTTCCCTTCGAAGGCGGACGAAGGAAACGCGGAAATCTGGTTCCTTCTCAGCCGGCATGTCCGAGATGATAGTGAACCGCCATTATATATTTCGCTTCATGTTTTCCAAGACGATGGTGGACCCGTGAGCTTTGTGCAGCCAGAGTACTTGACCGTGCGGGTAACCCAATCAATCTCTCAAAGAGCAGAGGATGGAGTTGCACTGACCCCTATCAACAGGGAATATACCAGGAGGGTATTCACTACTTGGTATGCCCCACTTTCAATCCCTTGACCGGCTTGGGTGACCCTGTCATGTAGACACGATTCACTGCCGATGGAGACTCGAAGTCAATATCTGTTATCCCATCGCTCTATCTCCCTCCAGGAGCCGATCTCAGATACGACGTTGGATATACGCTCGCTGTCTACGCCAACCGCCCGATCGCGTTCGATACTACAGTGGCAATTCCTATGGAAACGAAGACTGTTAGTCTTTGAGCGGATTTAATTGTGAATACACTCACCATGCTGAGGGGCGTAATAGTTGCAGGTCGAGTTTACCTCACAGAACAGTGGTGGAACCTTTACATCTTCAACTTTCCTGCGAAATCCTCAATGGAGAGTGAAGATCGGACCTGTAGTCACTGTTCGACAAAGCAGTGCCGGACCTGGTTCGAAGCCGGCATCCGCGAGGTTCAGAGTGCATGCCTCCACTACTAAGGACTTACCGATCAACGTGAAGCTGGTTAGAACGACTGGAGGAAGGCTTGATGAGAGGTGAGCTGCATCTTTAATAGGGAATATTCGTTGACATGCCTTGTTCTACAGTTTCGTCGGGACGCAGGTCGTTCTTGATACTGGGATGTACAATTATGGCATGGCTTGTGGAGAGGCCACCATACCATGTGGGTTTACTGTTACTGTCGGTACGACCTCGGTGACATGGTGACGGCCTATGGCTCTAGGTGGGGATTATATCCTCGTTGCGTCAACTTACACTCCGGGACAAACCGGGTCCGTTAAGCTATGGATTGCGTCATCTGATGGACTTCATGCCGAACCGGTTCTTGCTGAAGGCCTCGGCATGTACACCGAGACCGTCGAGGGCAATTGGTGAGTGGTACTGCCGCTCCATTAACTATCTCCTACCAGTGTGTACCAATGTAGTGACATCCTTTATAGGTCTGTGTCCTCAGCGGCAGGTGGACCATCCTTTGGCAATTATGGGAACAACCCGACCTTCCAGCTGATCCTGCCGTATTCTACGGATCTGAAGTATGTCGTACCCTTAAAGACCCCCATTCACAACACCCAATTCCTACCAACCTTCATTCTTCCCTCCAGAATCCATCTCCGAACGACTATGAGCCGCCGCCAGCCCTCTCCAACAAACATTGCGCTATTCTCCAAGTCTACCGACTCAACTACCCCCTGTGGTATACTAGGAGAAGAAGTCCTGTCCAGCGGGCCGTACTCGGATAGCATTTATGGCGTATCGACCCCTCGCAAGCGGATTGGAACGGGGACGTACATTCTCGTCCCTTCGACGCACTCGCCCGGTCTGACGGGAGACTTTGAGATCACTATTTGGTCACAGAGGAAGGTCAAGCTGCGTTCCTGAGGTGATACGACCCTTCTTCGTGGTTTAGAAACTCAGGGGAAATGATCCGAAATGCTGTGGATACTGTGAACTCCTAAGATGGAGAAACAGGTTTATTGCTAAGCGAAAACAACAATAGGGACGTGCACAGTCTACTATCAAAGAGCCGGATGCGGTCCAGGATGAGCAGAGAGACGTCATGAAACACGAATAGGTGAGATGATAGAATTTGCAAAGAGGAATAAACTACTCTGCTGTCGAACGATTGGAGTTAGTGGTTGCTCATGAGGCAGCGATGGGTAACGATGCTGGTTAAAGACCTGAGAAACCCGAGTGGTGTAGATTGGTACAGTGGATGCGTGCTGGATAAATAGAATGCTGGCTGGGTGCCAAGTGCAAATAATAAGTGGATGTGCGATTTACTGGGCGGGGATATCAGGTGAGTGTTCCGATAAAGTCAAAAAGAATGAAGCAGGTACCTTGTACAGTAATAGATACTCGCTGATCCTCATACACGCCTGGCTACCCGTTTCCGCTCACGCCCTTCCTCGTCTGTGTCCATCCGATCGTCATATCGAGGACCAGCCGAAAGTGGGTGACCATGATGGGTATTTCGACTCTTGCGCTTCCGGCTGACATTAATATGCGGGCGCGTGCCATTGGTCAAGTCGACGTCGAGAAGTGCCTCGCGCTTGCGCTTCGACCCCAGCGCCGGGACGACCAAAGGCAAGGCTTCAACAGGGATGGTCGCGGTTGGTTGGACGAGGGAGACTTCTGGCCACAAAGGAGCGGCGGTGTGGTGCGTCCAGGCCGGGTTGTCCCAGGTCCGGAGTGGCAGAGAAGACAACACGGGTGATGGTAGCTTGTCGACGGTGATAGGTGCCGGAGGGGACTTTCGCCGCTTCGTCGCAGCGGTGTCTGAGGCTGCTGGAGACTGGCGATCTGTTGGAGTTGGGCTCTTGGTCGTTGTGTTAGAGCGCGAGACGGGCGGCGGCCTGGTGGTCGTGGAAGTCCGGTCGAGATCCTTCAGGAGAGCTTGCTGGCGTTGTTCGAGGAAGGAGATTATGCCGCCTATAGTAATGGGGGTTCTCTCTGTGTCTTTGGCTGTCGACAAATGGTTTATGAGCACGGGCGGCTAAAGGGGCGTGATGGATCTGATACTTACCAGCAGCCTGGACGTAATCTACGATGTCTGTGATGGCCGTTCCATAGCCATTCGCAAAGGTTTGTCGACGCGAGAACTGGGCATGTTTAAAGAGGGATGAGATGGAAAGAGCCGAGTCTATTTTCGGGAAGGAGGGGTCAGCGATGGCTGATTACAATATCCTGAGAAAGGCAGGAGATGAAGTAGCCTACCTTTGAAGAGGTTGAGCAGTTCGGGATCCTCGTCGACGTTGAGGGGCAGAGTGGCCTTGAGGTTGGATGACATCGAGTCCATGGCAGCACAGCGGCGGGCTTTAAGGGAGTAAACAGACCACTCAGCATTCGTAACATGTTATCGGATATCCACCACAGCTCACGGGACCGGAAAAGATGCTTGATAGGATGGAAAGGGCTCAAGGGCGTGGCTTTGTCCGCCACTCTGAACCATAACCATATTCGTCTGGAGCTTGAAGTATCCAGCAGGGGTTTTCAGAGATTCTAGGATGATACGAGACACGACGTGGAGACCTTGAGCTGTTCGAGTATCGGTCACACGAGCTACTTGAGGGGTTAAACCGGATCCGGCATTGCAGCACGCTCGGAGACTCCCGGCGCTCGCTTCGAGTGCTGCATGAGTTGCGATATATTCTAGATCGTTGTTGCTGACAACGGGACTGGACGAGGGAGCGGTCGCGGAACAAGAAACACTGGCAACTACGTTAATCGCTGGGACGATAAGGCGGGTAAGGGCCAGTAAGGACGATGCCGTAAGGAGGAGGTGGTTATCTCGTCCAGTCAGCCCCAGGCCCTGGGAGTTTCGGACGCTGTCCAATTCTTTTTCCAGCAGTCCTTGTCCCTGACTAAAGCCACCATCTCAACAGCCCTCAATCAGCCCTTATCTCCCCCATTTCGAATAACCGAGGGACCCCTTGGATTAACAGCCTCTGCCTACCCCGCAGCTCGTAGAACGCACCAATTAATCGCACCAACTCGCTACCGGCAGAGCCCGTGTTTGTTCGAGTTGCGACGTGATCGCGTGCCAAGTACCAAGCAAGGCACCTCCGGAGTTCACTCTTACATCAACACTGTCAGTCATTTCCCACCAACCAGGCGAGCCATACACACGATGTCGGCCGACCTCGAATCCCGCGCTTTGCGCAGAATTCCATGTCAAAGGAATTAACACAATTTCGGGTGACTCTCGCTGTCGTTATCAAGATTCCACAGACCAGGCTTCTCAATACAGATAAGCGGCTTCCTACGGTGCTTTCTTTGCGTTGTGATTGGCATAAATAGCCAACGACCGGGCTTCGTTAGGCGCTCCAAGGAGTTATCCCAGCCCCTTCTCTTCCCCACGAACGACTCCACAATGAGCGATACGAACGTCTCGACGGTTTTGCCTCAGTGCGTTCCTATCTGTGTGCATGTTGACCTGCCTCTCACGTTGCCATGCAGAGGTGCCGGATACGGTGTCGTAGTGGGGATTGGTCTTTTCTTTTCGGTGTTGATGCTGGGCCTGACATGGATCCAAGTGAGCTTATCCTCCCAAGCAGATCGTACTGGACATTGACTACCATCGCTTCAATAGGCCCGATATACACATTTCTCACCAACGAATACCGAAGGTCCGTCGTATCCGTTGGAGCGCCGCTTCCGCTATCTAACTCTTTATCCAGAATTCAGCTCGGCCTCCCGTTCCGTCAAAAGTGGTCTCATCGCTTCTGGCATTGTCTCGGCGTGGACGTAAGTGGCTACCCTTCGTTCATTGTGGCGACATTATAATAATCTCGACCTCCAGATGGGCGGCAACACTCCTCCAGTCTAGTGCAGTAGCCTATAAATACGGAATCTCTGGTCCTTGTGCGTCCGATTGTACCCTTCGACGTATTCCGCACTTTTCCCTTATGGCTGTGGCGTTTTCCAGGGTGGTACGGCGCAGGCGCGACGATTCAAGTTCTCCTCTTCGCTCAGCTCGCCGCAAAGCTCAAACTAAACGCCCCCAATGCCCACACCTTCCTCGAGATCATCGCCACGCGCTGGGGTACATTCGCACATATTGTCTTCCTGTTCTTCGGTCTTGCCACCAACGTCGTGGTCAGTTCCATGTTAATCCTTGGGGGTAGTGCTACTGTCACAGACCTAACGGGAATGAGCACCATCGCTGTGAGTGATCAGCAATTTGCCTTCTAGTGATTCGAAACTGATTGTAGCTTGACCCCAGGCGTGCTTCCTCATTCCCTTTGGTGTCTGTATCTACGTTATCGCTGGTGGTATGCGTGCGACGCTTCTTTGCGACTAGTAAGTCCCCTCTATAAAACTCCCTTCCGAATCTCATCTAGCTCAATAGCTCCCATACTACTGTCCTGTTCGCTATCATCTTTGTCTTCATGTTCACTGTATATGGCACCTCGGATAAGATCGGTAGCGTTTCTAAGATGCACGAACTCCTCGTCAAGGCGGCCGCGGCTACCCCTGTTGAGGGTAACGCTGGTGGGAGCTACCTCACTATGCGCTCCAAGAACGGACTCATCTTTGGTATCATTAATGTGCGTCTCTTCATGTCTTCCTCCACTTGACGTCTCGGCTGACCTTGACTCAGATCATTGGCAACTTTGGTGCGTTTGTCAAATGAGAAAAAAAGGTTCACATAGTCATTGAATCCTCTGTTCAGCTACTGTTTTCAACGATCAGGCCTATTGGCAACGTGCCATCGCCTCCCAGCCTTCGACTTGCGTCAAGGCCTACCTCCTCGGTGGTCTCGCTTGGTTCTCTATTCCCTTCGTAGGTGTACTTATGGAGTACATTGTTATATCTCTCACAATACCTTGTTGTCAGGGCTTCGCCACCACTATGGGTCTCTCCGCCGTTGCGCTTCGTGGCGACCCAGCCATGCGCATCCTCAACCCCGCAGATGTCTCCGCCGGTCTCCCAGCACCATCTGCTGCTGCGGCACTCCTCGGTCAATCCGGTGCCGCAGCCGTCCTCGTCCTACTCTTCTTGGCCGTCACTTCTGCCACCAGTGCCGAGCTCATTGCCGTATCCAGCATCTTGACCTATGATGTGTACAAGGTGAGCGCACGATGGAAACCCGGGGTAATTTTGATGACGCTGACAATATGTACAATAGAAATATATCAACCCTGACGCTACTGAGAAGCAAATCCTGAATGTTTCGCACTTGATGGTGGCTGCTTTCGGCCTCGCAATGTTTATTTTCGGTGTCATCTTCTTCTACATTGGTGTCTCCATGGGATGGCTCTATGTAAGCCGCACCACTCTATCCTTTGCATCCACTCAAACTCTCCATTTCCAGACCTTCATGGGTGTTCTCCTCGGAAGTGCAGTCGTTCCCATCGCTCTCTGCACCACTTGGTCAAAGGCGAACAAGTGGGGCTGCATCAGCGGGGCCATCCTCGGGCTTATCGCTGGTATCATCGCATGGCTGGTCACCACCGCCAAGCTCAACCCGGTCATCACCGTCGAAACGTCCGGTCGTGATTATGAGATGTTGGCCGGAAACTTGGCCGCTATTGGTGTCGGAGGGATTGTCTCCGTGGTGGCCTCGTACTTGGTAAGCCCCTTCAGCATCTTCCCTCCCGCTATTATGACTCAACCTTCTTTTTTTCTTTCTTTTTTTTTTTTGCGCAGAAACCCGAGGACTTCAACTTCGATGTCACCCGCGCCATCAATGCCCATGGCCACCATCACGTTGAAGAGCGCCCAGAGGCCGCTGCCAACCAGGATGAGCGCAAGTCCTCAACTGAGAAGGTCCGCGAGGAAAAAGCAGGCGAAAAGGAGGACACGCAATCTGTTGCCCAGAGCTCGGTGCAAATCGGTATCACCCGCGCCGAAGACCTTGATCCCGTCGCATTGGATAAGGCCTTCAAGTTCGCCGCATGGTCATCGGTCGCTTTGGTACGCTTATCCATGGACCATTTCTGCTCTTATCACTAATCAACTCGTGTCCTTCAGACCTTGGTTATGATCATCCTGATCCCACTTCCTCTCTTCTTTGCCTCCACGATCTACGATGTTACTGGGTTCACCGTATGGGTAGTAGTCGCCATCATCTGGGCCTTTATTGCCTCATTCATCGTCGTAATCTATCCCCTATGGGAGAGCAGGGCCGCCCTCACTCGGGTCTTCAAAGGTATCGTCAAGGATATTATGCAACCGGGCTCCGGCAAATATGTCCCCAAACATCATGCAGCGGCATGAAGTCACGTCTCGGATGTCCGCGTCCACGTCTAGACAGCATTATACACGTATACATTCCCAAACCGGTCATTTTCCCTTTCCGCCGAGGCCTTGTCCTGGGGGATTTAGAAGTCAGCGTAAATTTGCCAATATAATCCAAATTTCCCTTAGACTCCGACGATATTTCTCTAAACGTGGGTCGTATATTGCAAGCAGAGGGTGAGCTACGATCGACAACCATCTGTCCGTCATTGAGTCAAAAGGCAAGAATGACACTGATGCGAGACTGGGATAGATGCGAGACTGGATCGGATACGTGGGAGGCCAGCGGTATGGACACAAAGGGCAAATGTTCTTGGAACTTGAATGAGTGTAGTGATATGACGCAACGAGGCATTAGTGTCTGAAACAGTAAGAGACGCATGTTGCCATATATGACAATGGGTCACTCGGCATACTTGGAGGAGGGAATGATAGGGGTATGTTGGGGAAGGAGAGGGAGAGGAGTAGAGAGAGGCCCGAAAGAGACGGAGCACGGGAAATCGACCCCAATCCCGTGCTTTGGATACACTTTGGTACAGGAGACAAAAGAATAAATTGGAAGAGAATGAGGGGTGGTCATGATAGGGTGACCTTGCCATGGCTGAAAGGTGTGAAGGTGGATGCGCTCCACTCAGCAATATTTAGGCGTGATCATCATTGAAAGAGGGATGCTGAAGGACTCTCGCTAACCAGGCTTGCCGCATATCCTGAATAGTATGGCGACATCAAGGGCTCATCGTCATCTTCCTCTTCCTCCACAGGCTCGAAGCCATCATTGCTGAGGGATAAATCGAGACCCTTCTCGCGAGCATACTTGTAACCGACGAAACTCATCACACTGGATAATTGTTAGTCAGTCATTCGCACATCAGGTCAATGAGTTGCACATACTAGATCGTTCCGTCCGCACATCCGACACAAACGTCCTCATGCGTAAGGGCTAGCGACATCGGGTTCAGCTTCGACGTTGCCAAGCCTTCGAAGCCCTTGGGTGCGTGATTTGCTAGTCCATCGACCATATTAAGCGACTGGTAGTTGTCCTCAGGGTCGACTTGAGCAAGTGCACCCCAAACACCACCCAGAGGCGTGATGGTGGTGCCAAAATCGACATCACAGGTGCTACTCCTGCGCTGGCTGGACAGAGAACCATCATGGCCTTGGCTGGTAATCGACTCCCCATCGTGGCCTTTCTCATCGACATCATCTCCCCCAACGACAGCCTTCTTGTCATGGTGCGTGGAAACAAATATCTAGAGAAATTGTCAGGAAACAGATTGCACTGATCAGTCATGCGTACTTACCCGACGATCGGCCCCCGTACGTGAGCTGAACCTCGTAGCCGTGACGACCCTCCTCTTCCTTGGGTCGACCGCACCAACCGCAAGGTCAGGTGTCTCCACAACTGCTACAATCTTGGGTGGGGCGGTGACAATTGGAGCCTTTTTGGGCAAGAGCAATTGAGGAGTGCCGACTCTCGGGGATTGTAATGAGACTGGGGTAGAAGGCGTGCGTGAAAAGCCTCCTCGTCCCGCACCGGAAGGTGCCTTGCGTTGTGGAATGCCAGCTTTGAGGGAAACAACGCGGTTGCGAGGGGCGGGAGGCGTGACAGTGGTGGGCGTGCGAGGCCCGCTTGAAGTAGTCGGAGATGAGACTGGGCTCTTAGGGCACTCGGGCGACTCTTCCCTCCATTCGAGGTGAAGGATGAGCGACTTGGTGGCGCATGTCATTTGGTTGCCCTTCGCGGCGAACCATCTGCAAATATGTTAATTGGCATCTCAAAAGCACTATCCGGTGGGCATACTGGAGCATGTTGTCCGAGTTGGTGCCGACATGCAAAAGCTTTGCAGATAAAACTGGGTCGCCACCACCGAGGTGAGAAAGGGTGAACTGAGAGATCATCTCTCGTCGTTCTGTGAGAGGGTGTATTAGCGTAAAACGTCTTTTACAACCACGGGAGTACTCACTGATTGAGAAGACTCGAACGCTACCGTCGATCGTGACGCTGCAGAAGCGTTCCCCGGCCTCATCGCTACCACCACCAAGGATCTGAACACCGATGCACATGTTGGTCTGTTGTCCGAAGCGGACAATCTTGGTGCCTTTCCGCCAGTCCCAGCACACCTAGGGTGACAGACCAGATGAGAGACTCAGGTCACAACAGCCTCATTGAGAACTCACAAGAGCTTTATCAGCACCAGCTGATACGAGGAACTTAGTAGACAGCGCGACGGCACGAATACCATACAGGTGTCCCTTGAGTTGTTGGAGCGGGGCGTACGTAACGGAAGAAAAGAGGTGCACCATCCTAATATCCGTTCAGCATATTCGCCAGGGGCCAATAGGAAGAGACACTTGCCCTATGTCATGGAAACCAACCACGAAAACTTCTTCCTCTGCCAAGAAGTCGAGGCAGCTGACCGGCTTCTTGACTTGCAAGCACCTCTTCTCCTCGCCAGTCTCAATATCCCATACGCGAATAGTTTCGTCGTAGCTGCCGCTGATGAGGCGTTTGCCTGGGGGATAAATAAATAGTCTGTAAGTATACAGTCATTGGAATCCGACCTTTGAGCAAAAGGGTCGTGCAGAAGTTGGTGTGCCCGTGAAGGAAGCTAATCGACTGGGGAAGGGCAAACTTCCAGTTGGACTCGCGATGATGCAGCGAGCGGCAGAGCGGCTCCCTAAACAAACCATCAGGTTGTCTCCACAGATGCATCTTCTAAGTGAACGCACCAATCTTCAGGCTTCGTAGGCGGCCGCAGTGGTACGGGGTCCGTTGCGGTGAGGGCCAAGCAATGATACCTCCAGATCGCAGGGTGGTGGACCATCATGCTCCACCTCCTCGAGACAGTCTCGATGCCAACGAGTTCAGGTACAGTTAAGTACTCCAGCACGTGCACGGCGACTTGAGGCGGCAAGTGTCCAAGGATGTCGAAAGTCGATTTCGCGTATTGCTCCAAGAGACGAATTTGGTTGGAGATGTCTCCGGGCAGACAAGCTACAGCAACGTCAGCCAACGTGATCTACTTGGCATACGGCCGGACTCACCGTCGAGAATGAGGCTGATGCTGTGAGAGTAGGTCAGTATCTGGAAAATTTCGATGATAATTCACTCACAGTCGCATGCGGTCTGGCAGGTTGAGAGACCGAACGGCTCGCCGGACTTCGGTTTCATGGAATACACCCCGGCCATCGCCCCGCAGAGCGCGCGCAATATCCATCGACTCCTCTTGCTGTTGACTCTGAGAACACTGCTGGTCAGCGGCGTGTCGCACGTGTGCGGCGCACCCACCGTTTGATAGGCGAGCTGAAGGCGGTCTCGATCCCTCGCCAGCTCGTTCTTGTGTTGCTGTGCCCGTTCCGATTCCAACGTGGCCCTGAGCAGCCTCAGCTCTGCTTGCAATGCGTGAAGCTGAGAAGCTGAATTCGACTGAGCTTGCTCTAGAAGACGTTTGTATGTAGTGAGGGTCTTCGTGTGGGCGACTTGTACGCCTTGCAGGGCGGTGGCAACCTGGCCATAAAAAATAACGACAATACGCAGTTAGCATTGTGGCGGGCCATCCATCATTATACCTACATCCTCGTCGACCATATCATTAAGCTCAGCCACCTCCGTCTCCATTTCGAATGTCGTGCTTGCGTCTCCTCCATCGCCCTCCCAAACTGAGGGGGCGTTGCTCTGTGGCATATTTGGATCTGACATGAAATGCAATGCGCTTATCATTGAGCCATCGGTGTTGTCGCTGCGCGATGAGTCCGCATGCGAGTGTGGCGAAACCGCGAGTGCACCCCGCGTCGCCGATGCGAGTCGGGGCGGGGTTTTCGTAGGCACCTGGTAGCTCAACGGTCGTTGCAACGTCTGCCGAGGGTGTAGACCAGGCCGACGCAGTGGGCCTGACACGCTGCTATCATGCTCCGAGCTTTGACCTGGAGAGCGGACAGCCATCGAGGTCGTGCGTCGCGGCGTGCCAGACAGTCCTCGACGAGCGGTTGTTGGTGGATCATGGAATACTGTTATGGTGGACATTGTGAGCGGCTCTGTTGGCTGCTGTTGTGGTGCGGCCAAAGAAGTGTCGTCTTGGTCTGTCCGCTTCTTCATGCGGCGAATCGAGCTGACAACGGATGAGGCCGTAGACCCCGGGGTGGGAGCACTTGGTCGGGAAGGAAACGACTCTCGGGCAGCGGCTGCTCGCGTCTGAGGCAGAGGTGGTGGCTTCTCGACGTCGACGTTGGAGATGACGGGGGCGGAGACACGGCGAATGGCGGGGAGCGATGGAAGGAGACTAGGGAAACGTTTGTTTATTGTAGCATTTGTAGGTGTTGTGGGGTCCGGAGTCGCGTTTGGGCTTCGTTCGGCGAGCGGGGCGCGACTGGCAGCGACGAGGAGAGAGAGCGGGCGTTTTCGGGCAGCGCTTGTCGACCCGTTATTTGTGGAACCAGAATATGCTGAGGAAGAACGTGGTCTGTTATGCCCCTCCGCCTGCGTCTCCGGGGGCGAACGTAGGGGCATAATGTGGGTGAAGGCAAAGAGACTGTCGGGGAAAAGCGGGTCTGTCACTCAAATTAGGAAAGTAGACCTGGTGAACGTAGGCTGTATTCCAGCTAGCGGATACTTGGATGCGTAGTAGGAGTAGTACTGGCGATGGTGACCAGGTCCGAGTTTGAAGAGACATCCGACCCTAGCGGTCAGGGGTTTTGATCGGAATGATGGGGTGAGAGGCAAAGAGACCAAACAACCCGCGTGTGTCCTGGGAATGAGAAGCACAAACATCCGAGAATCCCAACGTGATGCCGTCCCGGCCGTGCGCATCCTTTATGGTGTACACCCCGGGATAGGTCGAAGAACTTAGGGACCGCCGTGCGTGCGTTAAGGACCACTGGTATCAATCTCTCATTGTTCGAGATACGTCACAATCCGTGGAACCATCTCGTCGGAAGAATTAGCATACCCTCCTGTCATACGCAATAATGGCCAAATATAACGTCCTTGCTGTGAAAGTAGACATTCACCCATGTATTGCGTTTGACATCCCTCTGCTAAGTGTGTCGGTGCATCGAGTCCTAGACAACAAAGCCATGGTGCGGTTACAGCCCCAAGACAAACACTGACCAAACATACGATCGCACAACAGATATGCATCCAACAAATATTTCAACCTCACCAGTTGCCTGGACGATCTGTTTCGTCATCGTTCTATTGCATCAACGCTGTTAGAGAGAAAAGAACGACCAAGCCGGGGTTCGAACCCGGGACCTCCCCATGACTAGCAGGGCGTGTTACCACTACACTACCCGGTCTTTTAGTTGGAGGAATCACCAACTCCAACAAACGCTTTGCTGTCTCAAGAATCTCCACTCTATGAGCATAGTCCCCCTCCGACTTGATTGCACTCACAAATTGCTACCTACTACGACTGCCTCTAGAGCCATAGAAAACAGTTCTCATGGCGTGCAGGAGAATAGCGGCAATAAGGCATGAATACCAGAAGTCGGTCCATATGACTTTAGCGTTCAGGAGGGTCATTAAGAGGGAATAAGCGGTCCCTTGTAAAATGAGGTTTGGTTCACAATGTCAGAGTGTGAAGGTTCCACACATGTGCAGTACTAGTGAAGCCTTGATGGAGCAGGTGCCTGGTCCAACTAGCTCGTAGATCATAACTGTACAGGGAGTTCCCAATCCTGGCACGGTGTGGGCGACGTTTAGGATTTATAGCACCGCGATCATGAAAGGGATCAGTTCCACGAAGCAACCAGAATACGAGTGAGTACATACCAATCGGATCGCGACTCAGTCTGCCAGGTGGCAAGGCTCGCCGAGGCTCAGCTCGATGTACCTTGCACCGCGAAAGCGCTCAACCATGACCACAGGTCCAGAACGACTGTTGTGCAATCGATTGTAGCTTGAGTTCAATTATACTTTGACTTTGTTTTGTCTAGTGTGCGACATCCTGGAAGCTCGACAATTACTGCATCGCAATCACCGGCGAAATAATTTAGTACGTAACAATCAGAGTTCCCTTCACCCAGGCTCAGGTTGGTTTCGATGCACCCCACAGGCCCTCGACGCCGGTTTCGATCGATTCTTGTGTCATTGTTTCTTGTCCGTATTCATTTTCTGCTTCTCCTGTAGACGGTAATTGCCCTCCATCACGTGAAATACATCTGCCTCAGATCCCTCCTTTGTTTATCTTATGGCCTCTTTCTCTGTTCACCGCAATATGCCCCTTCTATTCGTCAACTCTGTCCCAGCGCATCGGGTACTCAGCTACATACTTACCACGAGGCTCACACTGTGAGTGACAGCGATCCATGTTGCTATCCACATTTCTTGTTATCCGGTTGCGACTTTCTCGAGGTAGCTGTCCCATGGAACAGTAGTAGGCTCCAACCACTGAGCTACTTGACCGTATTTGGGTGAGGAATTATCAACTCAACATAGACGGACCATAAAAATGAATACAGGAGCCTGAACACAGGCCGTCGAGGTAACAGTGGTATGGAAATATCAATGGTGGCTATAAATGAGGGCAACCATTCAGCGGCCATGATTTCTATCGAAAACCTATGATACCTCGGGTATGACAGCAGTCTTCATCACAGATGGAACGAATCGACAAATGTAATTTCATGTAGGCCAGTATTAGCTTCAAAGGAACCCAAAAGATCGTCCAGTTATATATAACATTATTCTGTCCTTGGTATGCCTCCCGGAGAAGCAAGGATTCTCAACTGTTGAAGAGAGGAAAGTGCACACATTATACGTGCATATTATTGTGGAAAAGTGAGACCCTTAACGGAGAAGGGCCTCAAACGGCAATAACCAAAGAGCAGCTAATACTACGGTGCATGACGCATTTCCCTCCTTTCCCCCAACCAAAAAAAAAAGAGCAGCTAATACACTAAAACCAAGGAGTCCAGACAAAACCAAGGTTATGGTTGTGGATTGTTAAAGATTCGGGCCCAAGAGGTTCCGAAGGCAAAGCCTTCAAAATCAAGTAAAACTGATCGAACGTAAGAGGTTGGAGGGATTGTTAGGAGAGCAGGTGAATGGAGGCCTCCACGGCAGTCTGGAGGGACCCAGTATAAGTAGCCACCCTCCAAGTCTCTGACCCAACCATCTGAATCTGGCCGTGCACGAAAATTAGGATGGATCAGGCTATAATAGGAGGAAGGCTGGCCAGAAACATAAGGCAATGAGTCCCACACACGGATGGTATTGTCATAAGAGCCAGAGACAATGTATTGCCCATTGGCAGAGTAGGCGACAGAGTGCACGGAATCAGTGTGTCCCTTGAGTGGTTCGCCAACCAAAGCTCCAGTCTTAGCATCCCAAATTCGAATGGTCTCGTCTTCAGATCCGGAGACAATGTACTGCCCATTAGGTGAGTAAGCAACCTGCCACACCCAACCAGTGTGCCCCTCTAGGGGTACGCCAATTGCAACGCCGGTCTCAGCGTTCCAAATTCGAATGGTATAGTCATCAGATCCCGAGGTGATATGCTGCCCATCGGGTGAGTAAGCAACGGAATTTACACTCCCGTTGTGCCCCTCTAAAGGCTTGCCAACTGCCACGCCCCTCTTGGCGTCCCAAATCCGAATGGTTGCGTCGTCAGATCCTGATATGATGTACCGCCCATCGGGAGAGAAAGCGACTGACCGAACATCATTGGTATGACCTCGTAGAGGCTGGCCAACTGCAGAACCAGTCTCAGCGTCCCATATTCGAATGGTCCTGTCAAAAGATGCAGAGATGATGCGCCGCCCATCAGGAGAGTAGGCAATAGACGTCACACCATTCGCATGCCCTTCTAGAGGCTTCCCGACTGCAGCACCAGTTTCGGCATCCCAGATTCGAATGGTTTTGTCGTTGGAACCCCCGGCAGTGTGCCGTCCATCGGGAGAGTAAACCACGGAATACACATAGCTGGTGTGCCCCTCAAGAGGCTTGCCAACTGCTTCACCAGTCTCAGCATCCCAGATTCGAATGGTCCTGTCTTCGGATGCAGAGACGATGTACCGCCCATCAGGAGAGCAATTGACGGACTGCACATAATTAGTATGGCCTTCAAGGGGTGTACCAACTGCATCACCAGTCTCAGTGTCCCATATTCGAATGGTCTTGTCATTGGATCCAGAGCTGATGCGCCGCCCATCGGGAGAGTAGGCGATGCAGTTCACACTCGAGGTATGCCCCTCTAGAGGCTTCCCAACTACAGCACCTGTCTCGGCATCCCAGATTCGAATGGCCCCGTCGTAGGATGCTGAGGCGATGTACCGTCCATCGGGGGAGTAAGCGACGGACCTCACATCGTTAGTGTGCCCCTCAAGAGGCTTGCCAACCGCATCACCAGTCTTAGCACCCCAGATTCGAATGGTCTTGTCACCGGATGCAGAGATGATGTGCCGCCCATCGGGAGAGTAAGCGACGGACCACACGTAGTCATCGTGCCCCTCTAAAGGTTGGCCAACTGGAGCACCAGTCTCGGTATCCCAGATTCGAATGGTCCTATCATAAGATCCAGAAACGATGTGCCGCCCATCATGAGAGTAAGCAACAGAATTCACACCCCCAATATGCCCTTCCAGAGACCTTGTAACCGCAGCACCAGTCCCAGCATCCCAGATCCGAATAATTCCGTCCGAAGCTCCAGAGGTGATGTGCCGGCCGTCGGGAGAGTACCCGACCGACAACACGTAACCATCGTGCCCCTCTAGAGGTTGGCCAACTGCAGCACCAGTCTCGGCATCCCACATTCGAATGGTCCTGTCATAGGATCCGGAAACGATGTGCCGCCCATCAGGAGAGTAAACAACAGAGGTTACGCTCCCGGTATGTCCCTTTAGAGACTCACCAACTACAGCACCAGTCTCGGCATCCCAAATTCGAATAGTATGGTCATGGGATCCAGTGGCAATGTGGCTGCCATTCGGGGACCAACTCATGCAAAAGACAGCGCTAGTGTGTCCTATCCATTCTACTGGTAGCGTTGGCCATGATAACAATTTCCCTCTTTGCATACGAATGGCTTTGGCTTTGGTACACCCTGTGCCGAAGATGATGGATAACGGCGATTGTAAGGGTAGGAAAGGACCCGCTGAAATATAGATGTGAGGGGCGCTGATAGAGAGGGGATGGTGGAAGGTGATCATAAAACGACAAAGATCCTGAATTCTCGCAATAAGGGTCGAATCGGCATCCTTGGCACCCTACGGCGAATTAGAACCATCCTGGAATACAGGCTCATGGCAAGGACTTACCTTGACCCAAGATACCACTTTTCGAAGGCTTGGAGCAGCAATCGGGACCATTCCCAGAATGCTCAATACCTCAGTCCAAAGCAATGGGTGAAATCCTCCAAAGAATTCTGTCAAACTTTCCAACACGCGCCGATCGCGATCGGCATTGTGGGGAGTAAAACAAAGGTGATTGGACCAATAGACAGAACTATATTGCAGAGGGCCTGAGATGTTCTGTTCCACTCGGGATCGAAGATCTTTGACGTCAGCGTTAGCAGCCCGGGAATCTTCGAGCACGCAGATATTGAAACGGAGCTCCTTGGCCATCGTCTCGAGGCAAGCAATCCCCAATTGCGCATGCGCGTCTTGAAGGTTGACTCGATAGTCGCAATAGTCGTTGACAAAGAAATCGGAAATCGACAAATGCCGCACACGAATCCCTCCATTGGCTCCTTCGTCTCGATGTATCAAAGAGCTGAGACCATCTACCCACGTTTGAACAACACTGGGTTCCATTCCTGCTAGTTTTGAAATCGTCTCCTCGCACAGTGGGCGGTGGGGGGCCGTTATCAGAAGCACTCCAACCATCCGCCGAAACTCGTCGCTCCTGTGTATTATCCGTGCTCTTACGATACTGGAGTAAAGGCCATATAGAGATGTCAAGCCAGTACCGGCTGAGTCTTGCACGATGGCCGTCAAAAAAGCAGTGGGGTCCTCGCAATGCTCAAGCGCAAGAGCAATTGTCTTGACGAATATGAACAAACCTGCGGCCCGAGAGACAACTCCGTCGAAGAGCAATTGTTCTGGCCAAGGATCTCGGAGGTGCCGCTTTAAAGCCACCCAACCGAATTGGTCTTGGGCGAAGGCTCGTAGGTCGGAGCTAGCTTCACCATCTGACGCTAAATCATATCGTACATGGGAGGTCCTAGTGTCGGGCGAATCAAAGAAACGTTGGATATCCACTTCGGGTCTACTGGTGATGATAATTCTGAGCCACCGAGCCTGTGCAGCTGCGTCGGTGAGAACCCTCAGGAGGGCTGGACGACTTTTATCGTCACCACATTCGTCGAGTGCGTCAATCACAAAGACCAGAGCACGTTTTGGGCGACGAGGGAGGTTGCGAATGAAGTCAAGAAACACAGAGGGCTTCATCGATTCTGGTGTCAGGTTTGGGTCGTTTCGAAGTCGTTCTGCCACAATGCTTCGAAAAGGGGGAAAGGTCCCGGCGAGTTTGTTGATGAAAGTCGGAAGGATATTCCTGGGTTTGCCCAAATTAGGGTCATCCCTCCTGCAGAAAAATGACCCAGCAAGGTGCCTTTGGTCGTGAAGTTTTTCACAAATCGAATGAGCTAACGACGTTTTGCCGATTCCGGGTGAGCCATAAAACCAATAGATATTCCTCTGTGGTGCCTCATTTCCCTCTTGTGGACTGGCCACCCAGCCCATGATTCCATTCAGAATAGATTGCCGAGTACCTTCCATACAGCCACCGTCCAAGTCATAGCCAGCCTTGACAGATTCGAGCCGCCCAAGTAAAAGCTCTTGCTCTACACGAAATCACTGAGAACGACCTGTGGCCAGCTTGATACGATATTGCGTGCTTACCAGTCTTTTTGGCTAGGTGGAGAGCCTCAACATTCACGGCACGGTCGAAATCTTCGATTACCTTAGTCAACTCTCTCTCCATTTCTTCAATTTTCCCTGGGTGGACCAGCCCACCCAGCGTTCTCTCTGCGATTTGTCAGCACTTGCCAGTCCCAGAACAGGTGATTGCCTACCGAAACAGCCTCGTTTGACATAGCCGCACGTAAATTTCGAGACCGTTTCCATCACTTTGAACATCCGCGGGATGGTCTTCTCCAAAACATCTGTCTCTTCACCGACGATTTCATCAGCCACCTTATCCGCAAAAAACAAAATGCGCTGCAGGCGGTCCAAAAGTTCCTCTGGCAACTGGTCGTATTTGTTTTGTTCCTGTACGAGCTAAACAGTCAGGCGTCAGTTCTGCCTCTGATATATCAGTAGCGAGCTCGAACCTCAAACGTTACTTGGGCAACACTGAAGGCAGCCTTCGCGATGTCATTCAACTAAGAGGGGTCAACGCTTTATTTGTTTCCATATAGGTGAACTTACCTCTGCGAATGCAGCCCCATATTTAACGGCCTTTTCCAGAGCCCTCTCCGTCGCTTCACTCATCAGTGGGGAGTAATCATCTAGCAGTTCCTCGAGTCTATGGAGTGATGAGCGAAGAGATTCCGCCTATGCGAACATCATTAGCTGGTCGAGATGGGAAGTCACAACAGACAAACGGTGGATTCTGCGGTGAATTGTAATTCTAGAGAGCAACTATGCTTTCCAACCGTAACTTCCTCTGCACTTCTCGATCAGATATCAACGGGCTAGTTGGTAATCACAACTGACCCTGTACTACTAGCTTATGCGCTTTGGAGGTCCAATAGTCTTTGAAAAGTTCTGGAACGTTGATCTCTTTGCTACCTTGCTCCTTCGCCCACGGCAGATGAGTGCGCTTCATTTCGATCTCGACGCGCAGCTGGGATGTCGGAGAAACATCTCTACATATGCACAGGCATTAGAGAAGATCCGTGGTGAGGAGAAAGGAGACATACAGGTGTTGAGCTAGTGCCCAGGTCCCGCTGTCTGTCCTTTGTAATTCTCTCGTGCGATTTTCCACAAATAACCTCAGCGAAAAATTCAGTTTTGGGATGTTTCGGAGTTCAATTTCTGTACGTTGCGCAGGATCAGCGGTATGCGTTTAAAATAAAGTGAAGCGCCGCACCGTCTAGGTGGAGGCTTGGAGGAATATCAGCCACAATATTGTCACGCTAGCCTTAGAAGGTGCTCACAGACTCCCTTTCTTGGCTTGTGAAGTCGCCATGTTTGATCGCTTGGTGAAACTTGGGGTGAGGCTGCGGGCAAAACTTCGGATTGTGCGGACACATCCCCCACCGGATGACATCGACAGCTATCATGTCAAAGGCAGGATTCTGATCCACTGTATACGACACATATCGTGAGGTCCCGTACGGAGAAACCATTCAACAAGCGACTGCACGTATGGATGATAGGAGTGTGATTCCACTTCATGGGGTGAATTGAGGTCGCTACCTGACCAAAGTGCGTGATGTTTGTTGAAATTATCAATTATAATGCTTGGGCCTTGTTGGAGACGAGTGCGGACTTCGAACCCACATTGTGCGTTCAATGGAAGAGAGGCGCCTTTCCAGTGCCAATCAGACGTGCCAGAGAATCTATTTGGTGACTCCGTGCTTTCGAGACCTCTATTCGCTTTCAGCGTCTTTAGGGTCGGTGCTAACCAGAATATCGAGGTGCTCGGACGCCCGCGATTTGTCTTTCGCCGTACATTAGTCCAAAATGCAGGCAAAAGGTCAATGCTTCGTACCTCGCGCCTGTCGCGTTCCCTACTGTAGCCGGTGCCAGGGTAGGGGGTTCCCACCAAATAGTAATGATGTGGATCGAGGTGCCATACCTTGTGTCACGGTTCACGGGTGCAACGCGAGTTAATAAATAACGAGTTACTAGTTTGAGCTAACCTGACGATGATTGAGTCAGTCCAACAAATATATTAGAATTATTTGCAAACCGCGGGTGTCCTGTGAAATGAGAGGCACAAGCATCCGACACTCCCGCTTCGTAACCAATAGCTTGTATTGTGGGGTCTTGCTTTGCGGCAGGGGGAGGCTGGAGTGGAGCCCACCTGCTATGTCCTGAAGAATAGGGACAGTATCAGAGAAGCCCACACCTCGTTTGGGTCGAATGTGACGCCGTCCTCACGGCCTTGCGCAACCTTTATGGCGTACACACTTGCGATAGGTCGAGGAATTTAGGTACCGCCGTGTTTGTGTGAAGACCACTGGCATTGAACTCTGATTGTCCGAGATACGTCACAATCCATGGAACCATCTCGCCGGAAGAATTAGCATACCTTCTCGTCATATGCATAATGGCCAAGTATAACGTCCTTGCCGTGAAGTAGACATTCACCCATGTATTTCGTTTGACATCCCTCTGTTATGTGCGTAGGTGCATCGAGTGCTAGAGCTACAATCCCAGCAAAGCCGTGGTGGGGGTACGATCGCACAACAGATGCCAATTAGACATGATCGCTCATGCATCCACCAAAATATTTCAACCTCACCAGTGGCGTGGATGATCTGTTTTATTGCATCAACGCTTTGCTACCTCACGAATCTTCACTCTATGAGGATTTTCCTCCTCCGACTTGATGCCCTTACACTCTCAAATTGCTAATTATTACGACTGCCTCTAGAGCTATATAAAACAGTGCCCACGACGTGTAGGAGAATAGCGGCAATAAGACATGTACGGCCGTACCAGAGGTCGGTCTTGTTGGAGCTAGCGTAGCGAGTGAGGAGACAGAACCGTATACATATAGTAACGTACCTAGCGTAGCGAGTGAGGAGACAGAACCGTAAGGGTCTCTCCTCTACTCGCTGCGCTCTATATACATAATAGACAGCCTGTAGGTAGCCACGCTATGAAACACCTG
>Ga0307513_10002184_pt1 | contig 27365 bp, 19 predicted proteins | sample 15_EM_MG_FD_202174 | JGI IMG/M metagenome (GOLD analysis project Ga0307513, IMG submission 202174) | Populus trichocarpa ectomycorrhiza microbial communities from riparian zone in the Pacific Northwest, United States - 15_EM | ecosystem: Host-associated > Plants > Roots > Unclassified | place... | reverse complement strand
GGGTGCCCTTCAGCAGCCACGCCAACGAATCGTTCGGGTTCGCATCCAGCGCACGCCGGTATAGGGCTTCGCCCTCGTCGAGACGGCGCCGGAAGTAGGTCTGAACCATCCCCGAGATCGTCAGCGCGAGCGCGCAGCTGTCGTCGAGGTCGAGCGCGCGCCGCGCGGATTCCGCGGCGCGCGAGGCCGTGGCGGCGGTGTTGTCCGACCATCCCTGGTGCGCGGCAAGAATGTGCCACTTGGCCATCCAGGCATGCGCGTCAGGGTGGCGCGGCACCCGCTCGATGACGCCTTCGAGCAGCGAGCGTGCACGGTCGAAATCGCTGACCGACAGTCGGTGCATCAGCGCGACGCCACCGATCAGCAGCGCATAGGACTCGAGCGACGCAATCGGCATCGTCCGGACGCGCCGTGTTTCGTGGGCATTGAGCGCGCCCATCGCCTGCGAGCAGAGATCCTCCAGCACGCGCGCCGGGGCCGCGACGGCGTCGCGCGCGTCGGCCCGGGCAACGCCGGACCAGACGATCGTGTTGGTGGTGGCGAACAGCAACTCGATACGCAGGACAACCTGGGCGCCCGACTCGACGCAGGAGCCTGCGATACCGTAGGCCGCCTCCAGGTGACGCAGCAGTTCGGGGGCGCCGGTATCCGGCCGCAAGCGGCGGCGGGTCGACAGCCGGGAGATCACGTCCACTGTGCCGTTCACGGCAAGCAGGGCTGAAAACTCGTCGGCCAGCAGGCTCCCGAGCAGTTGCATCGAAGCCTCGCCGGAGAAGTCGAACACGGCCAGCGCCGGCCGCATCGACCCCGAACGAAGCGGCCGAAACTTCGGGACGGCATCGACACCTGCGACCGTCACGCGATAGGCACGGACCGGTGTGGCCACGTGCTTGATCCAACACTCGCCGAGATCCTCGGTGTCGGCGTCCAGGCCGACGATCAGCTGTTCGTTGACCTCGGGCGATACGACGATGTCGCCGGCCGGCGCGAGACCTGCCAGGCGAGCGGCAAGGTTGACGCCGGTGCCATAGATATCGAACTCGTCGGCGACGACATCGGCAACGTGGACACCCATGCGCAAGTGAATCGCGGCATCGGGCGTCCGGCCGGTGTTGTACGCGGGAACACGCCGGTTGATGTCCAGCGTCGCCGAGATCGCTTGGTGCACGCCTTGGAACTCCAGCAACATGCCGTCACCCAGATGTTTCACCATCCGCCCGCCGTGCTGCGGCAAGACCTGGGTGCGAACCTCGTTGACGAAGCGCCGCCAGCGGTCGATCACATCGGCCTCGTTGGCCTGCATCAATCGAACCGACTCGACGACATCCACCACCACGATTGCGCGGCGGACCCGGTGCAATTCGGGCCAGCTCACATCCTCCGCGGTGGGCACGCTCATCCTGGGGGTCTTCGTCCTGGAGTTCATCCCCATTCTGCGGGACGACACATACCGACACAAGGCGGGACAACGGCACGCATCTTCAGGATGGTGGACGCGCGGAGCGCGAGCCACGAACCGCCTCAGGACTATTCGTGTCCTGGCTCAGCCCTTCGCCGGCGGCCCGAACGTGGTGCCCGGCTTCGCCGCACCGGCATACAACGGCATCACCTTCGGCAGCTTGGCCTCGATGTCCCGGATGCGCGACGGCCCCGAGGGGTGCGACGACAGGAACTGGGGCGGGGCGCCCTTGCTGGCGTCGATCATCTTCTTCCACAGCGAGACGCCGGCGCGCGGGTCGTAGCCGGCGCGGGCCGCGAGGTCCATGCCGACGATGTCGGCTTCGGATTCATCTTCGCGGCTGAACTTCAGCGTCAGCAGCTGGCCGCCCATGTTGAGCAGCGCATCGCCGGTCTGGCCGAGGCCGAGCAGGGCGCTCAGCACGCCGGCGCCGATACGCGTGAACGCCGTCTTGCCCATGCGCTCGCGGGCGTGCTCGCGCAGCGCATGGGCCGTCTCGTGGCCCATGATCATCGCGACTTCGTCGTCGTTCAGCTGAAGCTGTTGCAGGATGCCGTAGTAGAACGCGATCTTGCCGCCCGGCATGCAGAAGGCGTTGAGTTCGCGGCTGCCGATCAGGCTGACCTCCCACTTCCACTTCGTCGCGCGGGGGTTCCACTGCGCCGTGAACGGGATGATGCGATCGGCGATCGCGCGCAGCCGCACGAGCTGCGGGTGCTCCGGCGGCGCCAGCGCTTTTTGCTGGGACGCCTCGCGGCGCATCTGCAAATACTGCTGCGCCGCCGCCGCCTCGACCTGCTCGGCGGGAACCAGCTTGGCGAACTTGGATTCGTTGCCGACATCGCCGCGCACGCCGTCCGGCTGGGCCGCCGCGGGCCCCACGAACCCTGTCAGGCATGCGCCAGCGCCCGTCACGGCACTCGTCAGCAAGGCCCCAGCGAAGCGCCGCCGGCCAAGCGCGCAGCCACAGGCCGTCCGGTACGCCAGGCGGGGCTCGGTCATCGCGGCGTCAGTGTGGAAAGGGTTCGACATGGGTTGTCTGGAATCGCCAGCAAAAGCCGTTCCCGTGCGCGGATTCTAGGGACCGGCCATCAGTCGTCGACCGCGCCGGCGCCTTGCGGGTCGACCTCCAGCGCGCGCACGCTTTCGCGCAGCCACCACAGCATCACCAGCGCCGGCAGCGCGAGCACGGTGCTGACGATGAAGAACGTCGGCCAGCCGATGCTTTCGGCCAGCACGCCGGCCAGCGGCCCGACCCAGACCCGGCCGATCGTCGCGAACGCCGACAGCAGCGCGTACTGGGTCGCCGTGAAGCGCTGGTTGCACAGGCTCATCAGAAAGGCGACGAAGGCCGCCGTGCCCATGCCGCCCGAGAGGTTCTCGAAGGCCACCACCATCAGCAGGCCGCCGTCGACCGGCGTCGGCGCCGCCAGCTTGACGAAGCCCCAGTCGAACGGCGGTATCACGAGCCCCGGCATCAAGCCCTGGCCGCTGACCGCCAGCCACCAGAAGCCCAGGTTGCTGGCCATCTGCAGCACGCCGAACAGCATCAGCGCGCGCCACAGGCCGAGCCTGAACATCAGCGCACCGCCGACCACCGCGCCGGCGATCGTCAGCCAGAGGCCGATGACCTTGTTGACGACGCCGACCTCGGCCGAGGTGTAGGCCATGGCCTTCAGCAGGAACGGCGTCATCAGCGATCCGGCGAAGGCGTCGCCGAGCTTGTAGAACACGATGAAGAGCAGGAACGCCGCCGCGCCGCGCTGGCTGAAGTAGCTGGACAAGCTGTTCAGCAGCGTCTCGAAGCGCGCCCGCCTTGCAGCCCATGCCGCCAGCGGCAGCGTGACGGCGATGCCCAGCAGCAGCGCGAACAGCTCGACCCAGCGCTGCTGCAACGCTGCCGACAAGCTGCTCGCCGCCAGCCAGCCGCCGAGCGCGGCCTGCGCCACCGTCAGCGCGAAACGGTCGCTGAGCAGCCCGCCGATGGCCACCGCGGCGAGCACGGCGACGAAGCCGAAGAGGTCGTTGCGGGCGACGGTCGGGGCCTTCCCCGCTGGCCCGGATGCAGGCGGCGCGGCCAGGCGCGGCAGCGCCAGCGCCGAGATCAGCGCCGCCACGACCATCAACCCGGCCATGAAGCGGTAGACCTCGGGCCAGGTCCAGCCGCTGCCTTGGGCGGGGTCGGTCCAGATCAGCGCGACGCCACCGGAGACGATCATCGCCAGCCGGTAGCCCATCACGTTGAGCGACGCGCCGAGGCCGCGCTCGGCATGCGGCAGCAGGTCGGTGCGGTAGGCGTCGATGACGACGTCCTGCGATGCGGCGACGAAAGCCACCAGCAGCGCCAGCAGCGCGAAGCCGCGGATCGATGCCGCCGGCGAGGTGGCCGACAGCAGCAGCAACGCCGCCGCCAGCAGCAGCTGCGTCAGCACCAGCCAGCCGCGCCGGCGGCCGAGCCAGGGCAGCTCGAAGCGGTCCATCAGCGGCGCCCACAGGAACTTGAAGGTGTAGGGCAGGCCTACCAGGCTCAGGAAGCCGATCGTCGCGATGTCGATGCCGTCGACCGTCAGCCAAGCCTGCATCGCCTGGCCGGTCAGCGCCAGCGGCAGCCCGGAGGCGAACCCGAGCACGGCGACGACGACGGAGCGGTGCAGCGAGGCGGCGCGCTGCGCCAGCGAAAGGGGCATCCGGCGATTCTAGGAGGCCGCCCTCGCAGCGTTCATTTCGCCGCCGCCGAGGCCGCTTCCGGCATCACCGGGTTCTGCTTGTAGATCGCGTCGGCCAGAGCCAGCAGCTGCTCGCGCGGCAGCGCGCCGACCAGCGCGTAGCCGAGGCCCGCCTCGACCCAGTAGAACAGGCCGAGTTCGCCATGCTGTTCATAGCGGAACGCGGCGTCCGTGCCTTCTTCGGGCTTGCGCAGGTAGACCGTCACGCGCAGGCGCTCGGCGTTCTGGTACATCAGTTGCGCGCTCTTGCCGGGGCCGTCGGGCAGCAGGCGGCCGCCGATCAGCTCGAAGCCCTGTTCGCGCAGGTCGAACAGCTTCACCGGCAGCTTGATGCGGTTGGTCAGCCAGCGCGACAGGTGTTCTTCCTGCGCCTTGACCTCGACCGCGTGGCGCGGCTCGGGCGTGTAGACGCTGTGCGCGATGGCCGCGCGTTCGACCCAGCCGGCCGCGGTGCCGGCGGCCTGCGCGAGCGAGCCGTGCTGGACCTGCTGGACTTGCCAGGTGAGCACGGCGCCGACCGCGGCACCGAGCAGCAGCAGCCCGGCGGCCGACGCCGCCAGCGCCCAGCGCGGCGGGCTGCTGCGCCGCCAGACGGCGCGTCGCATCGCTTCCGGGACCGGCTCGTCGGCCATCGTGCCGAGCCGCTCGCGCAGCGCCTCGCCGTCGGCCGCCCACAGGCGCACGCGGGCGGCATCGTCCGGGTGGTCCTGCAGCCAGGCCTCGACGCGCGCACGGTCCGTCGCCCGCTCGGCGCTGTCGAGTTCGCCGTCGAGCCAGGCGCTGAGCAGGTTGTCGTCGACCGTTTCGCCGTTCATCGTCACACCACCCGTCGCAGCGCGGGCGCGCCGGGCCGCTCGCTGCCGTCCAGAAACTGCCGCAGCGCGACGCGCGCCCGGCTCACGCGCGACATCACGGTGCCCATCGGGATGTGCATCACCTCGGCCGCCTCGGCGTAGCTGAGCTGTTCGACGCAGACCAGCAGCAGCGGCTCGCGCTGCTCGGGCTTGAGCCGGCGCAGCGCGGCCAGCAGGTCCAGCCGCAGGCCCGGGTCGACGCCGAAGTCCACCGCCTGGCGGTCCTGCACGGTCTGCAATTCGTCGGGCGCGGTGACCGTCATCCGCGCTTCGCGGCGGCGCGAATCGAGATGCGCGTTGTGCGCGATCGACAGCAGCCACACCAGCATGTCGCGCTGCTGGTCGAACTGGTGCCAGTGGGTCAGCGCGCGTTCGAGCGTGCTCTGCGTCAGGTCGTCGGCGACAGTCGCATCGAACACCAGCGAGCGTGCGTAACGCCGCAGCCGCGGGATGGCATCCAGCAACTGGCGGCGAAACGCGTTCGGAGCATCCACGATGGGCATACGCTGGGCGGGCCGGGATTATTCCCGGCGCTGCTTGAAAGGCCGGCGGCAAGCCCCCATTTGGCGGGCATGGACGAAAGCCGACTGCATGTTGCCTGCCCGCACTGCGGCGCCACCAACCGGGTGCCGGCAGCAAGACTCACCGAAGACCCGGTCTGCGGCCGCTGCGGCCAGCCGCTGCTCGACGGCCGGCCTACCGAGCTGGCGGACGCCAGCTTCGACGCCGTCGTCCAGGCCAGCCCGCTGCCGGTGCTGGTCGACTTCTGGGCGCCCTGGTGCGGCCCGTGCCGCCAAATGGCCCCGGCCTTCGAACAAGCCGGCCGCTCGCTGAAGGGCCGCGCGCTGCTGGTCAAGGTCAACAGCGACGACAACCCGCAGCTCGCTGCGCGGTTCGCGATACGCAGCATCCCGACGCTGGTTCGCTTGCAAAACGGCCGCGAGACCGGGCGCCAGGCGGGCGCTGTGCCGGCATCGGCGATCGTCGCCTTCGCCGGAGCCTAGCGCGGGTTCAGCCAGCGTCAGTTGATGCTGGTCGATGCCGGCGTCTGCGCCGTCATCAGGCGGGCGATGATGCCGCTCTCTTCGCGCTGCGAGAAAGCATACGGGTACAACGAACGCTCGTCGGTGCCGAGGTCGGCGTGGCCGCCGAAGCATTCGATCTGCTTGCGGATGTGCTTGAAGTCGACCGCCAGCAGGACCGCCGGCGCGTCGACGAAGCGGTTCAGCCGCTCGTCGCCGAGCACGCGGGCGCCGATCATGCGCTGGTAGTAGCGCACGTGGCGCGGGTGGACTTCCATCAGCAGCGTGTCGTAGCCGCGCATCTTGTGGGCCACGATGTAGGCGACATGGAACAGCGCCGCCAGCACGCGCTTGCTGCCGGTGATGAGGTCGGTGGCAAGCTTGGTGAACTCGCAGACCCGCAGACCCTGGCTGCGCAGCGCTTCGATCTCGGCCGCGAAGGCGTCCTCGGCGCTCAAACCCTCGAGCCCGTCGAGTGCGACGGTGATGGTGCCGATGGTGGTGTCGTTCTCGGTCGCCTGCAGCGTGATGCGGTTGCTGGTCTGGTCGCTCGGCAGCGAAACGGCGTGGTAGCCGCGCCAGGCGTAGCGTTGCTTGATCAGCGAATTGGCGGCGTCGCGCTGGACGAACGAGTCGGCCGAGCGGATGCGAAAGACGCGGTCGAGGATGTTGTCTTCACTGCGCCGTGGCTCGGCAAACCGCTGCTCGGGCAGGCGGGGGGAGCGGCGCTGGTCATGCAGCGGCGCGACGACGAGGGCATCGTTCATCAAGGGGTTCTCTCTCTCTCATTCCCAACGTTGCAGGCAGTCTGCCCAACGGCACCCTCTGTGGCTGTGTCAAAGGATTACCGCTCGTGATCCTAAGCGTGAAATACGACACGCCCGGATCGAGCCAATGTAACCATCCGTGAGTCTGGCCGCGACTTCGGTGTTAAGGGGGATTGACTGTCGCGTGGCGCCATCGGTCGCCGCGGAACGGGTGCCGCCGCAGCCCCCGGACGGAGCCGCCGATCAGCGGCTCCAGGGCTTGCTGCCGTCAGGCGGCGCTGGGCCGCTTGTTGTCGTCGATCTCGATCATGTGCCACCAGCGGTTCCAGAACAGCGGCCGGCGGTAGCCGATGCACCACGGATGCGTCATGTCGGTGTAGATGCGGTGGACGTGCTGGCGGTACGGCGCCCAGGCGACCGCCAGCCGTTTGGCCTGCAGGAACAGGCGCTCGCGCTCGGGCCCGTTTGGCAGGTGCTGCAGCTTGATGTAGATCGCGTCGAACTCGGCATTCTGGAAACGCGCCAGGTTCGCCCCACCCTTGGACGGGCCGTACAGCCGCTGCAGCGCGCTGACGCCGTCGGGCTGCGATGCCGCCGAGCCGACCGCCCAGATCATGAAGTTGCCGGCCTGCGCCGCCTTCAGGTTTTCCGGCCACTGCGCGACCTGGAAGACGACCTTCAGGCCGACCGCCTTCAGGTCCTTCTGCCACAGCGCGTCGAGCTGGCGCTGCAGGCCGTCGGAAGAGGTGCGGCGCAAGATGAGCAGCGGCTGGCCGTCGGGCAGCTCGCGGTAACCGTCGCCGTCGCGGTCGACGTAGCCGTACATGTCGAGCAGCGCCCGCGCGCGTGCCGGGTCGTGGTCGCTCATCTCGCTCTTGAACGCCGGGTCGTAGCCGGTCGTGTGCGGCACGCTGGGCGACTGCGCGGGGATCGCCTGGCCACGCCGCCCGAGCTGGATTTCGCGTTGCACGTCGACGCTGAGGTTGATCGCGCGGCGCAGCGCCACCTTCTCCGGCGTGTAGCCGCCGACCACCGGATTCTCCATGTTGTAGACCATCAGCGTGCACTCCGGCCCGACGGTGCGCACGCCATGGATACCGCGCCGCGCGAGATTCGGGGCCACCCGGCCGCCCGGCATCGCGGTGGCGGAGAACTCTTCCGGAACGCGCTCGACGAAGTCGGTCTGCTCGTTCAGGAACGACAGCCAGCGCGGCTGCGGCTCTTCGATGATCGAGATCTCGATCTCGTCGACCATCGGCAGCCGCCGCCCCTTGAAGCGCGCCAGCAGCGCCTGGCCTTCGGCGTCGTCGGGCGCGGGGTCGGCCTCGTCTTCGTAGAAACGCTCGCGGAACGCCGGGTTGCGTTCGAGCACGATGCGCGAGCTGCGCCGCCACGACTTGATGCGGTACGGCCCGGTGCCCACCGGATGCGAGGCGAGCTGCTCGCCGTAGAACGCCGCCACTTCGTGCGCGACGGCACCGTAGAGGTCGCTGCCGGCCAGGTCTTCGAGCAGGCGCGGGCGGGCGTCTTCGAGCTGGAACTGCAGCGTGTGGCGGTCCAGCGCACGCAGGCCCGGCACGTCGCGCGCGTAGTCGAAGGGCTGGCGCTTGGCCAGCGCCTCCATGCGCAAGGCCTTCAGCCCGACCATGCCCATCTCTTCGACGCTGCTCCAGGCGGGGCTCTTGACCGCCGGGTCGGCGAAGCGCTTCAGCGAGAACACGTAGTCGGCCGCGACCAGCTCGCGCCGCTGGCCCTTGAAGGCTTCGTCGTCGGCGAAAACGATGCCGGGCTGGATGCGCACAGTCCAGGTCTTGTAGTCGGCGCTGACCTCGGGCATCGCCGCGGCCGTCAGCGGGCGGATCTTCGCCGGCCGCGCCAGGTGGTCGTAGAAGTACAGCGCCTCGAAGATGTGCGGCGTGACCGTGCGCGAGTAGAGGTCGGAAATGCGCGCCGGGTCGAAGCCGGTCTCGGCGACGCGGAAGGCGTAGCGAAAGCTCGTCGGGCCGCTGGCTCGCGGCGCGGCGGCCCATGCCGGCGCGGCCAGTGCGAGCAGGGCCGCGCCGGCGCTGCGGCGGGTGATCGGCGCTAGGGCGAGCGGCAAGGCGGCCGGCAGGGCGGGCAGGGTCATCGTCGCTTCAGCCTTCAGGCCGGGCGCTTGCGCTCGGGGTCGACATCGACCATGTGCCACCAGTAGTTCCAGAACACCGCGCGCCGGTAGCCGTGCACCCAGGGGTGCAGCAACTCGTTCGAGATGCGGTGCACCAGGTAGCGGTACGGCAGTTGCGCGGCGAGCAGGCGCTTGGCTTCGAAGAAGAGCTTCTCGCGTTCGGGGCCGTCGGGCAGCGACGACATACTTTCGTAGAGGCGGTCGAAGGCCGGCAGCTTGAAGCGGGCCAGGTTCTGCTGGCCGGCCTGCGGGCCGTACATGCGCTGGAACGAGGTCTGGCCGTCGGGGTCGGTGGCCGAATTGCCGAGCAGCCACATCTGCAGCGACCCGGCGAGCGCCTGCTTCATGTGCGACGGCCACTGCTGGATCTCGAACTCGCTGCGCAGGCCGACCTCGTTCATGCAGCGACGGAAGAGGTCGTTGTACTGGCGGTAGATCTGCTCCGGCTCGGTCGACATCACCAGCTTCAGCGGCTTGCCGTCGGGCATCTCGCGCCAGCCGTCGCCGTCGCGGTCGACGTAGCCGTACATGTCGAGCAGCGCGCGCGCCTTGGCCGGGTCGAATTCGCTGGCCGAGCTCTTGAACGCGGGGTCGAAACCCGACGTGAAAGGCACGATCGGCGACTGCGCCGGAATCGCCTGCCCGCGGCGGACAAGGCGGATCTCGCGCTCGACATCGTAGGCCAGCGAGACCGCGCGGCGCAGCGCCACCTTCTCGACCGTGTAGCCGCCGACGACCGGGTCTTCCATGTTGAAGTACAGCAGCGCGGCGTCGGCGCGCAGCGTGCGCTCGAGCTGCACGCCGCGCCGCGCCAGGTGCGGCGCGAGCTTGCCGTTCGGCGCCGCGATGCCGACGAACTCGGACGGCAGCGGCCCGGCGTTCGACACCAGCGCATCGATCTCGGCGTTGACGAACGACAGCCACAACGGCTGGGTCTCTTCAATCACCGAGACCTCGACCTCGTCGACCATCGGCAGGCGCCGGCCCTTGAAACGGGCCAGGATCGCCTGGCCCTCGGCGTCGTCCGGCGCCGGCTGGGCGTCGTAGCGGACCTCGCGGAACTGCGGGTTGCGTTCGAGCACGATCTTCGAGCTGCGCGTCCAGCTCTTCAGGCGGAACGGCCCGGTGCCGACCGGGTGCTCGCCGATCTTCACGCCGTAGAACTCGACCAACTCGCGCGCCTGCGCGCCGGCCGTGCTCGATGCGGTGAGGGCCGACGTGACGAAGCGCGGCCGCGGCTCGGCGAGCGTGAAGCGCACCGTGTAGCGGTCGATCGCCTTCAGGCCGGCCACCGGCGCGTCGTAGTCGAACGGCTTCTTGCCGTCGAGTGCGGCCTTGCGCAGTTCGGCCAGGCCGACGTAACCGTTTTCGAGCACCTCGGTCGCCGCCGGGCTCTTGTTGGCCGGGTCGACCAGGCGCTTGATCGGATACAGAACGTCTTCCGCGGTCAGCTCGCGCCGCTGGCCCTTGAAGGCCGGGTCGTCGGCGAAGTAGACGCCGCGCTTGAGGCGCACCGTCCAGACGCGGAAATCGTCGGACACCTCCGGCATGCCGTCGGCGAGCTGCGGCACCGTTCGCACCGGGCGCGCCAGGTGGTCGAAGCAGTACAGCGACTCGAAGATGTGCGGCGTGATGGTGCGCGAATAGAGATCGGAGATGCGCGCCGGGTCGAACGAGGTCTCGGCCGAGCTGAACGCAACGCGCAGCACCTTGCGGCCGCCATCGGCGGCGGCCATCAGCGGCCGCGCCGACAGCGCCAGCGGCGCGGCGAGCACCGTGCGCCGGCTGACGTGGGACGAGACGTGGGAGGAGTGATCGGAGCTCATCGGGCGGCAGGAGTCTAGCCGGCGGGCGCGCGCCGCGCATCGGTCGAAACGCCCAGGCACTGCCCCAGGCACGGGGTTTGCGATAGGCCAAGTCGCCTTTCGCGCCGCCCTACACTCGCGCCTTCTTTCGAACGCTCCTCGAGACCCCGCTGCCATGGCCGCCTACATTCTCAGACGCCTCTGGCAGATGGTGCCGACCCTGGCCGGCGTCGTGCTGCTGGTCTTCATGCTCTTCCACTACTTCGGCAGCGATCCGTCGATCATCCTCGCCGGCCAGAACGCGACGCAGGAGCAGATCGCCGCGATCCGCCAGCAGCTCGGCCTGGACCGGCCGGTCTACGTGCAGTTCTGGATCTACCTGAAGTCGATCGTCACGCTCGACTGGGGCCGCAGCTGGGCCACGAACGAGGCCGTCAGCAACCTCTTCGCGACGCGGTTGCCGGCCACGCTGACGGTGATGGTGCCGATCCTGGTGCTCGACACCGTGCTCGCGCTGCCGATCGCGATGTGGGTGGCCTACCGGCGCGGCTCGCTGACCGACCGCACGATCATGGTCGTGACGACCGTCGCGCTGTCGATCAGCTTCCTGGTCTATGTGATCGTCGGCCAGTACGTGTTCGCGTTCCAGCTCGGCTGGTTCCCGGTCCAGGGCTGGAGCGATTCGCTGCTGAAGAACCTGGTCACCTACGTGCCGCTGCCGGTGATGCTGGCGGTGGCGGTGGGCATCGCGCCGCAGACGCGCCTATACCGCAGCTTCCTGCTCGACGAGCTCGGCCACGACTACGTGCGCACCGCACGTGCCAAGGGCATGACCGAAGGCACCGTGCTCTTCAAGCATGTGCTGCGCAACGCGATGATCCCGATCCTGACCAACATCGGCCTGGCGCTGCCGGGCATCTTCGTCGGCTCGTTCCTGATCGAGGTCTTCTTCTCGATCCCCGGCCTCGGCCGCGAGGTGCTGCTGGCGGTGAACCGCAGCGACTACCCGGTGATCCAGGCCGTCACCGTCTACCTGGCGGTGCTGACGATGGTGATCAACCTGTTGACCGACGTGCTCTACAAAGTGGCTGACCCGCGGGTGGTGCTCAAGTGACTGCAGTTCTCGATTCAGTCGTTCTTCCCGCCGCCGCGGTCGAGCGCTCCGAAGGCGTCTGGCACGCGGCCTGGCGGCGTTTCAGGGCCGACCGCGTCGGCCTCGCGTCGCTGGTCGTCGTGCTGGCGTTCCTGCTGCTGATCCTGCTCGCCGCGCTCGGCCTTGTCGCCCACGACTGGCAGAACGAGGTCGGGGTCTCGAACGCGCCGCCCACCTTGTTGGGCCCGGCGCCGGCCGAGGCCACCGGCACGATCGACGTTCCCAAGGGCCCCAACGTCGACATCGCCGACGTCGACCCGCTGGCCCCGCGCTACCAGGAATGGAACGAGCGCGCCGCCAAGCTGAAGACGACCGAGAGCGTCAAGCGCGAGACCTTGCCGCTCGGCGGCGACCGCTTCGGCCGCGACGTGCTCGCGAAAGCGGTGAAGGGCACCGAGATATCGGTCTTCGTCGGCGTGCTGGCAGCCTTGGTCGCGACGACCATCGGCACCCTGCTCGGCGCCTTCGGCGGCTTCTTCGGCGGCAAGGCGGGCGACTTCCTCGAGTGGCTCTACAACGTGTTCGAGTCGATCCCCGGCATCCTGCTGATCTTCGCCTTCGCCGCGGTGCTCGGGCGCGGCATCGGCACCGTCGTCATCATCCTCGGCCTGACCGGCTGGACCGGCATGTACCGCCAGGTGCGCGCTGAGTTCATCAAACACTCGACGCGCGAATACGTGCGCGCCGCCGAAGCCATCGGCGCCAGCAAACTGAGCCGGATGTTCCGCCACATCCTCCCCAACGTGAGCCATGTCGTGCTGGTGCGGATGGCGCTGCTGGTGGTCGGCTTCATCAAGGCGGAGGTGATCCTGTCGTACCTGGGGCTGGGGGTGCCGGTCGACCAGGTCAGCTGGGGCACGATGCTCGCCGAAGCGCAGAGCGAGCTGATCCTCGGCTCGTGGTGGCAGCTCGCCGCGGCGACGGTGTTCATGGCGGTCTTCGTCACCGCGTTCTCGCTGATGGCCGATGCCGCGCGCGATGCGCTCGACCCCAAGCTGCGCGGGCTGGAGTAGGGCATGTTGCTGAGCATTCGAGACCTGAAGGTCGCATTCCGCATGGGCCAGGGCCAGCGCGCCGAAGCGGTCAAGGGCGTCGCCTTCGACGTTCCCGAGAACAGCACCGTCGCACTGGTCGGCGAGTCGGGTTCCGGCAAGACCGTCACCGCGATGTCGGTGCTGAACCTGCTGCCCGACAACGCCGAGCGCAGCGGCCGCGTCGAATGGCTGGGCCGCGACCTGCTGAAGGCTTCGCTGCCCGAGCTGCAGGCGCTGCGCGGGAAGGAGATCGCCTGCGTCTTCCAGGACCCGATGAGTTCGCTGAACCCGGTGTTCACGGTCGGCCAGCAGCTCGTCGAGCCGCTACGCAAGCACCTCGGCCTGGCCCGCCGCGAGGCCTGGGCGCGCGCCGAAGCCCTGCTCGTCGAAGTCGGCATGCCCGAGCCGAAACGGCGCCTGGGCGCCTATCCGCACGAACTGTCCGGCGGCCAGCAGCAGCGCGTGATGATCGCGATGGCGCTGGCCTGCGAACCCAAGCTGCTGATCGCCGACGAGCCGACCACCGCGCTCGACGTGACGATCCAGCGCCAGATCCTGGAGTTGCTCGCCAAACTGAAGACCAGCCACCGGATGAGCCTGCTCTTCATCAGCCACGACCTCGGCCTGGTCGGCGAGATCGCCGACCACGTGGTCGTGATGCGCAACGGCATCGTGCGCGAGCAAGGGCCGGTGGCGCAGATCTTCTCGGCGCCGAAGGACGACTACACGAAGGCCTTGCTCGCCTGCCGGCCCGGGCTGGAAGGCAACCCGGCGCGGCTGATGGTGATCGACGACCACATGATCGGCCGCGCCGCCGAACAGGTCGCCAAGCCGAAGGACCCGACGGCGCCGGTGGTGCTGGAAGTGCGTTCATTGGCGAAGAGCTTCTGGATCAAGGAAGGCCTGTTCGGCAAGCGCGAGTTCAAGGCCGTGCAGGGTGTGAACTTCCAGCTCCGCAAAGGGCACACGCTGGGCGTCGTCGGCGAATCGGGTTCGGGCAAGACGACGATGGGCCTCACCTTGCTGCGCCTGCACGAACCGACCGGCGGCGAAGTGATCTTCGATGGCCAAAACCTGCTGAAGATCGCCGACCGCGAACGCCAGGTGATGCGCCGGCGGATCCAGATCGTCTTCCAGAACCCGTACGCGAGCCTGAACCCGCGCTTCACGATCGGGCAGACGCTGGTCGAGCCGATGCTGATCCATGGCATCGGCCGCGACACCGCCGAGCGCGAACAGCGCGCGCGGACGATGCTCGACAAGGTCGGCCTCGACGGCCGCGCCTTCGGCAAGTACCCGCACGAATTTTCCGGCGGCCAGCGGCAGCGGGTGGCGATCGCCCGCTGCCTGACCCTGAACCCCGAGGTGCTGGTGCTCGACGAAGCCGTCTCGGCGCTCGACGTCTCGGTGCAGGCCCAGGTGCTGAACCTGCTGCGCGACCTGCAGGACGAGTTCGGCCTCAGCTATGTCTTCATCAGCCACGACCTGGCGGTGGTGCGCTTCATCAGCGACCAGGTGCTGGTGATGAAGGACGGCGTGGTCGTCGAGCAGGCCAGCGCCGAGCAGATCCTGGCGGCGCCGCAGCAGGAGTACACGAAGCGGCTGCTGGCGGCCATTCCGCGAGGGTACCGCGCGGCCGTCTGATTCGCGCGTGGGTACCGAGCGGCCGTCTGATTCGCGCGCAAAAAGGAAGCCAAAGCAAGCGTTTTTCAGCAGATTCCCCGCGTGCCCCTGCACCCAGAATCGAGCTTCAATCGCAAGCGACACACCATGCCCCCACGCCAACCGTTCTCCACCCCGGCAGTCCAACCGCGGACGGTTGAGCCGCGCCCACTGGCGCTGCCGAGCCGCCCGGTACTGCAGCGCTCGAACGCCCCGCGCCAGCTCTCGCTGGACCTGCGCCCGCGCTGATCAATCGGCGGCCGGCATCAGCGGCCGCAACACGCGCAGCAGATCGGCTTCGACGACCGGCTTGGCGACGAAGCCGTCCATGCCGGCGGCGCTGGCGTCCAGCCGCTCGTGGTCGAGCACCGCCGCCGACAGCGCGAACACCGGCAGCGCCGCGGTCAGCGGGTCGGCGCGCAGCAGCCGGGTCGCCGCCAGCCCGTCGACGACCGGCATGTGCAGGTCCATCAGCACGGCGTGCAGCGCGCCGACCTGTTCGCGGGCCAGCGCCAACGCTTTCGCGCCGTCGTCGGCTTCCAGCACCTCGGCACCCAGGCGGCGCAGCAGCGCACCGACGATCAGCATGTTGACCGGGTTGTCCTCGGCCACCAGCACGATCAGCCCGGCCAACAACAGCACCGGCTCGGCGCCGGCATCGCCGCCGGCCGCCGCCTGCGCCTCGGCCGGCAACACCAGCTCGGCCCAGAACACGCTGCCGCTGGCGCCGTCGCTGTCGACGCCGACCGTGCCGCCCATGCGCTGGGCCAGCTCGCGGCAGATCGACAAGCCGAGGCCGGTGCCGCCGAAGCGCCGCGTGGTCGAGCTGTCGGCCTGCGCGAAGGGGCGGAACAGGCGCTCGCGAACCTCGGCCGTGACGCCGATGCCGCTGTCGCGCACCTCGATCCGGATCCGGCCGTCGGCGCCGCCGGCGAGCTGCACCGCGACTTCGCCGCGGGACGTGAACTTCAGCGCGTTGGTCAGGTAGTTGGCCAGGATCTGGCGCACGCGCACCGGGTCGCCACGCACGCGCCGCGGCACCTCGGCGGCGATCGAGCAGCGCATCGCCAGGCCGTGCTCGCGGCCGAGCGGCGCGAAGGTGTGGAAGGTGCTGGTCACGACGCCGTGCAGGTCGAAGGCGATGTCTTCGATCTGCAGATGGCCGGCTTCGATTTTCGACAGGTCGAGCACGTCGGAGACGATGCCCGTCAGCAGCTCGGCGGCGTCGACCAGGTGGCCGAGGTATTCGCGCCGGCGGGTCGGCTCCAGGCCCGGGTCCTGCAGCAGCCGGGCGAGGCCGAGCACGCCGTTCAGCGGGGTGCGGATCTCGTGGCTCATCGTTGCCAGGAAGGCGCTCTTCGCGTGGCTGGCGGCTTCGGCCTGCTGCTTCGCGTCGGCCAGTTCGCGCTCGGCCCGGCGGCGCTCGGTGATGTCCTCGGCGACCCAGATCGCGCCCGACTCGCACGGCCGGCGCTCGTCGACCGCCCGCGCGCGCAGCCGCGCCAGCAACACGCTGCCGTCGGGCCGCACCACCTCGCGTTCGATGTCGATCGCCTTGCCGAGCCGCTGGGCCTGGTCCGAGCGCGCGGCAAACGCCTCGTATTGCGCCGGGTCGGGGAACAGCACCGCGCTCGGCTGCCCGGCGAGCGTGCCGACGGCGCGGCCGAACATCGTTTCGAACGGCGGGTTGACGCGCTCGAAGCGGCGCTCGCGGACGAGCGCGATGCCGACGCTGGCGTTGTCGAGGATCGCGTCGCCTTCGGCGCGGGCGCGCTCGGTGTCGGTGATGTCGCGGGTGGTGATCACCGCCACCGGCTCACCGTCCCACTCGAAGGCCGCCGCGGTGAGCAGCACGTCGCGCCGCACCTCGCCGAGGTGGACCACCGAACGCAGGTTGCGCACCGCGCCGTCGCCGCGCAGCGCCTCGGCCAGGCGCTGCGCTTCGGCCACGTCGCGCCAGAGACCGAGTTCGACCGCGCTGCGCCCGACCACTTGCGCCTCGCTCAGGCCCGAGTACTGCAGAAAGCCGGCGTTGACGAGCAGGATCCGGCCGTCGCGCAGCCGGGCGACGCTGATCGGGTCCGGGCTCAGCCGGACCAGCCGGTCGAGCATCGCCTGCGAGCGGCGCAGCTCCTGCTGCGCCAGCCGTTCGGCGGTGACGTTGCGGCCGACGCCCCACCAGCCGACCAGGCGGCCGCGGCTGTCCAGGCGCGGCTCGCCGCTGCCGCTGATGCACAGCAGCGCGCCGTCCGGGCAGCGAAACGTGATCACGCGGTCGCGGTACGGGCGCCGTTGGTGCAACTCGTGGCGAAGCTGTTCGAAGTCGGCATCGCGCAGCGCGACCGGCCCGCCGGCGTTGCCGAGGCGCATGAATTCGGCGACGCTGCGCCCGCTGCGGGCTTCGAACGACGGCGAGATGTAGGTCAGGCGATGGCTGGCGTCGCTTTCCCAGATCCAGTCGCTGCCCATGTGCAGCAACTCGTCGAGCCGGCGCTCCTCGTCGAGCGCGCGGCCGAGGCTGTTCGAGAACAGCCGCGCGACAACCAGCGACGCGAGCAGCCCGCAGGCCAGCAGCAGCAGGTGGCCGAGCAGCCGCGAGCCGATGCTCAGCGGGGCCAGCGCGGCCAGCCCGGAGAGTGCGCCGCTGCGCTCGGCGACGAACAGCGCCAGCGTGTTCGCCAGGTGCAGCGCACTCAAGCCCACCGCCGCCAGCGGGCTCGCCAGGACGCCGGCCAGGCCGATCGCCAGCACCGCGCCGACGAAGAAGATCGAATACAGGCCGAGGCCGTTGGCCCAGGCCTGAGCGCCGCAGGCGAGCACGACGACCGTCAGCGCCAGCCCAGTCGCCGCGCGCGGACGCCGTTGCCGGCGCAGCCACCAGGCCAGCGCGGCGGCGAGCAGCAGGGCGGCGCCGAAGACCAGGCGCCAGCGGCCGCCGCGGCCGAGCGGATCGAGCCCGCGCTCGAGCAGCGCCGAAGCCGTCAGCAGCCCGCCGATCAGCAGCAGCAGGATCGCCATCGCGCGCGCCGCCAGATCGTCGATCACGCTCCGCGCCGGGCGCCGCTGCAGCGCCGGCGCGGCCGAGCGGGGCGGCGGCGGATCGGAGCGCTCCGTTGTCATCTGGGTTGTACCAACGGCGCCTGGAGGCAATCGGATGTGGCATCGTACCCGCTGGCTGGCGTCTGCCCCAGGGCGGCGGGCGACACCGGGCAGCGACAATCCGGCGGTGAAGCCCACTCCCTTGCTCGCTGCCGGCGCGGCGGCTGCCGCGGCCGTGTTTGCGCTGGCCGCCGCGACCGCAAACGCCCAATCGGCCGCCCCCCCGACCGAGCCCGCAGCGCCGCCGGCCAAGGTCAACGAGACCGCCTCGCAGCAGGTCGAGGTGACCGGCGGCCGCGAGTCCGACACCGAGCAGCGCCGCCAGTCGACAGCGGCCAAGATCATCATCGGCCGCGACGAGATCGAGAAGTTCGGCGACAGCACGGTCGGCGAGGTGCTGCGCCGGCTGCCCGGCGTCACGACACCCGGCGCGCCCGGCCGCGGCGGCGCGCCGCGGATGCGCGGCCTCGGCAACGGCTACACGCAGTTGCTGATCGACGGCCAGCGGGTGTCGCCGGGGTTTTCGCTCGAATCGCTGACACCGGAGCAGATCGAGCGCATCGAGATCCTGCGCGCACCGACCGCCGAGACCGGCGCGCGGGCGATCGCCGGCACGATCAACATCATCACCCGCGAAGGTTTTCGCAAGCGGCTGAACGACCTGCGGATCGGCTTCGGTTATGAGAACGGCGAGTTCACGCCGGGCGCGAGCTGGACCCACAACGACAGCGCCGGGCCGTTGATCTACAACCTGTCGGCGTCGGCCTTCGACAACCGCCGCCGGTCGGCCAGCACAACCGAGACGACCGACACCGACCTCGCCAGCGGCAGCCTCACCCAGGCCCGGCGCGAGAGCTCGCAGAGCCAGGAGCAGCGCCAGGGCGTCAACGTCACCGGGCGGCTGCAGTGGCGGCTGTCGGAGAGCGGCGACATGCTGACCTTGTCGCCGGTGCTGTTCCACAACGAAGCCCACAGCGAGCGCGCGTACCGGCTCGTGCAAAGCGTGCCGCCAGCGCCCGCGCTGCCGCTGTACGACGCGGCGCAGTCGACCGGCGACAGCCGCTTCACCAACGCGCGGCTGAACGCGCAGTGGCGGCAGCGGCTGGCCAGCGGCCTGCGCATCGAGACCAACGGCGGCCTCGGCTCGTGGCAGGCTTTCAGCGAAACGCAGCGCAACGAATACCGCAGCGGGGAGGCGACGCCCTTGCGCACGCTGCACGACACCAGCCGGACGCGCGAGCGCTCGGCCACCTTCAGCAGCAAGCTGTCGCAGAGCATCGGCGGCAGCGAACCCCCGGCCGGCGCCGCCGACAGCGCGCACAGCCTGGTCGGCGGCGTCGAGGCCGAAACCTTCCGCCGCAGCGAGATCCGCAGCGGCGATTCGCAGGTCGACGACGGCGGCGACAACCTGCAGGCGTCGAGCACGCGGCTGGCAGCTTACGCGCAAGACGAGTGGAGCATGACGCCGAACTGGGCCGCCCACGCCGGCCTGCGCTGGGAAGGCATCACGACGCTCGGCACCGCCGCCGACGGCGCCCGGCCACAGAACCGCAGCAGCGTCGCGACGCCGCTGCTGCACGCGGTGTGGAAGCCCGACCCGAAAGGCCGCGACCAGGTCCGCTTCAGCCTGACGCGCAGCTACCGGGCGCCGAGCCTCGCAACCTTGATCGCGCAGCCGTCGATCAACAGCCGCTACCCGGCGAGCGGCGCGAACACGCCGACCAACCCCGACCGCGCCGGCAACCCGAACCTGAAGCCCGAACTCGCGACCGGCATCGACGTGGCGGTCGAGCGCTACCTGGCCAGCGGCGGCCTGCTCAGCGCGAACCTGTTCCACCGCAACATCAGCAACCTGATGCGCAGCGTGACGACTTTGGAGGCGGTGTCCTACAGCCCCGTGCCGCGCTTTGTCGCGCGCCAGCAGAACATCGGCGATGCGGTCACGCAAGGCATCGAGCTGGAGGCCAAGTTCGCACTCGACCAGGCGCTGGCCGGCGCGCCGCGGGTCGAGATGCGCAGCAACCTGAGCGTCTACCGTTCGCGCGTGGCCGGCGTTCCCGGCCCCGACAACCGGCTCGACCAGCAGGCCAAGGCGAGCGCCAACCTGGGCGCCGACTACCGCTTCCGCGGCACGCCTTTGACGTCTCTCACCATCGGAGGCAACGTCAACTGGGTGCCCGGCTACGAGACGCAGGAAAGCGCCGAGCAGCGCACGCGCACCGGCGGCAAACGCATCTTCGACGCCTTCGGGCTGTGGACCTTCAACCCGGCCGTCGCGCTGCGCCTGCTGGCCAGCAACCTGAGCGCACGCGACTACGAAAGCGCGAACACGATCGCCGGCGATGGTTTCAGCGAAACCGCGCGCACGTTCGGTTCGACCCACACCAACTGGCAGTTGCGGTTGGAACTCAAACTCTGATGGAGACAAGTCCGATGGCCAGAACCCGCCGAACCCTGCTGATCGTTCTCGGCGCGCTGCCGCTCGTCGCGATGGCGCAAGGCACCTGGCCGAGCAAGCCGGTGCGCATCGTCGTGCCCTTCGCCGCCGGTGGCACCACCGACATCCTGGCGCGCGCCCTGGCGCCCGAACTGCAGCGCGCGTTCGGCCAGCCCTTCATCGTCGACAACAAGCCCGGCGCCGGCGGCAACAGCGGCGCCGCCGAAGTAGCGAAGGCGCCGGCCGACGGCTACACGCTGCTGATGGGCACGGTCGGCACGCATGCGATCAACCCGGCGCTGTACCCGAAGATGCCCTACGACCACGCCCGCGACTTCGCGCCGGTCACGCTGGTCGCCGGGGTCCCCAACGTGCTGGTGATGAACCCCGGCAGCGCGCAACGCTACGGCGTCAATTCGGTCGCCGACCTGGCGAAGGCCGCGAAGGCCAACCCCGGCAAGCTGAACATGGCCAGCTCGGGCAACGGCACCTCGATCCACCTGTCGGGCGAGCTGTTCAAAAGCATGACCGGGACCTTCATGCTGCACATCCCGTACCGCGGCTCGGGGCCGGCGCTGATCGACCTGATGGGCGGCAACATGGACCTGATGTTCGACAACCTGCCGTCGGCGCTGCCGCACATCAAAGCCGGCAAGCTGAAGGCGCTGGCGGTCACCAGCGCGACACGATCGGCCGCGCTGCCCGACGTGCCGACGGTTGCCGAGGCCGGCGGCCCGGCGCTGAAAGGCTTCGAGGCCAGCTCGTGGTTCGGCCTGCTGGCACCGGCCGGCACGCCGGCCGACATCGTCAACCGGCTGCAGGCCGAGGTCGCCAAGGCGCTGGCAACGCCGGCGCTGAAGGACCGCATGCTCGCGCAAGGGGCGATCCCGAGCGGCATGGCGCCGGCCGAGTTCGCGACGTTCATCGACGCCGAGACGAAGAAGTGGGCGGCGGTCGTGAAAGCATCCGGCGCCAAGGTCGACTGACTTTTCGCACCACCCAAGCCGCCATGTAGATGCATATGCATTTATACTGCGGCGATGGACCTGGCCGATCTTCATCGCGACCGCGGCTTCGAATGCGTCTGCGGCAACCTGCGCATGACGGCGCGCAAGGTGAGCAGCATCTACGACCGCCACCTCGAACCCACCGGGCTGCTGGCCAGCCAGTTGGCCGTGCTGTGGGCGGTGGCCTCGCTGGCGCCGGCGGTCGTGAAGAAGATCGCGCAAACCATCGCAATGGACGAGACGGCGTTGCTTCGCAACCTGCGGATTCTTGAACGCCGTGAACTGGTGGCGCTGCGCGTCGGCGAGGACCGGCGGCAGCGCGTCGTCGAGCTGACGGCCGCTGGGCGGCGGGCTTTCAACCAGGCGCTGCCGCTGTGGAAAGAGGCGCAGGAACAGGTCCGGCTGGCGCTCGGCAACATGACGGCCGTGGCCGACCTCAACCACCGCCTGCTGGCGCTGACCCAGGCGCTGGATTGAGTCCCCTTTTTTTGCCCATATAAATGTATACGCATTTATATAGCGTTTCAGCCGACGACCCCTGGTGGAGCGACGATGCCGCCTTGCGCCTGGGCCTGCTGCGCCAGGGCTCGCAGTGGCTGCGGCTCGGCAGCCGCGAGCTTCGTCTGGACGAAGACGCCTACCTGATCCTCAACCCCGGCCAGCCGTGCCTGGCCTTGTCCGGCGACGGCCGGCCGGCGCAGCCCTTCGGGCTGCGCATAACGCCGGCGTGGCTGGCCGAGAACGGGCTGGCGCAGACGGTCGCCGCGGAGCCGTTCGTGCAGAGCCTGCGGCCGCTGGCCGACCGTGTCGGCCAGCGCTTGCGCTCGCTCGCGCAGCACGCCGAGGGCGGCGCCAGCGACGCCGGCGGGCTCGACGAGCAGCTCCGCCGGCTGCTGAACGAGGCCGTCGAACGCGAAGCCGAACTGCGCCGCGACGCCGAGCGGCTGCCCTGCGCCAAGCCGGCGACGCGGCACGAACTGCAGCAGCGCGTCTGGCTGGCGGCCGATTTCATCCACAGCCACTACGACGAGCCGCTGACCTTGGCGCGTATCGCCGCCGCGGCGCGGCTGTCGCCGTTCCACCTGCAACGCCTGTTCCAGCAGTTGTTCGGCATGACGCCGCACGCCTGCCTGCAGCGCAAGCGGGTGGCGGTCGCCGCGCGGCTGCTGGCGCAGACCGCACAGGACCTGAGCGAGATCGCCGAACGCGCCGGCTTCGGCTCGCGCGGCTCGCTGTACCGCCACCTGCAGCGCGAGCTCGGCGCCAGCGGCCAGGCCTTGCGCGGGCGCGCCGTCTTTCATCGCAAACCACCGAACGAATGCCGTACTTCTGCCTGATCCTCCAGCGCGGTGCCCAAAGCGGCCCGGCACTGGCCAGCGACCTGCCGCGCTTCGGCTTCAAGCCCTACGTGGCCGACTCGTGCGAGCAGGCATTGGGCATCCTGCGCCAGTGGAACTTCGACGCCGCGCTGGTCGACGGCGCCGGCTTCGGCAGCGACGTGCCGCTGCTGCTGCGCCGCCTGCAGGCGGGGCTGCGCTCGCCGCTGCTGCTGTTGCTGGAACAGGCGCAGGACGAGCGCCAGCACATCCTCGGGCTGGAGGCCGGCGCGACCGACATCGTCGTCAAGCCGGCATCGGCCCACCTGATCACGGCCAAGCTGCGCCGGCTGATCGAACTCGCGGCGCAGAACACCGATGCCGACAACGACCTGATCCGCCTCGGCCCGCTGCAGATGCAGGCCAGCCGCGCGACCTGCACGCTGAGCGGCCTGCCGCTGAAGCTGACGGTGTTCGAGTTCAAGCTGATGTTCCTGCTGGCCTCGCGCGCCGGCCAGTTCGTCGACCGCGAAACCATCGCCCATGCGCTGCGCGTGGGCCCGGGCGAGATCGGCCGCAGCGCCGACGTGCTGGTCTACCGCATCCGCCGCAAGCTGAAGGCGCACGCTGCCGACGCGCTGCAGCTCGAGACGGTCTACGGCCGCGGCTACTGCCTGTGGATCGAAGGCTTGGGCGCAGCGGACATCGACGCCGGCCGGCCGCAGCGGGCGCCGCCCGATGCGAGAAACTGAAACGCTGGCGAGCTTGTTTCGATCCTGTTTCAGGGCTGCCGCGGCCTGTTGCGCAGAGCGTGCGCCAGCCCAAATTCGCAAGAACTGAAACGCGGCGCCGAGGCCGGCTTCGTAGTCTTGACGGCACCCCCTGCAGGAGTTGCCATGCGCAAGAACCGCCGCCCGTTCGCTTGCCCATTCGCTGGCCCATTCGCCTCGCTGATGATCCCCGCGCTCGGCATGCCGCTGGCCGGCTGGGCGCAGCAGGCGCCGTCCGGCGTCAGCGACCGGGTCGAGATCACCGGCTCGGCAATCCGCCGCATCGAAGGCGAAACCGCGCTGCCGGTGCAGGTGCTGCGCCGCGAAGACATCGCGCGCACCGGTGCCACCTCCACCGTCGACCTGCTGGCGCGCCTGCCGGCGGTGCAAGGCTCGACGCAGGAAGCCTCGAACGTCGGCGGCAACAGCTTCGGCTTCGCCGGCGTCTCGGTGCATAACTTGGGTGAGACACGGACCCTGGTACTGCTGAACGGCCGCCGGCTGGCCCAGTTCGGCGGCCAGTCGCTGACCGGCTCGGCAGCCGCGGTCGACCTGAACACGATCCCGATCTCGGCGATCGAGCGCATCGAGATCCTGACCGACGGCGCCTCGGCGCTGTACGGCTCGGACGCAGTGGCCGGCGTCGTCAACTTCATCACCAAACGCAGCGGCACCGACGGCGACGTGACGATCGGCTTTTCGCGCCCCCGTGATGGCGCGCACGAGAAGCGCATCAGCGCTTCGAAAGGCTTCGGCCAGCTCGACGCCGACGGCTTCAACCTCAACCTCGCGCTCGCCCACGAAACCCGCACCAAGCTCGATTCCACGGCACGCAGCTTCGCCAAGACCGGCATCATCGACTTCGGCTTCAACGGCAAGCGCTACCGCGCCTTCCTCGGCTCGACGCGCGGCATTCCGGCCAACGTGGTCGACGACGACGGCAACCTGGTAAGCCCGTACTTCATGACCACCGGCGCCTGCGCGCCGCAGAACGTCGCGGTGACCGACACCGCCAGCGGAACCACGTCGTGCCAGTACGACTTCGTCACCGAACTCGAGATCTACCCGACCCGCGAACGCAGCAGCGCGTCGGCCGCGCTGACCGTCAAGCTCGGCGCCGAGCACGAGTTCTTCGCCGACGCGCTGGCGGCGCGCAGCAACTCGGTCTCGCGCATTGCGCCGGTGCCGGGCGTGATCTCGATCCCGGCCGGATCGAGCCTGCACGACACCTACCTGCTGCCGCTGGGCATCACCCAGGACACGACCGCGTCGTACCGCGTGAAGGACCTCGGCAAGCGCACCGGCGACGACACGGCGCGCTTCTACAACGTCGACTTCGGCGTGCGCGGCCTGCTGGCCGGCTGGGACTACGACGCCGCCTACGGCCACTCGGAAAGCGACGTCAAGGGCAGCATCTCGGGCTACCCCGGCGCGCGCGCGTTCAACGCGCTGCTCGAATCGGGGCTGATCAACCCGTTCGTGCTCGCCGGGCAGCAATCGGCCGCCGCGCAAGCGGCGCTGAGCGCGATCGCCTTCAAGGGTTATTGGGACGGCGGCCTGTCCAAGCTCGACACGCTGGATCTGCGCGCGTCGCGCGAACTCGCCAAGCTCAGCGCCGGCTCCCTGCTGCTGGGCACCGGCCTTTCGATGCAGACCGAAAAATTCCAGTCCAAGCCGAGCGCGTTCGCGCAGGGCCTGCTGGCCGACCCGGTGGCCGGCATACCGGCCGACGCCACCCACCCGGCGGACGTGCGCTTCGGCGACGAGGCGACGTCGATCCCGTACAGCGCCGACCGCCGCGCCTACGGTGCGTTCGCCGAGATCGTGGCGCCGCTGGCCAAGGGCCTGGAAGCGTCGGCAGCGGTCCGCTACGACAAGTACAGCGATGTCGGCAACGCCACCACCGGCAAGTTCACCTTGCGCTATTCGCCGACCCCGAGCGTGCTGCTGCGCGCGTCGATCGGCAGCGGCTTCAAGGCGCCGACGGTGCCGCAGCTCAATGCATCGCTGCAGCAGTTCGGCGTGACCTCGGCGCCCTACGACTGCACGCCGGCGCTGCTACAGATCGCGCAAAGCCTGAACGCGCAGTGCCGGCCGAACGGCACCCAGTACGACCAGTTCGCCGGCGGCAACACCCAGCTCGAACCGGAGAAGTCGCGCCAGGGAACGATAGGCATCCGCTTCGAGCCGTCGCCGTCGCTGTCGTTCGGCGCCGACCTCTGGCACGTCGGCATCCGCGACGCCTTCGGCCAGATCACCGAGCAGGAAGTCTTCGCCAACCCGGCGCGCTACCCGGGCGCCTGGACCCGCGTCACCGAGGTCTCGACCGGCATCACCTACGTCGCCTTCAACGCCAGCAACCAGAACCTCGGCAAACAATTCTCGACCGGCATCGACTTCGACGTCACCGGCCGCTGGACGACACCGATCGGCCGCCTGTCATCGCAGTTGGCCGCCACCTACATGATTCGCGAACAGGCGCAGACGCAGATCGGCGGGCCGTACTACTCGGCGCTGGGCAACAACGCCGAGCTCGGCGCCGTCACCTTCCGCTGGCAGGGCAAGGTGACCACCGTGCTGCAGGCCGGCGACTGGACGCACACGCTCGGCTTCAACTTCAAGACCGGCTACCGCGACGCGCTGGAAACGGTGGAGGTGCTCGATGCCAACGGCGCCGGCACCGGCGAGACCGAAGACGTTCGCATCCAGGTGCCGCGCTACTACACCTTCGACTGGCAGACCGCGTGGCGCCTGCAGAAGCGCTTCACGTTGACGGTGGGCCTGCTGAACCTGTTCGACAAGGCGCCGCCGCTGTCGCTGGCCGAAGGCGGCATCAACAAGGGCCAGATGTTCGGCTACGACGACCGCTACTACGACCCGCGCGGCCGCACGCTGTACGCGAACCTGAGCTACTCGTTCTGAGCCGGCGGCGCCGCCATCGTGCCGCGGCACTTCGGCGCGCCGCAGCGGCAGGGGAACTCGGCCGGGTCGCTGTCGCCGATATCGAGCGAGTAGTCGATGAAGAGTTCTTCGCCGGCGCGGATGCGACGCTTGGCTTCGATGACCACGCGCGCCGAGCCGTCGTCGTCGGTCACCTCGTAGGCCGAGCAGTTCGGCGCGCACGAATGGTTCAGGTGGCGGGTGGCGTTGCCGCCGTCGCTGCCGTCGATGATCGTGCCGTCGGCGAGGCCGAAGACGTAGGTCAGCTCGTTGTCCCAGTCGCGTTCGGCGGCCTCGCCGGCGGCGTAGCGGCGGCCGCCGTAGACGCCGATCTCGCGCCCGCGCGGCAGGCCGCGGGTGGCGAACGCACCGAGGCCGTGCACGGTGCTCTGGCGGACTTCGATGGCGTCGGTGACTTCGGTGGCGTCAGTGGTGTCTTGGTTCATGGCTTGGGGCGGGATTGTCGCCGCTTGCGGCCCCAAGCAAACCGGATGCCTGCTAACGCTTCGAACGCGGCGGCAGCGGCGGCGCGGCCAGTTGCGGCCGCGGGCCGAATTCAGGCCTCGAGACGCCATCGCGTTCGATCGCCTCCAACGCCGTCGCCAGCGCCACTTCGAGCTGACGATCGCGGCCGGCGGCGCGGTCCTGCGGCGCGTTCTCGACTTCGATCTGCGGGTCGGTGCCGTAGTTCTCGACGCCCCAGCCGACATCCTTGAACCAGAAGCTGAACTCGGGCTGGGTGGTCTGGCTGCCGTCGATCAGCGAGTGGCGCGGCCAGATGCCGATCACGCCGCCCCAGGTGCGCGTGCCGACCAAGGTGCCGATGCCCATCAGCTTGAAGCCGTGCGAGAAGATGTCGCCGTCGGAACCCGCGTGTTCGTTGGTCAGCGCGACCACCGGGCCGGTCGGCGCGGCGTCGGGGTAGGGCTCGGGCTGGCCCCAGCGCATGCTGTTCCAGGCGATCCGCCGGCGCGCCACTTTTTCGAGCAGCAGCTGCGAGACGTGGCCGCCGCGGTTGTAGCGGACGTCGACGATCAGCGCGTCGCGGTCGCACTCAGCGGCGAAGTAGCGGTGGAACTCGGCAAAGCCGGCCGACATCATGTCGGGCAGGTGGAAGTAGCCGACCTTGCCGCCCGATTGTTCGTGG
>Ga0307513_10002183_pt1 | contig 27367 bp, 27 predicted proteins | sample 15_EM_MG_FD_202174 | JGI IMG/M metagenome (GOLD analysis project Ga0307513, IMG submission 202174) | Populus trichocarpa ectomycorrhiza microbial communities from riparian zone in the Pacific Northwest, United States - 15_EM | ecosystem: Host-associated > Plants > Roots > Unclassified | place... | reverse complement strand
GGGCGGCATGGAACGCGCGAACTATTGCGGCTTTGTGTCCGTGTCCTCGGGCGGGCGATGGTCGCGGCCGAAGTTCGGCTCGGCGCTTTCCTGGCCGACCGCGATGATCCCGCGCCGGATGTCGCGCGTACGGCTGAACAGTTCGAACAACTTGTCGCCCTCGCCCCAGCGGATGGCCCGGCTCAGCGCCTGCAGGTCCTCGGTGAACCGCCCCAGCACGTCCAGCACCGCCTCCTTGTTCGTCAGGAAGACGTCGCGCCACATGGTCGGATCCGACGCCGCGATGCGGGTAAAGTCGCGGAAGCCGCCGGCGGAGTACTTCATCACCTCGGCCTGGGTGACCTCCTCCAGGTCCGCCGCGGTGCCCACGATGTTGTAGGCGATCAGGTGGGGCAGGTGGCTGGTGACGGCCAGCACCAGGTCGTGGTGCGCGGCGTCCATGGTCTCGACGTTGGACCCCAGCGCCGTCCAGAACGCCGTCAGCCGCGCCACCGCCTCGCCGTAGGGGGCGTCGGTTCGCACCTGCGGCGTCAGGATGATCCAGCGGTTGTGGAAGAGCTCGGCGAAGCCCGCGTCCGGGCCGGACTGCTCGGTGCCGGCGATCGGGTGGCCGGGGATGACGAAGACGTCGTCCGAGACGGCGCCGGCCAGCGCCTCGGCGACCGCGGCCTTCACGGAGCCCACGTCGGTGATCGTGGCGCCCGCCTTCAGGCCCGGCGCCGCAGCCTTCGCGGCCGGACCCATGGCCATCACCGGCACGGCGAAGACCACGAGGTCGGCGTCGCGGACGGCCTGCGCCGGATCGTCGGTCACGCTGTCGGCCAAGCCCAGCGCCGCGATCCGCTCGCGCGCCTGTGAGGAAGCCTCGGCTACCGCGATCTCGCCGACCACGCCGGCCGCCCGCGCGCCGCGGATCACCGACGAGCCGATCAGGCCGCAGCCGATCACGGCCATCTTCGGATAGACCACCCCGCTCATCGGCGCATGAAGTCGGCGAGCGCGTCGACCAGGGCCCGGTTCTGCCCTTCCAGGCCGATCGTCATCCGCAGGTGGTCGGCCAGTCCATAGCCGCCCACGCCGCGCACCAGCACGCCGCGCGACGACAGGAAGGCTTCGGCCTCGGCCGCCGTCTTGCCAGGGGTCTTCGGGAAACCCACGAGGACGAAGTTGGCCGCCGACGGGCCCACGGCTTCGAGACCCAGTCCGCCCAGCTGCTGCGCGAGCCATGGCCGCCACTGCTCGGTCAGCTCGATCGAGGCGCGCTGGAAGTCCTCGTCGCCCAGCGCCGCCACGGCCGCGAGCTGCGCGGGGATGGAGACGTTGAACGGCGCGCGGATACGGTCATAGGCCTCGACGACGCCCATGGGCGCGTAGCCCCAGCCGACCCGCAGCCCTGCCAGGCCGTGCAGTTTCGAGAAGGTATGGGTGACCACCACGTTCTCGCTGCGCCGCGCCAGCTCGAGGCCGTCGTCGAACGTAGGATCGGCGACGAACTCGCCATAGGCGCCGTCGAGCACCAGGATGATGCTGGGCGGCAGGGCCCGATGCAGCCGCTCGATCTCCGAAAACGGGATCCAGGTGCCGGTCGGGTTGCCGGGGTTGGCCAGAAACATCAACCGCGTGCGGTCGTCGACGCACTTCAGCATCTCATCGACGTCGATACGGTAGCCGGGCTCTGTCGCCATCTTCACGTTCGCCTGGCAGGCGCGCGCGCCGATGGCGAAGGCCGCGAAGCCGAATTCGCCCTGGACGATGTTGTCGCCCGGTTCCAGGAAGGCCTGGTTGAGGATCTGGAACACCTCGTCCGAGCCGCAGCCGAAGACCAGCCGTTCCGATTCCAGGCCATAGCGCTCGGCGATCGCCATCCGCACGATCGTGGACTTGGGGTCCGGGTACATCTGCAGGCTCGTGGAGGCGGCGAGATAGGCTTCCCGCGCCTTCGGGCTAGAGCCCAGGGCGTTCTCGTTGGCCGAGAGCTTGATCGGCTCGGCGATGCCCTCGGCCTTCGCCTTGCCCGGCACATAGGCATGGATGTCCATGATGCCCGGCTTGGGGATCGGGCGCGCGGCGGCTGCGCGGTCAGCGGGAGGGGCGGTCTCGGACATGCAAAAACGCAGATGAGGTGAAGCCTGACGGCGTGAGGCCCGCCTCTTACACGTCCAACGGCGCGGGCGCAGCCCCGATGACGCCGGAAAGCCGTCCCGGCGCACGCGCCAGGCGCGGGTCGTCGCCCTGATAGAAGCCCGACAGCATAAAGAGCTTCAGGCCGCCGGCTTCGACCAGCGGCGTCGCGGCGACGCCATCGCGGCTCAGCGCCTCCTCGATCGAAGCCGAGGACTGCGTCGCATCCGTCACCCAGAAGGTGCGGTCGTCGCCGGTGGGCTCGACCTCCACTTCGGCGACGGCCAGCGCCGAGAGGGGTCCCCAGGCGGCGAGGCAGGGCAGGGCCGCGAACACCTTCAGTTTCGGCTCGGCGAGGAGGCGGCCCCACCAGGCGCTGTCGGCGGTCAGCGCGCAGACGCCGACGCCCCATGGCGTCTTCGCCGCGGCGATGGCGTCCTCCGCCTTGGCGGCCGCGCTGAGCGGCGGCGCGGCGCCGAAGCGGTGACGGGTCAGTTCGGTCACCCGCGCGGGGTCGCGCCCGCCCCAGACGACGACGTGGAAAGGACCTTGCACCGCCAGGCTCGCGCCGATCAGCTCGCGCCAGATCCTGACAACGAGCGAGGGCGTGGCGCTGCCGCGCGGCGCCGACAGCAGCTGGCGCAGGAGGACGGTCTCACGGCCCGGCCGCAGACCGAAACGGCCGTCGTCGCCCGCCGCCGCCTTGGCCGCCTTGACGACGCTGGCCAGGCCGGCGCGTTCGTCGACCAGCCGCAACAGCTCGGCGTCGATGGCGTCGATCCGCTGGCGGACCTCATCCAGCGACGGCGCCGATCCTGACGTGGGCTTGGCCTCGGCCATTTTCTCCCCCGAAAACGAAGGATCGCGACCTAAGTCATTGCGGCGACGGGCGCAATAGGCCCGGTCGCCGCAATAAAGTTGCAGTGGAAACAATGGCCCGAGTCAGGCCGCCGCGGCTTCGACATTCTCGCCCAGCGCATGTTGCAGCGCGGCCAGCAGGTGTTCGGGCTTCATCGGCTTTTCGACCACTCCGGTCATGCCGGCGGCCAGATAGCCCTCAGCGTCGTCAGGGTCGGCGTTGGCGGTCAGGGCGATGATCGGCACGCCGGAAACCGGACCGGGGAGCGCGCGGATAGCGCGGGTGGCGGCGACCCCGTCCATGTTGGGCATCTTGATGTCCATCAAGATCAGGTCGAAGCGCCCGCCGCGGGCCGCTTCCACCGCCTCGACGCCGTCGTTGGCCGACTCGCACGTGCAGTCGAACATCTCGCACAGGGCCTGGGCCACCATGCGGTTGGTGGCGTTGTCGTCGACCACCAGGATATGGGCCGAGCGGGCCCGTTCGGCAGGCGCTTCGTCCTGGCCCTCGATGGCGACCGGCAGCAGGAATTCGAAGACGACGGTTTCCGAGGACGATCCGGCGCCTTCGTTGCGCAGCTCGCCGCCAAGCACTTCGACGATCCGCCGGGCCAGCATGGCGCCGATGGCGACCTCCAGCCCAAAGCGGGAATCCAGTTCACGCACCCGGCCTTCGAGGTCCTGGGCGTCCCAGGCGGCGTCGCGGGCGCCGCGGACGCGACCGGTGACGCGGACTGTGTCGGCCTCGATCACGGCGCGCAGGCTGGCCTCGACGGCGCCGCGACGCATGCCGGCGATCGCCTCGGCGACCAGGCCGTCGAAGACCTGCAGCAGGCGCTGCGCATCGCCCACGGCGCGCGCATCCGGGTCGCCGTCGTAGGAGACCAGCAGGGTGACGCCGCTCATGGCCGCGGACGGCTGCCAGCGCGACTGAACCTCGTCGACGAGGTCGTGGAGTTGGATGGGGGCGGCCTCGAGGGGCAGCTCCTGGGTGTTGACGGTGCGAAGATCGACGGCGGCCGACAGCATGCGCCGCACGCCCGTTGCGGCCTCGGCGACGCCGCTGACGCAGGCCTGCGCATCGGGCGTCAGCCGTTGGCGGCCAAGTTGGTCGGTGAGCGCAAGTATGCCGTCCATCTGCTGACGGATGTCGGCGGTCACGCGATCGAAGAAGAACTCGGGCAGCGACATGGGCGCTCAAGGTTACCGGACCAGGACCGACACCATGGCCGAAAGCGCTTGAGGGAAGGTTAAGTGACGCCGGGAGACATGCCGCGTCTTCCAAATGCGTCGATGCGTCGCCGACGACGTCCAAACGGATAGCAGGGCAGGGCGACGGAACCCCCGATCTGTCGTAGGCATGCTCAAAGTTCCGAACAGATTCTGAAGGCGCACAGGTCGGATGGCCCAGTTCACCGCCACGGCGTGGCAAACGCGCAGCGGCGCCGTCGTCACCTACGCCACGCAGGCGCCGAAGGAGTCCCAGCGCCCCGTCGTGGTGTTGCTGCACGGGGCCTTGCGCAACGCGGGCGTCCTGCTCCCCTGGGCGGACCTGCTGAGCGACTCTGCCGATGTCGTCCTGGTGGACCTGCCCGGTCACGGCCGCAGCGCGCCGATCGCGCCGGCGACCGTCGCGGCCATGGCCGACGCGGTCCATGACGCCCTCAAGGCCGCCCTGCCGGGGCGGCAGCTGCTGCTGGTCGGCGAGTCCCTGGGCGGAACCGTTGCGCTCGCCATCGGCGGGTTAGCCGATCCGGCCTGGATCCGTGCGGTCTTCGCCGCCGACCCGCCGGTGACCACCGCCAAGCTCTGGAGCGTCGCCGACAATTTTCGACGTGTGATCGCGAGCCAGCCGGACAATCCGTTCTTCGCGCGGTTCGGCCGTGACGCCTTCGGGATCACGCCCGACGACATCGAGGAACTCATCTACTACCCGCTCATCGGCGCCCTGCGCATGCCGGCCGTCATCGCGACGGGCGATATCCGCCTGCTGCCCCCGCGACGGCTCAACGGCGTCACCTGCCTGTTCGACCCCGTGGACCAGTTCGTGGTGGCCAATCTCTATCCGGATAAGGCGCGCATCCATCACATCGCCAACTGCGGACACCTCGTGCTGACCGATGCGACGGAAGCGTGCCTGCGCCTGATCCACGAACTCCTGGCCGAGCACATGACGGCTTCGGACGCCCCGGCGGCTCCGACGATCAGCTCACCGTGATCAGCGAATAGTCGCGCCACTTCTCCGGGATGTGGCGGTTGGAGATGTTCATCGTGTTGCGCGCAACCCGGCCTGCGAGGGCGAGATTGGACAGCCGCGCGGGATCCGGCGTCGCGACGATGATCATCCCAGGGGCGCCGATCCGGCCGAGCACCTCATTGCAGCGCCGTTCGTCCTCGGCCTCGTCGCCGGGATGGATCATCAGCACCAGGGCCCAGAAGCGGGCGCCGGCCAGCCGGTCCAGGGCCTCGCCCCCGAAGAGCTCCAGGTTGACGTCTGACCGACCGTAGAAATCCAGGACCATCTGGCCGGCCTGGCGATTGGGCTCGCTGTCGGTGAGGGCCAGGCAGCCCGAGTGGACCTGCGGCGGGACGAAGACCGGCGCCGCCCCGTCGCGGACATTGACCATGGCGATCGTCCGACCGGAGCCGTGGGCCGCCAGGCAGGTAAGCAGATCGGCCAGCCGGTGGGTCAGGTGGGACGAGGCGATCTTGTCGGACTTGAAGGCGTTGTTCGGGGAGACGCTCGGTTCGCACCAGATACGCGTGCGCTCGGCCGGATCGATCTCGCACTCGAACACGCTCGTCCAGTCGAAGTCCGCGACCGCCGGGAGGTCCGCAGGAAGCGCGCCGCGCGCCTTGAGCGCCTCGACGAAGATCGGCGTGGTGGCGAGCGAATAGTGGATGTCGCCGGGGTAGGCGTTGGCGCTGTACTCGACCCGCAGGTGGTTCGTCGCCGGGTCCAGAAGTTCCGCCCAGCAGTCGATCAGCTCGGTGTCGTGGGCCGCGCAGACCGGCCGAAGATAGTCGTTCAGCTTCAGCGCCAGCTCATCCACGAACGGGTTGAACGTCGGGGTCGACCCCAGGAGGAACAGGCGTCCGCTGAGGGTCTTTCTCGCGTCCGCCAGGATCCCGGCGTGACGTTCGGCCACGACCCGCATCAGGTCGAAGTCGGCTTGCGTGGGACGATCGAGCTGATGCGTCCGCGTCTTCAGGAGGTCGCGGTGATGGTAGAAGGCGTCGCCGCCGACCACGAGCAGGGTGTCCTTGCTGGCGTCTACCCGCCCCATGTTCGCCAGGAACTTGCGCCGGGTCAGCGCCGCGGCGTCTTCCGTGAGCAGCAGCATGGTGGGGCCCATGCCGATGAACAGCGGGAAGAGCGCCGTATTGCCGCCGAAGCTGCGGACGTAGCTGGTGCCCACGACATTGGCGAAGGGATGGTCGCTGCGCCGCGCCTCGGGGGCCAGGGCCGGCCCGAGCGTCTTCAGTTCCGAGCGCAGGAAAGCGCCCAGCCGGAAGGCCATCTCCCGAGGAAGCTGCGGGAACCCCATCTTCTCGATGTCGGCGTGGATCTGTTCGAGGATCCATTCGCCGGAGCGGGCCTGAGCGCACTTGCGCAGGCTCTCGACCATCCCGGGCAGGTCCTGGCGACGCATCCGGATGAGCGCCAGGCACATGTGCGCCTCGGCCGCGTTCGGATCGCGGAGAAGCACCTGCTCGGCATAGGCGATCGCCTCATCCTGGCGGCCGGCGCGATAGACGGAGAACGGCGCCGCCGCTGACAGGAACGACATGCGTCTCAGGACCCTTCGAGCAGTTCCAGGATGCCGAAGCCCTGGACGCGATAGAACGAGACATGCCGGCCGCCGAACAGCACCGCCGGTTGGCGCGATGCGAGGGTCAGGACCCGCAGGCCTGCCGCCTGCAGTCCCGCGAGGGTCTGCGCCAGGTCCGGGGTCTCGTAGCAGGTGTGGTAGATCATCTCGTTGAACCGCGAGATGATCCCGTCGACCGGGCTGCGTTCGCCGGGCCCCGGCTGCACGATCTCCACGGTCGGGCGATCGGGCGCCGTGCAGAGCCGCACATAGACATTCTGCAGCGGATCGAGCACCCGCTCGCCGGCCGCGTAGCCCAAGGCGCCCAGCATGGTCAGCGCCGGACCGTCGTCCTTCACCGCCAGGCCCATGTGATGAAAGGTCAGGCCGTCCAGCCTCGCCGCCGTCACGACTTCCTCAGCACGTAGGCCACGTTGATGGGGAGCAACTCGTCGAGGCTCTGCTGAAGGGTCTTGCCTTCGTAGGGGCGGATCAACTCGTCGCGGATCGCCAGGCCCGAGGCCGCGAACAGCTGCTCCAGCTCCTGCGGATCCCGGAACAGGCTGATGTGGTCCACCGCCGGGGCATTGATGCAGGTGCTCAGATAGATGTGCGCATCGTCGGCCGCGACCCGCCGGATCTGGTCGAGGAACGACTTGGGGCTTTCGACGTGCTCGAGCACCTCGCCCATCACCACGGCGTCGAAGCCGCCGGTCGCGAGGTCGCTGTCCAGGAAGTCCATCCGCTGCAGTTGCGCCCTGTCGGCCAAGGCCGGGGCGAAGTGGGCGATGATCGCCTGCGTCTGGTTGATGCTGGTGTCGCTGATGTCGACCGCCAGGAAGTCGGTGAAGGCGGAAAGCCGCATCGCGGTCATCAGGAAATAGCCGTGTCCCGGTCCGATCTCGAGATAGCGGCCGGTCTTCGCTATCGGCAGGGTCCGCTGAAAGAAGCGGAACAGATCCAGGTGGTTGGGCCACAGGAACGACGAGATGGCCAAGCCGTACATGTAGCGTGACATGTACTCGTCGTCGAAATAGACGCTGTCGGCCACCTCGGCGAAGGTGCTGTAGCGATAGTGCTTGTGCTTCCGGAAGTAGGCCTGCTCGCGCAGGGTGTCGTTCACGATGGTCAGGTAGCTGTCGGAGAGCTGCTGATCGGACACGCCCCGGGACCGGCAGAAGTCGATGTACTGCGCCAGCCGCGCCATCTCGTCGGGCGTCAGTTGCTGGATCGCCGCGGTCACGAAACGGTAGTGCATCGGATTGCGCGCCCGGATTCTCTCGAACACGGCGCTGATCTCCGGGAGCGGCTCAATCCCTGGCACGAACGTCTTCACCTCGCTTGCGGGGCCATGCGGGCCGCCTGACCGTGCGCTGTCTACCAGATCAGTTCGCCGGCGCCAGGACGGGCGCGTCGACCTTGATCCAGTCCGGCGTTGCGATGGCGTCGGCGGTCAAGTCGATGCTCCACAGCTCGTCGGCGCCGCGCCGTTCACCGCAGGCCAGACCCGCGTGTTCGTAGATGTCGCGGGCCGGGGCGTTCTTGGCCGTGGGCAGGAACCAGCCGCGGAGCTCGCTCTGGCCGCCGCGCTGTGCGGTCTCGGCCAGGAAGGCCAGGAACGCGGTCTCGATCCGCCGGCCGATCACCCGGCAGCTGAGCAACAGGGTGTCGATCTCGCACACCCCGTCCTGCGCATGGGTCAGGGCGACCCCTACGATGCCGTTGTCGCCGAAGCGGTCGGACGACCGCAGCACGTAGCCCGCCCAGCCCGCGGTTCCGAGCCGCTCGGAAAGCTGCGCCTCTGTGTAGCGGCGCGTCGTCATGTTGAGCTGGTTGGTCTTCTGGGTGAGCTGCGCCGCCCGGCCCAGCGACATGGCGTCGATCGGCGCGATGTCCACGCGGACATCCAGCGAGGCCAGGAAATCCTCCAGGCTCTCCGCGCCGCTCATCGACGCCTTGCGCTCGCGCTCGTCGGCGTAATAGCGGCTGCGCACGGCGTCCTCGGCCGACGCATCCAGCCGCTCGAGCCCCGGCAGGCCGCGCAGGATGTCGGCGTAGGTGGACGGATCGTCGCCCAGTTCCGGAACTGTCACCTCGGGCAGGCTGCGGCGCACCGCCTCGCGCTCCACCGGATTGTCGTCAAGGAAGACGAAGGCGTCGAGGCCGAGGTTCAGCTCCTCGGCGATGGCGACGAGGTTGGTGGATTTGGGCTCCCAGTCGATCCGCATGGCGGCGATCTGGTCGCGCCGGATCAGCATGTCAGGGTGCTCGTCGATCACCTGCATGGCGTCGGCCAGGTTGTTCTTGCTGACCAGGGCGATCACGACTCCCCGCCGGGCGATATCCAGCACCGCGCGCTGCAGGTTCTTGAAATAGACGCCGGGATGCTCATCGCTGAGCTTGATTCCGGCCATGCCGTCTTCGCCGATGGCGCCGCCCCACAGGGTGTTGTCGAGGTCGAGCGCCAGGACCTTGGCCTGGGGCAGGGCGAAGAGGCTGAAGTAACGCCACCAGTCCTGGGCCAGCCAGGAGAGCGCCTCCACCGACAGCGGCAGCTTGGCGGTCGCCCACTTCTTCTCGCTGGCGAACCGGGCGCGGCCGTGGCGCGCCTGCAGGGTCGCGTAGTCGAGGAGATAGACGTTGGGCAGCTCGGCAAAGCGCGCCTTGAGGGTGCGGTTGATCTGCGCGATGGCGTCGGCCTGGCCCAGCGGCCGTCGCGCATCCATCAGGCCTTCGCTGAGCCGCAACGGCGGCTCCAGGCCGTGAACGACGATGTTCGCGGCGGTATTGGCCCGTAGCCGCTCCACCAGGGCTGCCAGGCTGTCCGTCGCGGCGTCCACCTCCTGCAGCACGGCCGCGTCGCTGAGCCCGGCGAAATCCAACCAGAGCGTGGGCGCGATGTCGCGGGTCTGTACCGCGAGCACCACGGTCTGCGCCCCATGGGCGTAGAGGCCGCTGTCGGGGCTGAGGATCTCCTGGCCGTAGGCGTTGAACTCTCCGACCCAGGGCACGATGCGGCAGCCGGCCAGCGCCGCCTCGGCCTGCAGCAGCGGCAGCACCGGCTCTACGGTGAAGGAGCGCAGGAAGGCCACGCGGTGCTCGACGATGCGGTCCGCCGGCCAGAACCGTTCGATCCGGCCGGTCAGGAAGCGGGCGGCCGAGGCGTTGGCGTTGGCGCTCCAATAGGCGGCTGCAGCCGCCCGCGCGGCGGGGCGATCGCCAGCCTCCAGCAAGGCGTCGATCGCCGCCCGCGGATCGGTTTGTGCGCTGTCGTTGGCCATGGCGCCCGGACCCGTCGATCAAGCCGGCTTGGAGTCTTCGATGATCTGCAGGATCGCCGGCACGCTCATCATCTCTTCCAGTCGATCCGGAGAGATTTCGATGTTGGCCTGTTGCTCGATCGCCAGGATCAGGTCGAGCAGGCGCAGGGAGTCCCAGGCCTCGAGCGTGTCTGGGGTCGAGTCCGGCGTGATCCGTGCGGCGTCGCACTCGAAAACGTCCGCCATCAGGTTGCGAAGTTCAGCAAAATCCACGGGAAATCCTCACGATCGGCCGGGCCGACGATGCGAATGGCGTATGGCCGAAAACCCGATCGAGGTCGAGGCTTGTGCATGTCGCAGCGGCCCCCTGCGACAAACAAAAGAAGGGCGGCGGATGGACCGCCGCCCCCAAATCGGGACGCTGGGGAGGAAACGCGCCCTAGAAGCGGTACTGCAGCTCCAGGCCGTAGGTGCGGGGCTGGATCAGGCCGCGGGTGATCGAGACGCCGGTCTGCTGCAGGAAGCCGGGCGAACCCGGGTTCGGGTCGGCGAACACGGCGGTCGGGTTGGTCGAGCCGGTCGAGGTGAAGCCGGTCTTGTCGAAGGCGTTCTTCACGAAGGCGATGACCGAGTACTGGTTCTTGGCTTCCTTCCAGATCGCGCGGAAGTCGGCCGTGCCGTACGACGGCACTTGGAACGCCGGGTCGTTGAACGGCTGGTAGATGGTCTTGTCGGTCCAGGTGTAGGTGGCGGACAGGATCAGCGAGCCCGGCTCGAAGTCGAAGGTGTAGTTGCCGTTGAGGGCGAACTTGTTCTTCGGCGACTGGTAGAGCGGCGAGCCCTTCAGGCTCTGGAACACCAGTTGCACATCGTTGGTCACCGCCGTGCCGCCGGAAGGCCGCGCGCCCGGCAGCTTGGCCGAGGGATCGGCCGGGTCGTAGAAGCAGCAGCCGTCGGTGATCTTGGTGTTCAAGTAGCCGTAGCTGGCGTTGAACTGCAGGTTGCGGACCGGTTGCCAGACGGCTTCCAGCTCCAGGCCGTAGGCCCGCGCGCCGACGTTGACGAAGTTGTTCGCCGCCGCCGTGCCAGCCGCGTTGAGCTGCTGCAGGTTGATCTGCAGGTCCTTGTAGTCGTTGTAGAACACCGACCCGTTGATCTGCAGGGTGCGGGCTATGGTCTTCTTCAGGCCGACCTCGTAGGCGTCGACCGACTCCTGGTCCGCCTCCGGTTGGGTGGCCAGGGTGCCCAGCAGGAACCCGCCCGACTTATAGCCGCGGCTGTACTTGGCGTAGACCAGGGTGTCGGTGTCCGGTGTCCAGTCGACGTCCAGTGAGCCGGTGACGGCGTCCCAGTGGTTAGAGAGCGACCGCGCGTTCTGCACGCCCGGCGTGGTCGGATCGAGGTCGGTCGAGACGTCGAACGCCAGGTTGGCGAGCGCCGGGCTGACCGCGCCGAACGGACCGGCCGGCGAGAACAGGATCAGTCGCTGGCTCTCCGTGCCCGACTTCTTGTCGTAGCTGTAGCGCAGGCCGCCGGTCACCGACCACGCGTCGTTGAACTTGTAGGTCGCCTGGCCGAAGATCGCGTAGGCGTCCGACGTCAGGCTGGCGTTCTGATCGGCGAAGTCGCGGCTGGGGTTGGCGGCGGCCGGCGCGACCGACGTGCCCAGGAAGAAGAACGGGGCGGCAAGCTGCGCCTGCTGGGGATCGCCCAGCTGGATCCGTTGACGGTATTCCTCGTGGTACTGGTAGAGGCCGCCGATCCAGCGCAGCGGGCCGTCGCCCTTCGAGGTCAGGTTGATCTCGTTGGTGAAGTACCTTTTGTGCTCGTTGAAATCGGTGGTGTAGTCGGTGAAGATCCCCGGCACGCCGTTGACGGTGATCGGCGTGGTGCGGCTGGTGCCGTCGTAGTCGCCGCCGGTCTGGTAGTTGTACTGCTGGTAGCCGCCGATCCACTTGATGTCGGCGAAGCCCAGGTCGTAGGTCACCTGCGCCGTCAGCAGGTGGTTGCCGCGCAACTGTCCATAGCCGTGGGTGTTGGTGTTCTCGGTATAGGGGTCGTTGACGCCCGGGTTGGCGACGCCGTAACCGAACGCCCCGTTGGTCACCAGGCCGCCGATCGGCGCGAAGGCGCGGGTGGTCTCATAGGGCGTGATCATGTTCGCCAGCCGGTCGCCGACGCCGGTGGTGTCGTCCCAGCTCGTTCGGCTGTAGCGCAACCAGGCGGTGGCCTTCTCGCCGAGCTCGGCCTCCACCTGGGCCTCGAAGTAGGTGCGATTGATCGTGCCCTCTTCGCCGCCCGTGCCGATGTTCTTGATGAAGCCGTCTTGCTGCTTGTCCTTGGACCCGCCGATCTTGATCCGCAGGTTGTCCGCCAGCGGGATCGAGACCACCGCCTCGGCGCGGTAGTGATCGTCGTTGGAGATGACGCCGCGCACTTCGCCGGAGAAGTCCTTGGCCGGGCGCGCGGAGATGGTGTTCACCGCGCCGCCCATGGCGTTGCGGCCGTAGAGCGTGCCCTGCGGCCCGCGCAGGATCTCGGTGCGCTCCACGAACAGCGGCGTCTTGAAGAGCTCCGACGAGGACGCGGAATAGAAGCCGTCCGAATAGGTCGCCACGCCCGGGTCGTTGCCGATGTAGAAGGTGTTGCGGCCCGCGCCGCGCAGGCTGATCCGGTCGGTGCCCGAGTAGTTCATGCCCGGCGTGAAGTTCACGAAGTCCTGGACGCCGGTGATGCCGACGATGTCGCGCTTGGCCGAGGTGAAGGCCGAGACCGCCACCGGCACGTCCTGCAGCGACTGCTCGCGCTTCTCGGCGGTGACCACCAGCTCCTCGATCTCGTTGCCCCCGGACGCCGAGGTGTCGGCAGGCGCCGCGGCCGGCGCCGCGGCCTGCGCCAGCGCGGCCTGCGGGAGGGCGGTCAGGGCGAAGGTGGATGCGCCGAGGGCGAGCAGCGTGCGGAACCGCACCGTGGGTCGCGACATATGAGTCCTCCATGGCGCAGGCGGCGGGCCGCCAGGCCTTATGAATGCTTCTGTTGTGGACGGGGCTTGGGGAGGCGCCCGAAGGGGGCGGACCCTCGATCCGGGCCGGGCCGCGGGTCAACTGTACGATGATAACTTACGCTGTACCGGCCGTATTTTCCGTCTGATGTGGCGAAACTGGCGCAGTTTCGGCGTGAACGTTGAAAAACGAACAGGGATATCTTGCCAATATTCCGCCGTAGTTCGCGACTTCTGAAGAAATCACCGAAATACGACCTTCGTTATTCAAACGTTGCTTGGGTTTCGCGGCGGCCTTTCGCATCGCGCTGCGATCGCGCATATGGGGCCGATGACCGATGCCGCCGGCGCCCTTGTGCTCTTCTCTGGCGGGCAGGACTCCACCGCCTGCCTGGCGTGGGCGCTCGACCGCTACGAGCGGGTCGAGACGGTCGGCTTCGACTACGGCCAGCGTCACGCCGTCGAACTCGGGGCGCGAACCGCCGTGCGTGAGCGGCTCATGGAGCGTTTTCCCGACTGGGCCCCGCGCCTGGGCGAGGACCATATGCTGGAGATCCGCGGCTTCGGCGAGGTGGCCCAGTCGGCCCTGACCGCCGATCGCGCCATCGAAATGACCGCCAAGGGCCTGCCGTCGACCTTCGTGCCCGGCCGCAACCTGGTGTTCTTCGTCTACGCCGCCGCCCTGGCCGATCGCCGCGGCCTCAGCGCGCTCGTGGGCGGGATGTGTGAGACCGACTTCTCCGGCTATCCCGACTGCCGGCGCGACACCCTGAACGCCATGCAGCAGGCGCTGAACCTCGGCATGGCGCAGGCCTTCACCATCGAGACGCCCTTGATGCGGCTGACCAAGAGCGAGACCTGGGCGCTGGCCAAGGGCCTGGGCGGCGAGGCGCTGGTCGAGGTGACCGTCGAGGAGAGCCACACCTGCTACCTCGGCGAACGCGACGCGCTGCACCCCTGGGGGTACGGCTGCGGGACCTGTCCGGCCTGCGAACTGCGCGCCCGAGGCTGGGAGGGCTGGGTCGAACAGGGCCGGCCGGCGCTGCGGCCATGAGCTACGCGGTCAAGGAGATCTTCCTCACCCTGCAGGGCGAGGGCGGCCAGGCGGGTCGGCCGGCGGTGTTCTGCCGCTTCGCCGGCTGCAACCTGTGGTCCGGTCGGGAGCAGGACCGGGCGGCCGCGGTCTGCAATTTCTGCGACACCGATTTCGTCGGCATGGATGGCCCGGGCGGCGGCCGCTTCGCCGCGCCTGACGACCTGGCCGCCGCCGTCGAGGCGGCGTGGAAGGGCGGGCCTTCCGATCGGCTGGTCGTGCTGACCGGCGGCGAACCCCTGCTGCAGGTGGACGAGCCGCTGATCGCCGCACTTCACGCCCGCGGCTTCTCGCTCGCCTTGGAGACCAACGGCACCATTGCGGTCCCCCCCGGCGTCGACTGGATCTGCGTCAGCCCCAAGGCCGATGCGCCGCTGGCCCAGGTCTCCGGTCAGGAACTGAAGCTGGTCTATCCGCAATCGGGCGTCGATCCCGCCCGGTTCGAGGGGCTGTCGTTCGAGCGGTTCTTGCTGCAGCCCATGGACGGCCCGGCGCGGGCGGCCAACACCGAAGCGGCCATCGCCTATTGCCTTGCCCATCCCCGCTGGCGTTTAAGCGTGCAAACCCACAAGTACCTCGGCATCGCCTGAGGCCGTGTCGCGCCTCGGCCCGCCCTAAAGACCATATGAGCCCGCACATCTTCGAGATCACCAAGGCCGCGACCTTCGACGCGGCGCACCACCTGCCGGCCGGCCCGGCGGGCCCCTACACGCGCCTGCACGGCCACTCCTTCCGCGTCGAGGCCACGGTGCGCGGTGAAGAGCAGGGGGCCATCGGCTGGGTCGCCGACCTCGGCGAGCTCGACGCCGCGTTGCGGGCTGTCGCCAGCGAGCTCGATCACAGCCTGCTCAACGAAAAGTCCGGGCTCGAAAGCCCGACCCTGGAACACCTTTGCCTGTGGTTCGCCGAGCGGCTCAAACCGGGATTTCCGGGATTGGTTCGGGTCGTTGTCTCCCGGCCGACCGTCAACGAGAGCTGCGCCCTGATCCTGGGTTAGCCCGAACTCAGCGGTTCTCGTGCTTCTTGTCCGGGATCGCCGCGCCGACGACCATGCCGGCGCCCTTGGCGGTCGCGCCAACCGCGGCGCCCGCGACCCCGACCGCCGCCCCCGCCACGCCCATGGCGAGGCAACCCGACAGCAGGAACCCGGCGCCGGCGACTGCGGCGACGCGAACGGCAAACTTGACTGTAATCACGGACGATCCCCAACGACGGGGCATCTGGCCTGAGGATTTGAGCCGGAAGATGGCCGGTCAGATTTCCTGGACCGCGACCGCGGCTTGCGGTGCGTCGCCCTCGCGGCGCCAGGGCCCTTCCCAGTTCGGGTTGTGCGTGTGGCGGCGCCGATCCGGACCGAAGTAGCTCTCCGTCCGCACGTAGCTGCGCGGATGGTCGATCACCAGTCCGACCCGATCGAGCACCCCGCGCGCCGTCAGCGGCTTGGCCAGGAACTCGTCGACGCCCGCGTTTCTCGCCTCGACCACGCGCGCCAGGGTGCAGTGGCCGGTGATCATGATCACCGGCGTCGTCTGGCTCGGGCCCTTGGTCTTGCGCAGCAGGCGAACGAAATCGATGCCGTCGAGCGGCGCCATGGCGAGGTCGGTCATGATGATGTCGACAGAGTGGTTGCGCAGCATCTGGAGCCCTTCGGCGCCGTCGCTGGCCTCGTAGATCGTCCGCACGCCGATCGCCCGCAGGATCTCGCTCAGCATCACCCGCATGTGGTGGTTGTCGTCGACCAACAGCACCTTCAGGAGATCGTAGCGCACGTTGCGAGCCGCCGTTCCAACGCCAGGACCCCTCGATCCGCCCCACGAATCATCGGTCCAACCTGGCTTGATTACGTCGCGGAAATAACAGCGGTCAATCGCACGATTCTTATGTCGAGACGCGACTAAGGCTCTGTAGTTGTGGGACAATCCAAAATACAAACTAGGCGTGTGAGCCCGGGTCCCTAGCGGACTCCGGTCTGACCGCGGTGGCGCAGGTAGGCGTCGGCCAGCACGCAGGCCACCATCGCCTCCACGACCGGAACGGCGCGGATGCCCACGCAGGGGTCGTGCCGCCCCTTGGTCCGCAGTTCGATCTCCTCGCCGGCTTCGTTCAGGCTGCGGCGCGGCGTGAGGATCGAGGAGGTCGGCTTGAACGCTACCCGTGCGGTGATCGGCTGGCCGGTCGAGATGCCGCCCAGCACGCCGCCCGCCTGGTTCGACAGGAACACCGGCTTGCCGTCATTGCCGGCCCGCATCTCGTCGGCGTTTTCCTCGCCAGACAGCGCCGCAGCGGCGAAGCCGGCGCCAATCTCGACGCCTTTGGCGGCGTTGATCGACATCAGGGCGCCGGCGAGTTCGGCGTCAAGCTTGCCATAGACCGGCGCACCCCAGCCGGCCGGCGCGCCCATCGCCTCCACCGCCACGATGGCGCCCGTCGACGAGCCCGACTTGCGGATCGTCTCGAGGTGCTCTTCCCACACCGGTACCATGTCGGGGTCGGGGCACCAGAACGGGTTGGCCTCGGTCTGGCTCCAGTCCATGCGGTCAGGCGATACGGCGTGCGGGCCGATCTGCACGACCGCGCCGCGGATCGCGACGCCTGGGATGATCTTGCGCGCGATGGCCCCGGCCGCGACCCGCGCCGCGGTCTCCCGCGCCGACTGGCGACCGCCGCCGCGATAGTCGCGAACCCCGTACTTGGCGAAATAGGCGTAGTCGGCGTGGCCGGGCCGGAAGGCTGTGGCGATCTCGGAGTAGTCCCGGCTGCGCTGGTCGACGTTCTCGATGATCAGCGAGATCGGTGTCCCGGTGGTTACCTGGCCGCCGAACTTCGCTTCCGTGGCGTCGTCGGAGAACACGCCGGAGAGGATCTTCACCGCGTCCGGCTCCTGGCGCTGGGTGACGAACTTCCCCTGGCCCGGACGACGCTTCTCCAGCCACTGCTGGATATCGGCCTCGGTCAGCGCGATCCCCGGAGGGCAGCCGTCGACGACGCACCCCAGCGCCGGCCCATGGCTTTCGCCCCAGGTCGTCACGCGGAAAAGGTGGCCGAAGGTATTGTGCGACATGGCCGGGCTTGTAGCGGCTTAGGGGCGCGGGACCAACCTCAGGGCGCGCCCATGGCCCGGCCGAACAGGATCAACGCCATCTGCAGAGCCTCGAAGTGGGTCGGGCCCTGAGGGGACTGCAGGGCCTGGCACAGGGGCACGGTGTTGAAGCCCGCGGGGCTGCAGGTCGACAGGAAGTCGTAGTGCCCGACGCCGCGCAGCGCCTTCAACTGGGCGCGCGGAATGGCGCGGGCCGCCGCGCTGCCGTTGAGGTGGGGCGGTGCGACGGAATCGCCCGTCCCAAGAACGATGCCGACCGTTACGGCCATGGCCGTCAGGCTGCCTGGATCGATGCTCTGGACCAGCGCGGGCGCCATGGCGAAGACTGCGCGCACACCGCGGATCGAGTGGTCGTCGCCGGCGTGGGCGGCCTCGGCGGCGAGCTCCGGGGCGGCGAGGGCTGCGGTGGCCTGCTCCATAGTGACTGGAAATTCCGGCTGTGGACTGCAGAGTCCGTCGTCAGGACGCGCCGCGCAGGTGGCCCGGAAGCGTTGCAGGTCGACCCGGGCGCCTGCCGCGGCGAGGGCGGTGAAGCCGCCGGTGGCGTAGCCGGCGACGGCCAGGCGCTTCATGTCCAGGTGTGCGCCGATCACCGGGTCGGCCGCCGCCGCGTCGAGCGCCGCCTGCAGGTCGCCCGGACGGTCCCAGAACATCGCCGCGCCGGCCACGGTCATCTTGTCGACGCCGTTGTTGCCGGGGTGGTCGACGGCGATCACCACATAGCCCTGCTGGGCGAGCACCGTCGTGAACCAGGCCATCATCCGCGCCGAGCCGCCGAAGCCGTGGGAGAACAGGATCACCGGGCGTCGGCGGCCGTCGGCGAAAGCGGCGTCTGGGGCGGCCGATCCCACATAGAACAGGGGCTGGGCCGGCGGTCCGAGGTCGAGGGACTTCTCGTCGGCGCCCCCGACGGCCGGATACCAGACAGTGACTCGCACATCGGGCTTGTGATCGGCGGCGCGCAGCGCCGCGGTCGGATTGGCCGCGACCAGGTGGCGCTCGCCGACCGGGAAGCCGTCGGCCAGGGCCGCTGTGGCGGTGAACGTGGCGACGACAGCCACCGCCATCAGTTTGAACGGACGCATCGATGGCTCCAGGAGTCGTGGTGCGAGGCTAGGCGAGGCGCATGCTCCGCCGCTTAATCGCTACGCCGCCCACGCGGCGGTGAACCGGCGCAGCAGGACCCGCGCGGCGGAGTCTGCGTCGCCGCGCCTGGCGGCGAGCCGTACGAAGAGGTGGCCCTGCGGGTGCGAACCGCGCGCCGGCAGGCCCTGGCCCACGACACGGACCAGGCCGCGCTCGCCGGCCTTCTTGGTCACCCACACGATGCGCCGGCCGACCGGGGTCTCCAACGCGATCCGGCCGCCTTCGACCAGGGTGCGGGGATCGACGCCGACGCTGACCCAGAGGTCGTCGCCGCGCACGATCACGGCGGGGTCCGAGGTGATCGCCACGGTGAGCGAGGCGCCGCCGGTGCGCACGGTGTCGCCCGTCCGCAGGCCGGCCGGCAGGCGCACGCGGATGGTGCGACCTCCCGCGAGCCGATGCGAGGCCTCGCCGCCCTGCAGGGCGACAAGCGGGCTGATCGCGAGGACGCCGGGCGGCTCGGGACGCAGCGGCGGGGGCGCGACTACGCGGTCGGCGACGGGCGCGTGGCGCAGCCGGTGATAGGCCGCCGCCACCTCGTGAAACCGCTCCGCGCCGCCGCCGGGGCGATCCGGATGGGCTGCCTTTGCGGCCTCGCGAAAGGCCTGTCGCACCTCGGCCGGCGCCGCGAACGGCCCAACGCCCAGCAGCTCGCGCGCTCGGCTCAGGGTGATGGCAGGCTCCCGACTCATGGCCGTGGATTTGGCGCGCGTATCCTGAAGGGCGCGTTAAGCCTCGCGAAGGTGCGGAACCTCGCGCTATATCGGCGTCGATGACCGACAAGACGCTCATTCCCGCCTCGCCGAGCGAGGACGATTACGTCCGCCAGGTGGCCGGCGCCGAACCGCCCGCCCTGCTCAGCGAGGACGACCCCTTCGCGATCTTCAACGAGTGGCTGCGCGAGGCTCTGGCGAAAGAGCCCAACGACGCCAACGCCATGGCGCTGGCCACTGTCGATGCGTCGGGTCTGCCCGACGTGCGGATGGTGCTGTTGAAGGACGCCGACGCCCGCGGCTTCGTCTTCTATTCCAACGTCGAGAGCGCCAAGGGCGCCGAGCTCGCCGCCAATCCGAAGGCCGGCCTGCTGTTCCACTGGAAGTCGCTGCGCCGCCAGGTGCGGATCCGCGGCGCCGTGACCCCGGTCACGGCCGAAGAAGCCGACGCCTATTGGGCGACGCGTGCGCGCCCGGCTCAACTCGGCGCCTGGGCGTCGGACCAGTCGCGGCCGCTGCCCGACCGGCTGGCCTTCGAGAAGAAGATCGCCGAGTTCGGCCTGAGGTTCGGCCTCGGCAAGGTGCCGCGCCCGCCGCACTGGTCGGGGTTCCGGGTCGTTCCCGAGTCCATCGAGTTCTGGCGCGACCGGCCGTTCCGTCTGCATGAGCGCCTGGTCTTCACGCGGGCCGGCGAGGGCTGGACCACCCACCGGCTGTTTCCTTGACCGACCCCGAAGAGGCCGAGATCTGCGCCTGGCTCGCCGCGCGGACGGACCGCGCGATCGAGACCGCCTGCGCGCACGTCTTCTTAGGGCAGGACGCCGCCTGGAAGATGAAGCGCCACGTCGACCTGGGCTATGCCGACTTCTCCACGGCCGAGCGCCGCCGCTGGGCATTGGACCGGGAGCTCGACTTCAACCGGATCGCCGCGCCGGACATCTACCGCGCCGTCCGCCGCATCACCCGCGAGGCCGATGGCGGCCTGGCGCTGGAAGGCCAGGGGCCGACCATCGAATTCGTCCTCGAGATGCGCCGGTTCGACGAGAACGCCGTCCTGGGCGCCAATCCGTCGGCCTTGGGCGGCGAGATGGCCGATGCGCTCGGCCGCACCATCGCCGGCTTCCATGCGCTGGCGCCGCTGCGGCCCGAAGGCGGCTGGAGCGCCATGGAGTTCACCGTCGGGTCGAACGCCGAACTCTTGCGGGAGCTTGCGCCGCGCCTGGGCTCCGAGCGGATCGAGATCATGACCGCGCTGACCCAGGCCGAGCTCCACCGCCAGAAGCCGCTGCTGAAGGCCCGCACCGCCCAGGGCTTCGCGCGGCGCTGCCACGGCGACCTGCACCTGGGGAATATCCTGGTCGAGGATGGCAAGCCGATCCTCTTCGACTGCATCGAGTTCAACGACCTGCTGTCCGATCTCGACGTCTTCTACGACCTGGCCTTCATCCTGATGGACCTGGATTTCCGCGACCGCCGCGACGCTGGTGTGCGGGTGCTCTCGGCCTATCTGGACGAGGCGGCGCGGGTGTTTCCGGATGATCTCTGGGAAGGCCTGGCGGCTCTGCCGCTGATGATGTCCGTGCGCGCGGGCGTCCGCGCCCACGTCGCCGCGCATAGCCGGGATGATGCGCTCGCCAAGGCCTACGTCGAGGCGGCCATCGCCCACCTCTCGCCCGCGCCGCCCAGGCTGGCGGCGGTCGGCGGGCTCTCCGGCACCGGCAAGTCGACCTTTTCGCGCCGCATCGCCCCGGGACTGGGCGCCGCGCCCGGCGCTGTGGTGATCCGCACTGACGAGGTGCGCAAGCGGCTCATGAAGGTCTCGCCCTTCGAGCGCCTGCCGGACGCCGCCTACGCCAGCGACCTCTATCCGCGCTCCTACGACACCATGATCGAGAACGCCGGCACGCTCCTGAAGGCCGGCCACGGCGTGGTGCTGGACGCCACCTTCATCGACCCGGTCCTGCGCGCCCGCGTCGAGCAACTGGCCGTGGACTGCGGCGTGCCCTTCGACGGGGTCTGGCTGGAGGCGCCGCTGGCGGTGCTGGAGGCCCGGGTCGCCGGACGGACCAACGACGCGTCGGACGCCACCATCGCGACATTGCAGGACCAGATCGCGCGCCATACCAGCGAGGTGGCCTGGCGCCGCGTCGACGCCTCGGGCGATGTGGACGCCGCAGCCCAAGCTTGGCTAAAGGGAGCGTGAAGGCTTGCTCCTGAAACGGGTCGCGTTGCGTCTGCCCGGCGAGAGCACTAGCCTATTGGAAAGCCTGAAAAAGGCTCGTTTTGGAGGACTACGCCCATGCTGGGTCTGATGCAGGATTGGCCGCTGACGGTCGACAAGATCCTGGACCACGCCAAGTCCTGGCACGGCGACACGGAAATTGTCAGCCGGTCGGTCGAGGGCCCCATCGTCCGCACGACCTGGGCTGACGTGCACGGGCGGGCCAAGCGCCTCTCGAATGCGCTCACCAAGCTTGGCGTGCAGCCCGGCGACCGGATCGCGACGCTCGCCTGGAACAGCGCCCGCCATATCGAAGCCTGGTACGCCATCATGGGCATGGGCGCGGTCTGCCACACGCTGAACCCGCGGCTCTTCGCCGACCAGCTCTGCTACATCATCAACCACGCCGAAGACCGGATCATCTTCACCGATCTGACCTTCCTGCCGACCTTGATCGAGCGCCGCGCCGACATGCCCAGCGTGAAGCACATCGTCGTCATGACCGACGAGGCGCACATGAAGGACTGCGCACTGCCCGGCGCGATCTGCTTTGAGACCCTGGTCGCCGAGAGCTCGGCCGACTTCGAATGGGGCGGCTTCGACGAAAATACCGCCGCGGCGCTTTGCTACACCTCCGGCACGACCGGCAATCCAAAGGGCGTGCTCTATTCGCACCGCTCCAACTTCATCCATACGCTGGTGACGATGGGCACGGACGTGATGGGGCTGTCGGCCGCCGACACCGTCCTGCCGGTGGTGCCGATGTTCCACGCCAACGCCTGGGGCCTGGCCTTCTCCTGCGCCGCGGTCGGGGCGAAGATGGTGATGCCCGGCCAGAAGCTCGACGGCGCCTCGGTGCATGAGCTGCTGGAGAGCGAGGAGGTCACCTTCTCGGCAGCCGTCCCCACCGTCTGGCAGATGCTGCTGACCCACCTGCGCGACACCGGCGGCAAGCTCACCAGCCTCAAGCGCGTCGTCATCGGCGGCTCGGCCGTTCCGGAGGCGATCGTACGGGCCTTCCGCGACGAATACGGCGTCTCCGTCACCCACGCCTGGGGCATGACCGAAACCTCGCCGCTCGGCACGCTCGCCACGCCCAACGGCGCCATCGCCAAGATGGACCCCGAGCAGCAACTCAAATTCACCCTGAAGCAGGGCCGCCCGCCGATCGGCATCGATCTGAAGCTGGTGGACGACGCCGACAAACGCCTGCCCGCCGACGGGACCACCTTCGGCCGGCTGTTGGTCAAGGGGCCCTTCGTGGTCGGCGAATACTTCCGCGGCGAGGGCGGCAAGATCCTCGACAAGGAAGGCTTCTTCGACACCGGCGACGTCGCCACCATCGATGGCCACGGCTTCATGCAGATCACCGACCGGGCCAAGGACGTCATCAAGTCCGGCGGCGAATGGATCTCCACAATCGAGATCGAGAACATCGCCATGGGTCACCCGAAGGCGGCGCTGGCCGCGGTGATCGGGGCGGCGCACCCGAAGTGGGACGAACGCCCCGTCCTGCTGGTCAAGCTCTGTCCCGGCGAGACGTCGGGCAAGGAAGAGTTCCTGGCCTTCCTGGAAGGCAAGATCGCCAAATGGTGGACGCCCGACGACGTGGTCTTCGTCGACGACATCCCGCTGGGCGCCACCGGCAAGATCGACAAGAAACTGATCCGCGAGCGGATGAAGGACTACGTCCTGCCAACGGCCAAGGCAGCCGCAATCTCGGCCTGAGCCGTGGTTGAACTGCGACAGGCGGTCGAAGCCGATCTCCCCGAGATCGTCGCCCTGACCAACCGCGCCTATCGCGCCACCGGTCCGCAGGCGAGCTGGAACGTCGAGTCGATGATCGAGGGGGAGCGGACCAACCTCGCAAACCTTTGCGAAGAGATCGCCGCCAGCCCGGACGCGCGGCTCCTGATGTGGCGGAGTGACGAAGGCGAACTCCTGGGCCACGTCTGGCTGGAGCCGGCTGAGGCGGGCGCCTGGTATCTCGGCATGCTCACCGTGCGGCCCGATCGCCAGGACCAGCAACTGGGCCGCCGCCTGCTCGCCGCCGCCGAGGACTACGTCCGACGCCAGGGCGCCGCGTCGATCCGCATGACCGTCATCCACCAGCGCGAGACGCTGATCGCCTGGTACGAGCGCCGCGGCTACCGGGTCACCGGCGAGACCATCCCATTTCCCTACAACCACGACCGCCTGGGCCGTCCGAACCAGCCGGGCCTGTTCTTCGACGTCCTGGCGCGGGACCTTTAGCCGCCCGAGGCCTTGCGCCGGTCATAGACGAAGCCGCCTTCGCCGTGTTTGCCGAGGCTGGCCCATTCGCCTTCTCCGGCCTTGTGGACATATTGCTCGGCGACCAGCCACGCCTTCATCGGGCGCAGGGCGGCCAGGCAGCCGCCGATCAGCGCCGGGAACACCGTGGCGAACTGCAGCCACATGGGCGGCTGGAAGACGACCACCGACCAGGCCCAGACGCCCACGACCAGTATGCCCACGATGCTCATGACGAAGAACGCCGGCCCGTCCGCCGGATCGGCGAAGCTGAAATCCAATCCGCAACGGTCGCAGCCCTTCGCCAGGGTCAGGAAGCCCGCGAACAGCTTGCCCTCGCCGCAGCGCGGACACCGGCAACGCAGCCCGGCGCTGATTGTCGACGGGGTGTTGAAGGTGGGGGTCATCACAGCCATCCCATACAATGCACATATTGCATACATACAATTTGCGTGTAATGTATGCATTTCTCGAGGAAACGCAATGGTCTCCGCCGATCATCCGTCCGCTCGCTGGCTGGCGCGCCTGCGCCGCGGCGGCCAACCCGTCTACCTGGCGGTTGTCCAGGCCCTGGAGGCGGCGGTCCGCGCCGGCGAGCTCCAGGCCGGCGACCAGCTCCCGCCTCAACGGGCGGTGGCCGAGCTGTTGGGCGTCGACCTCACCACCGTCACGCGGGCTTATGCGGCGGCCCGGGCGCGGGGGTTGATCGAGGGGACCGTCGGGCGCGGCACCTTTGTTCGCCGGGGCGCGACGGAGGACGACGCGGGCCTGATCGATCTCAGTATGAACCTGCCGCCGCCCCCGGACGGCCTGTCGCTGGGGACGCTCATGAAGGACTCGGTGCGGGCGATCCTCGAGCGCACCGATCCGTCGGCCCTGATGGCCTACCACCCGGCCGGGGGCAGCCTGGGGCAGAAAACGGCGGCGGCCGCCTGGCTGGCGCCCTGCCTTGGCGATATCGCGCCCGAACGGCTGCTGATCTCGCCCGGCGCCCAGACCGGCTTGGCCGCGGTGCTTTCGGCGCTTTGGGCGGCAGGCGGCAGGACCCTGGCGGTCGAGCCCCTGGTCTATCCGGGCCTGCTGTCCGCGGCCCGGCAGTTCGGCTTCAGGCTCGCGGTCTGTGCGGCCGACGAGCGCGGCATGAAGCCAGAAGCTCTCGCGAAGCTCTGCGCCGACGAGCCGCCGACCGCGATCTACCTGGTGCCCGCAACCCAGAACCCGACGGCCGCCACCATAGACCTGGCGCGCCGGCGCGAGATCGTCGAGATCGTGCGCCACGCCGACGTCTGGATCGTCGAGGACGACCCCTACAGCCGCTTGTTCGACGCCCCGATCCCGGCGCTCGCCAGCCTAGCCCCGGAGCGCACCTTCTATCTCGCCACGCTCTCGAAGTGCCTCTCGCCGGGACTGCGCATCGCCTTCCTGGCGCCGCCCGAGGGGCCCATGGCCGAGCGGATCGAGGAGAGCCTGCGCGCCATCGCCCAGATGTCTTCGCCACTGACCGGTGCGGTGGTGACGTCGTGGATCCGCGAGGGCGTCGCCGACCGGTTGCTGGCCGGCGTCCGCCGCGAAGCCCGCGCCCGCCGTACCATCGCCGCTGAGGTCCTGCCCCAGGCCAGGGGCGCAGCCGAGGGCATCCACGTCTGGCTGGACCTGCCGCCGGCCTGGGACGCCGGACGGGTGCATCGCGTCGCGCAGGAAAAGGGGCTCTCGCTGGTCACCGCGGAGACCTTCGCGGCCTCAGAGAAGGACCACCCATCGGGCTTGCGGATCTCGCTGGGCGGTCCGGCCAACCGGGCGGTGCTGCGCGGCGCGCTGGAAAGCGTGGCGGCGCTGCTACAGGGGGCCGGGTCTCAGACTCGTGTGGTCGTCTAGACGCTCACGCCAGCCGATACTCGCTGTCCGGCCCCGGCTGACCGACCGTGACGATCTTCCCTTCGCGGGCCAGGTGGATCATCGCGGCCAGCATCGAACGCGCCGCCGCCGGATGCAGCCGCGCATCCACGTCGGCATAGAGCGTGGGCACCAGGTCCTTGATGCGGCCGGGACCGGCCTTCAGCGCCGTCAGGATCTGGTTCGCGCGCTCGTGGCGGTGGGCGATGTAGGCGTCGATGAACGGCGTCACCTTGCGGATCGGCGGGCCGTGGGTCGGCCAAAGCGTCGTGAAATTGCGCGCCCGGATCAGGTCGAGGCTCTTCAGATAGTCCGTCATGTCGCCGTCGGGCGGGGTGATGACGGTGGTCGACCAGCCCATAATGTGGTCGCCGGAGAACAGGCAGTTCTCTTCCTTCAGCGCATAGCAGATGTGGTTGGAGGTATGGCCGGGCGTCGGGATCGCCTCCATCGTCCAGCCGGGGCCGGAGACCTCGCCGCCGCCGCACAGGCCGACGTCAGGACGGAAATCGAGATCGTGGCCGGCCTCCATCTTCACCTCGCCGGTATCCTCCTCCTCGTGACCCGCCACCGCGCAGCCGTAGATCGTGGCCCCGGTCGCCGCCTTCAGCGGGCCCGCCAGCGGCGAATGGTCGGAGTGGTGGTGGGTGATCAGGATGTGGGTGATCCGCTCGCCCTCGGTCGCCTTCAGGATGGCGGCCAGGTGATCGGCGAGGTCGGGGCCGGGGTCGATCACGGCGACCTCGCCCTTGCCCACGATGTAGGTGCCGGTGCCCTTAAAGGTGAACGGCCCGGGGTTGTTGGCCACGACGCGGCGGATCAGCGGCGAGACCTGGTCGCAGGCGCCGTACTCGAACTCGATGTCCCGGACGTAGGGGATCATCCGCCCAGCACGCCCGAGAGGTCGTAGCCCGCCGCTCGACCCAGGTCGGTCAACTCGCCCCGGCTCATGGCGCCGGACGTCGCCTGGCCGATCGACCAGGTGACGATGGACCGCGTGCCCGACCGGCAAAACGCCAGCACCGGCCCCTCGGCGTTGTCGACAACCTCCTTCACCGCCTCGACCTCGGCGGGCCCGGGCCCGCCGCGGACGGGGATATGGACGTAATCCAGGCCAGCGGCGCGGGCCGCGGCCTCGATGTCGGCGCTTTGCGGCGCGTCCGGGTCCTCGCCGTCGGGGCGGTTGTTGATGATCGTCTTGAAGCCCAGGCGGGCGGCCTCGGCCACGTCCGCCACGCTGATCTGCGGGGCGGTCGAGAAGTCGTCGGTGACGCGTCGGAAATCGGACATCTGACCTGGCTCGGTTGTGGGCTCGGTGGACGGGGAGAGCCCTTCGTTGACATCATCGGGGGCCGGTGGAAGTTTCGCAACGCCCGGCCCGCAAAAGGCCCAAGCCCCAAGGCTAGTCGCCGTACATGCTCCGCTTTATCGGCCGACGCCTCCTGGTCGCCATCCCGACGCTCTTTCTCGTGGTCACACTCGCCTTCTTCATGATGCGGGCGGCGCCCGGGAGCCCCTTCGACACCGACCGCAGGCTCTCGCCGGAAATCGAGCGAAACGTGCTCGCCAAGTACGGCATGAACAAGCCGCTGGGGCAGCAGTACCTCGATTACCTGGCCGGCGTGGCGCGCGGCGATCTCGGCCCCTCGCTCAAATATAAGGACAAGACCGTCCTCGCGATCCTCAAGGAGAACTATCCGATCAGCCTGAAGCTGGGGCTGTCGGCCATCCTCCTCGCCTCGGTGGTGGGGGTGAGCCTGGGCGTGCTGGCCGCGCTCAGACAGAACCGCGGCGTCGATTACGGCGTCATGACCATCGCCATCCTGGGGGTGTGCATTCCGACCTTCGTCACCGCGCCGCTGCTGGTGCTGGTGTTCG
>Ga0307513_10002182_pt1 | contig 27377 bp, 27 predicted proteins | sample 15_EM_MG_FD_202174 | JGI IMG/M metagenome (GOLD analysis project Ga0307513, IMG submission 202174) | Populus trichocarpa ectomycorrhiza microbial communities from riparian zone in the Pacific Northwest, United States - 15_EM | ecosystem: Host-associated > Plants > Roots > Unclassified | place... | reverse complement strand
GTACCCTCCGACAACATCAGGGGTTGGATGCCGGTCGGCTCCGCACGGGTTGTCTGCCGCACTCCCATGACATGAGAACCGTGTACTGACACGTGTTATTCTCTCACAGCGCCATTTTCGCACAGAAGGTCAAAGAAGTCCACAAGGCATTTTACGTGCCACCCGCTATTTCGTTCTACGCGCTGTGGCTCCACTTCCGGTTCTGGAATATGTCTCCTAAGTTGTACTTCACCATCGAAAGCCGGCTGCCGGCCACCTTTGGAGCAGGATTAGGCAAAGAAGCACGCATTGGCGTCTTCATGTACTATCTCGCCGTCCTTTTTGCAAACAAGCATCTGGATGACTTTTCCTATCGTAATTCTTCCTGGTGCGTATCGTGCCGCCTTCCAGCTGCGCTTTTTACACATACTGACTCGGTTGACAGGTACGAAGCGGCAGGGGTGCCCGCTGTCGACTTCCTCCAGTTCGAACTCGTTGCTCTCGGGGAGGTTAAATGGTCTCTGGAGATCACCAGCGACGAGTGGATCAACTGGATTGACTACCTCCAATCCTCCAATACCCAACTCGAGCGCGTCGCGCCAATCCACCAGTCACATCACTGGGCTGTCGGCAACGCACTCTACGAGGCCCTCGTTGCAATGCGTCTCTTGCGCTCATCTGGCTCTGCATACAGTGGATCCAGTGCTGGCAGCGCTTCCCATGCCTCCTCGACGAGCGCTAGCCCCCAACTTCCTCCCCACACCTCGGAGATCTCGGAGCTCTACCCATATCGCCAGCCAACCATCCAGCCAGCTCCTGTCAAGCATATTCCGTGGGATACGTCGGAGGACCCCGTTGTGGAAGTGCGCTCACATCGCCGCAGCAGCAGCCTTACATCCCTCTCTTTGTCGAGCGGCCGCGCTGGAAATATGGCAGGAAGTGTCAGCGGTGTTTGGGGTGCCAATGGTACACCCATCGATGGCCGTATGGCCTGGCCGGGTGAAGGAGGCGTCGATGTGGACCTTAGACGTCGCGGCCATCCAGCCTCGAGTAGTCTCGCCGCTCCTCGTATAGAAGGGTTATGTGCCACTGGAAAGGGTACTGCCCGGCCGGCTATGCACGGGAGGACCCTGTCGTCCTCTGCTGCCAAACCCCTCAAAAGTTGCAACGAGTACGTTGTCGCCAACTGGGCGACGACGCTCTGATGCACATCACTCTCCCTCAAGACTCGAACGTGTAATATCTCTCTCAATGGCACGCTCCTATATGGACCCCATCCTTGTAACGCAATCTCACACTTCCGCCATCCTCTCGTTGTCCCGTCACAACAAACGAGCACTTATATCCGTCGTTTTGTTTTCTCTTCACGTCGACTTATCAGGGCCGCGACATGTTCTAATTCCCTATGGCGCCAAGGTGCTTGGTGCTCGATCGCGGCGAGCACCGTTTACTATCATGAAGTCTGTGCAAGCCCCAAACTCGCCATTCTCATTCAAATCGCGGTAATCAAACCGCCCAGCAACAAGAAGAGGTCCCACCAAGCGCAACTCTTCCGTCCACCTCATTTCCTGAGGTGAATACCACCTCCATCGCTCATCATCCAACACAAGTGTGCATCTCTCTACCACCATCCCGAACCATCTGGCTACCAACTGGAACGCCAACGTCACCTCAGCCTCTCTCATTGCTCTGTTTCGCCTCTAATCCGCCATGATATCTATCCGGCGGCAGGGCGGAGGGAAAGGGACAATGAGAAGAACTCTTGGACTGTCTTGGGCGGCCTCTTGCTATTATGTTTGTCTCCGTGCTTCGTCGTCTTGTACCGATAGGAGTGTCAGAGGGTTCCCGGATCCGGATATCGCTATCCCCAGCCTGGCCTACTCTCATTATATCAGCACGTCTGCAGTGCTGCCCATAGTCCACTTCATCCACCTCTCTTACTGCTGCCTCGACCGGCCTTGTCATTACGTTGGTTATCAGCACCTAATTTCCCCAGCATGGTCCGAGCCTCACGACGTTGTGGCCAATGCTCATTACCCATCGACATCCTACTTCAATCTACGGTCGATTGCTACAATTCCAAATTTGATACTTTTGATCCACCGTCCCATTACCGTCCTTGATCCCTATCTCCGTCCGCCCTCAACCCAGCTCGTGGCATACTCTCGATTCGTGTCTCGTAGATTCTCATTTATCACCGACTGCCAGCCTTCGACGCTGTGCCACGACCTCGGTTCCTATACACCACCAAACCATACAAACAATCCACCTCGACCCCGTCACACACGACTACCGCTTTTGTGCGACCGGCATATAGAACAGAGTAATGCTCTCAAGCTCTCTGCCTTTTGTCTCCTCCAGTCATCCGCCCTCCATACCATCCTTATGCCAGGTTTCGTTCTTTTGGCGTTCTGCGAAAGTTGACTTTCCCATTACCATTTGCGCGCGCTCTCAGGGACGGACAGCGCGAAGCGTGCTCCTTTAATTAGTCGTTGTCGTAGTCTGCCTTTGTCGTTATATTGTTCTGTGACAGGCACTCGTCTCACTGTCGTTTCGAGCGTCGACTTGTGGAGAAATGGAGAGTCTTTTTTGACGCCTATCCTGTGCAAAAACACTTAAGAGATGCAAAATGTGCTTCCAATACCACAAGTGGTCCTGAGTAGCGGCGCGCCTTAAGGGATTCTCTCCACAGCGACGTCCAGCTGATCCGAAAAAGGGAAGTGGGACGTCATACTGTATCTGGCTTTACCCACTGCGTATGTATTGACCTTGGTGTTTGATCAAAACGCTACTCTTATTCGTATGCGAATGTCCATCAATTTCATATGTGGTGAGCGCCTGTGTGTACTAATTTTAGACCACATCTCACATCTATAGACGTGTTCAATCTCGATCCATTCTTAATGGTCTGGCAAATGGTCCCGCAGTGAGCGCCCTCCAACCCTGTCCCCTCCCCACCCCGTCCTCCTCGTGTATACGAGGTCTCCTCTCCTCATCCCGCCCACGTAGTTCATACTATGTTCTGTACGCCACACGCGCCGCCAATGTACCGAGCATCTGACCCCCAATTCGTCCTCTGCAGTGATACTCCCTACCCTAATTATGATGAGGTACACTCTGTATCCAACTGCTCTCATAGTTGCTATGCTGTCCTCCTACTTTGTCGGCGCTCAATGTAAGCCCCTCTCTTCTACGTGCCAGCCGACGTGCCTGACGCGCTGGCGCGTCGTTTTCCCCCAGACACTGCTACATACGACCCTGCTCACCTCCCTCCCACAACCGAGCAGGACCAGTACGGTGCGTTGCACTTCCTTCTCGGCCCTGAGCGCTCCTTTGAAGCTGTCCGACAGGTACCAACCAGTGCGGTACTGGCAGCAACCAAACTTCACTCTGCCAAAATGTGTATGTCAACTCTGTGCAAGATTTCTGCGTTTGGGGGTATGACAATACTTGTTCGCGTCGTTTCCAATAAGCGCTGACCTGCCAGCGCCACCAATTAGGCCGCCCAACCCAGATGGCGTGATAGGAAGCATAGAACAAATTGCCGTCGCGTACTGCTCCTTTCCCGGACGAGGCACTAGGTTGTTACTAGACGGCACCGTTCAATCCGCGCATTTGTGAGTGGAATTTTGTGCGAAGCCGCAGAACGATCTGACCAACATTTGCAGCCTTGAAACTCCTGACTATATCCAAGTCACTGGAACTGGCGATTTCACGAAGATCAATATCAGAGCCGGTGACACTGGAGGAGAGCTTGACCCTCATGGAGGTGAGTTGGGCCCTGTTTTCACACGTCCTGCTTCTCACTGAAACAACTGTTCTTAGCTGATGGTTTTGGCAATCCTCATGGAGGCCTTGTATTTACAAATGTTTGGAACGGTAGTCAGGGACTCGGACAGCAAATCCATGAATGGACCAACTTCATGGCCGCCAGTCAATTTTGCATCCGACTCTGTAAGCCTGGGCCGCAGGCCCCTCAATGGTGTGAGCACATCTACGACCTACAAGGGTACGGTGCATTTTCTCTTGATAATTGATCAGGCACTAACACCTGTGGTCAGCTGTGACTGGAATGAGCCTGGAGACTACGGCACTGGTTTTACTAGCTGCAAGGGCGACAGCGGGATGTGAGAAATGTCTTGGTCCGAGCGAGGAAATTTAGCTGATCTCGTGTCCATAGCCCCATGGGTCTTTACCCTCAACCAGACGGTACCACGAGTACCTGGCATCAGGGAGACGGAGCGACACCCCCAGCGCACCCGCCCCCTAAAAGCAGCAGCTGCACCACCTACCAGTCTACCCAGTTATACGCTGCGACTGCTACTCCCATTGGTAACATGATCACCTCTGCACCCACTCAAACTGGCTCGGGCACTCTTACGGGACTTGCAATTTCAACCCAAACCACCACATCCGCTGCGTTGCGCACTATGGACTTTGGATTTGGACGTCTGGCATGTCTCACTGCGCTTGTAGGTATCACACTAGGGTCCCTTGTGGTTCTGGCCTGAGCTCGAGGTCATCATCCCGGGGCTTGTTGCAAGATGGACAATTTTTCTTGAGCACTCGGGCTCATGTTTTATTACGGACATTTCAGATGGTATGATACGGGCTTTGTTAGAGTACTGAATTTACACACGGTTACATCATTTCATCCGATAAGCGTCCCACACAGCGTAAGCTGTCCCTTGCAGCGTAAGTGTCCCGATCCGCGATTACACGATATTTCCCTCGGCCTCGGATGAGTTGGCTTCCAAGTCCCATGGTGCATCCTGTTTCTTCCGACGGATGAAAGACAAGCCTTCGGGCGGACCGGCTGGCTGCGGTGCTGCTAATAACCGGGGACGGAGAGTCAGAAACCCGGACCGCTGTTCGGATAGAGTCTCCTCTGATGCCCTGTTCTACTACTCCTATCTGTGCGAGACGGGATATTCATTCGCTTATCGGAAAAATATACATCTGTTTGTTCGTAACCAAATTGTTACACGTACCGAGGACTAGGTCACTGACGAGAGGGACATGAGAGAGAGAGACGAGACGGAAACGGGAGAAGCAAAGTTCGCAAGGGAGAAAGAAACGTCCGATGAAGGTTCCTATGCGGTGCGTGTGATGTTAACCTTCTTACTTGATCGTTCCTCTTCGATCTGTGTTGTAGATTCCTCATCATCCTCGCCATCCTCGCCACCAACGGCGTCGCGAGGTCGCTTACTACCCAAGGAGTAGACACTCCAGCGCCGCCCAGCGCCAGACTTGGGTTGCTTAACTGCTGTTGGCGATTTGGGAGATGATGTCTTGGGTTTCGAGATACAGATCGTAAAGTACAGATCGATGGCTTGGGATTGTGAAGCGTTGGTGAGTGGAGTGGAGAGTGCGCCGGGCGGTGTAGACGATATACTTGGGGGCGTGGGCGGTCCATTTGCTGGTGACGTGCCCTGTGGAACCGGTGGTATAGATGCTAGTGAGGAAGACGGTGATAAAACGACGGAGCTGGTCCTAGAGTGCGCGGGGATATGGCTAGGTGTATTAGGTTTGTACTACAGCAGCAGATTAAGTTAGTATCGGCCCGCATGGAAAACGACACGTGACGGACCGTTTCGAGCTCAGGGTTTCCTCTCCATGCCCCCACCGACTCTAAGAAACGCAACGCAGCGTGTTCAACAGGTTCTGCAGCGTATCTTTGCGAGAGCGTTTCGAGGTGTGCGGTTAAACTGGGGGTGTCGGAAGGTATAAAAAGGAACTAGAAGGAGTATGAGGCAAGGTGGGAGGACACAGAATGTGCAACACACTTCGTTCTTGCGCTTGTGCATCTCGAGAGCAAACTCCTCTTCTGCTGTCAGCTCCGCCGTCTGACCATTCTCCTTAACCATTGCAACCTGTTCACCGATTAGGATACGACCCGCTTCCAGGACACTTGGGAGGCCATCCGGATCCAGTTCATTGACTGTTAGGAGCTCTCCTTCCATGAGTTCGAACATGTCCGACGCCGGCTTCTCCTTTGGCTTCTCTCTTCTGAAACCGTCCGGGAGACCAAGACTGAGGAGAGTCTCTGCCGCCCACGTACCCTTCCATCCCTTCAGCAGATAGCCTTCCAACACGGCACGAGTCAGAAGACCAGCCAAAAGAGCATACCACTCTCTGGTCGGTCCTGCTCGTCGATGACAACGCGGGACTGCAGAAGCAGCTGCGGTTGGTATTTGCGAGGACACCGAAGACTTGGGTTCCTTATAGGGAGGTTCCTCAGGCCCCGGACCAATCAAGGAAGAAAACGGGAATGTTCGCCTCCTTTCTTTCTTTGGTGTCGAGGGAGGACCACCATTCTTCGAGATCGTGCGAGAGTCGGAGCTATTTCTGCCCTCCAGATTATGGACGATATCCATAGCGTTATATTCACTGCTGGAGAGGTGTGGCGATCCAGGCTCTGAGGTGTCCGTCGTAGTGATAGAGTTATTGGACGTGAGTTTGGTACAAGGTTGCGGTGTCCTCGATTCATTGGCCAATTCGATGGCCAGCAGGGCGGACAATTGGAGGAACAAAGGGATGAAGTCAACGAGATGCGACCGAAGGGCAGACTGTGGAAGGTCGATCGAGTTCTGGTTCCTATTTGCGCGCACCGCATCGGAAGCAATCTTCCTAAAAGGGCTTCCGTCTGGACGTCGGGAGAGTCCGGAACCGATCGAGGTGGCGGAACTGGGTTGAATGGGGCACATTGTACAACCCAGAACTAAGTGCCTCGTGCACCTTATCGGCAATCGTACTGAGTGGTGGATAGACTCTGGCAGAAGAGAGAACGGTGCTGGACGCTGTGCCCCACAGGCGTAAAGATCCTTGTTTCTACCCGAAGCTCTGAGTGGAGTAAGAGGTTCTGTGGAGATTGAGCCGCCTCTCGATGATTCAGCGGCATGACGAGCCCAGCCTGCAACAAAATTCGTCAGACAAGGTGATTGGAATGATGATAACATACTGGCGACATCCAAGGGTTGAGAGAATGTATTAAAGTTGAATATAGCCAAGTCGGTTAGCGCGGGATGCGTCTGTCCGTTGCCAACAACCTGCGCATAGGCACCCGCCAATTCGGTGGCGCTGAGACAAAGAGGTAGGAGGGAAGAAGGGACATATGATACGTTGATATCCGAGTCCGCACGGGCAGCTGACGTCGTCGAGTCCAAATATAGGGAATCGTCCACGCGCGAAAAAAGGACGTTGATGAGAGCACCCACTGCCAGACGGATGCGTATACCATTAGGAAGAACGCAACGATCGGGCTGAACGTTTAAGTAATCGCGAGAATAAGAAGACGTGAGAGCATCCAGGTCCTGAGAGCGCGGGCGTGGGCACTGGGAGGGAGGGGGTTCGGAGTACTGATCCATGATCGCGCTCAGGACCTTTTCGAGCCCATGTGCTTTTTGACGCAGCGCCCGTGCTTGAACATGATCGGCGCGAGACAACTCTTCGACCCCGACCTCGTCCATCAACTCATGCGAATGAGTTGACCCGTATCGAAGACTTGCCATGAGTGCATCACGACGCGACTGTTGCGCGAGGTGACCATCACCATTTTCGGCATTGTCCCAGAAGGCCTCCTCGTCGTTTGCGTCCAGATCAGGCAGGCCGAGTTCGGCACGCGCTTGGGAGAAGCGGGTGCGGGCATGGAGCCAGAGCATGTGGTCCAATATCAATGTACGTGTTGACTTTTGGCGTGGAGGGATTGTGTGAAAGTGGTGGGAATGCTTCTGTGCGAATGGTGCAGATGGAGGGGTATTTGATCGCGGCATCGGTACTGGTGTTGTCAGTGGTATTGCCCTATGTACAGCTAGTGACTGTCGTCAGAGCCCACGATTAAATAACACCAGGTTCAAGGTCGTAGACGATCTCGTACTTGGCGAGGTCCGCTCGAGGCTTGTGGCAGCAAAACTGGTGGATTTATTAAGGTTCGTGGTTGCTGCTGCTGCTGCTGCTGCTGAGGAACGACGAAAAGGCGGACGAGTGGCATGCCAAAGGCAAACGGGGGCACGCAGGAGGGCATGACAACAGGATACTTATAGCTGCGAGTGTGATACGGGTGTGTGCCTTTCTCCAAATCCGATTTGGGATTTCTTTCACAGCAAGAACAGGTGGCTTGTGAACACCGCATTAGCGAAGATTAGGCAGTCGAATCCGTTCCTCCCCGAGTCTGAGAAGCAGCAAAAGCACCGATCGACCCGGAATTGGCCTTCCTATCAGGCAAATTCCGCTTCCCCCGTCTTCGCGTCCTCACTTGTCCTCGCCAAACCAACTAGTCAATTGCAACTCCACTGGTTGCCCCCTCCTACTGGTCACTGGCTCTCCCCGGAAATTCAACCATTTTCATGACGTAGGTATACTGCATGACATCGTGGTTCAATTGTCAGAAGTCCTCCAGCCACGTTTCTGCGTAAGCAACGCCTATCACGCTGGTCCTTTCAATTCAACCTTCTAGAATCGAGATTGGCAACAAGCTCGCGGGGCTACTCGGGTCCCCTTTGGGATCCTATCTGCCGCGACTCCTGCACTGCCAAGCTTCTCCTCAGACTATATGTGGCTACCCGAGAGTGAGTACAAGAACTCTGGCATCAGCCCTTCAATAGCAATAGCACCCGCGGTTAACAGGGCGTCCCTGGTTCATAGAGCAAGAGGCAACGACGAATCCAAAATAGGTGATACACTAGAAGTGTACTTACATGGCAACTCCAGAACCAGGGACATACGTAAACTGGACCGCGGTGTTCGTTAAAGTAAATCACATTCCAGAGATTGGGGGGATGTTTATATCACCCTATCAATATCAATATCAATAGAGTGTGCCCTGCCACGTGGGGAGAATCGCTTCGTTAGACACCTGCGCATAGCAGTGTAGAACATTCACGATAGGTGTGGGGAACCCATCCAATTTTACGCAACGTGCCAGGAATTGGTGATCGCCTCTGTTGCCGACGTCAGGGCCGCCCAAAAAAAGCATTGGCGTATTTCCTAATTCGGTTGCGTAGTAGTAGTAGTAGCTGTGTATTACTCAGTTGTAAGTCAACCGCTCCAAAATGTCCTACCTTTCAGAGTCAAGCCCCGTGACAATCCGGGAGCACCTCATATATTACCCGACCACCTTCGCACGTTCCTGCTTCGAATATGAAAATCCGTCGATTGTTATCAAAAGAAGCCAGGAGAGTGAAAGAAACCATTAAATGTATGCTATGGGAGGAGCTCACAGGGTAGCGGCAGGGTAACAGTTGTGCACAACTCCGCCCTGCGCCTTGGGCTACGCACCTTCTTTTGTAATCTCTTTGGTGTTCTTCTCTCCGATCTAGACCTCGTGTGGAGCACTGGAAGACATTACCCTTCTGTTGTGGTTGACAAAGCGAGTGTTTTTGAACTGCTGCGCCACGAGATGAAGGCATGGAGAATCACCGCCAGACCGTCTTCAGGTTTCAAAAATGTTAGTACACTATGTCTATTTCCAGACCTGGTCTAAGAACCATCAAGCCAGATCAAGTGCACCATGCCAACTTCAGGGACGGTTATACACCTTCGGGTACCACCAAAGAGCTATTCAACGGCACCCAAGACCTCGAACCCAATACCCTCGGCCTTCATTCGCGGCGGAACGTCGAAAGGTGTTTTCATCAATCGTAAATATCTTCCCGAAAATCAGGAGGAATGGGCAACGATTTTCCAAGGGATCCTTGGTTCGCCAGACCCCATCTACAAACGTCAACTAAACGGGATGGGAGGTGGGATCTCTAGCCTAAGCAAAATCGTTGTCGTCGGACCTCCGAAAGATGAGACCGACCCTTCCAAAAAAGTCGACTGCGAATATACTTTTGTGCAAGTGGGAGTCGAAGACGGAACCATTGACATGGCTGGAAACTGTGGAAACCTCTCATCGATGGTCGGTTGCTTCGCTATTGAGGAGGGCATTTGCTCGGCAAGGGTCGAAAACGGGAGAGGACGTGTGCGCAGCTGGAACACCAACACCAATAAGCAGATCGATACCGTCTTTCCGATCAGCATTGGCACCCAAGGCGGCCCGGTCAGGCCCGTACTCGATCGAGAAGAAATCGGAATGGCTGGCGTGCCCGGAAAGGCCTCCAGAATCGACTTGGAGTTCACGAATCCTGCTGGAGCGAGAACGGGGAGCCTTTTACCAACCGGCCGGCCGGTCGATGTCCTCAATTTACCTGGCAATGCTTTGACCGAGGTCTCGTTGGTTGACACCACGAACCCTACCGTGATACTTCCTTATCACGAGGTACGTCCCATCCGTTTGCGGCCCGTATTTTCCTATTTAATTCTCCCCAGTTACGCATTTTGTTGGATTTGGCGCCATCAGCAGAAGTTGACTATGAATCTGGAGTCACGCTCAAAGTTCTTGAGACGATCCGCGCAGAGGGTGCAAAGGCGATGAAGTTGCCAGGTGCTCCATCCCAACCCAAAATTGTTGTCATCCGCCCTCCAAACACCGAAGTGGCAGTCCACGAGGATATGGTGGTACAGGCGTTGTCGATGGGTGCACCACACAAGGCGGTTCCAATGACAGTGGGATTGTGTCTCGGTGTGGCAGCGTACATTAAGGGCACCGTTGCTCAGCGGATGGTTGCCCAGACGCGGCAAAGGGCTCTGAGGGAAGACAAGTGGGGGAGTTCTGTTGTTCTTAGGCATCCAAGTGGGACAGTGGAAGTCAGTACAAAGTTTGACTCGACCTACCAACCACTTAGCGTGTCAGTGACACGAACAGGGCGATGGTTGATGAAAGGGGCAGTATGGTGGTAATTTTTGTTGGCTTTCTGGCTAAACTTGGGGTCCGTGGGATCTGCTTCTGGTTTCGTTTGCGTTTGGGCTTGCTCTAACCCTGCTGCATCGGATGTTAACCGAGACCACGTACAAGTTTGAGAATGTAAATCTGGAGAATATTTGCCATTTCCAGGAGTTTTTATGGGTGTTGCCGCACCGAACCATGTGGCAAGTCAAAGGTCTCATACCTTGTCTTCTTCCATTACGATGGTCCTCCATGTCCGTACGACAGAAGCCGGGACTGTACCACCCCCGTTCATAACGACCTCGACGACTCCCGAAGCACATCTCGCAAAGCTTGCTAAGGTCATCGCCAAGGCGAAGCGCATTGTCGTGGTTTGCGGTGAGTCTTGTCTCACCTCGACCCACCGTGCCAGCGTTGATTTCATTCCCCCAAGGCGCCGGCGTATCCGTACAAGCCGGGATACCAGACTTCAGGTCCTCAGAGGGCTTGTTTCAGACGCTGAAGAAGGAAAATCCCAAGGAGGGACTGTCCAGCGGGCGGGACCTATTCGAGTCGAGCGTTTACAACGTGTGTATCTGATCCCGGTTTCCCGGTCTTCTCACTCACATGACCTTCAGTCGGAAGCTACTGCGACCCTCTTTTACAAGATGATAGCCGGCCTCTCACAGGCCGTCCAAGATGCTAAACCGACTCCCTTCCACGAGCTCCTGAACACCCTCGACAAGCACGGCCAGCTCATACGGTGCTATACTCAGAACATCGATTCACTAGAGGAGAAAGTGGGCTTGTCATATGGGGTTCCCCCTCCCCCACAGCGGAAATCCCCCAAGAAGCGGCCCCCACCAGTTGGATCGCAATCTCCGTCCGGGTCCCCTGCCCCTCCTCCTTCCGTCGACACGACGCCTCGATGCATTCCCTTGCATGGCACCTTGAAGAACTTGCACTGTCGAGCTTGCAGCGCGACCTTTCCGCTGGCCGACTCGCTACATCTGTTCGTTGACGGCACGATTCCGGCTTGCCCGCAGTGCTCCGAGTTCGAGACCACCCGTCAGATCGTCGGCAAGCGATCGCGCGGAGTCGGTATCCTTCGACCTTCCATCGTTCTCTACGGAGAGGAGCACCGAGAGGGTGAAGGTGTGGGCGATATCGTCAAGCGCGATCTCACGGGTGGGAAGAATCGTCGAGCACCTCCTGACCTACTTCTCGTTGTCGGGACTAGCCTCCGTGGTGTTCCTGGAACAAAGAGAATTGTAAAGGAGTTTTCCAAGGCTGCAAGGAGCGGATTGCCTTCGCCGAGTCCGCCCTGTTCGCAGCCGAGTACTCCGTCCGCCTCGAGGAAGGCGTCACCCGCGGAGGCTCCGGACGACTACCCGATGCGGACAGTTTACCTAAACCTCGACTTTCCCATGCCCGCGCGGGACTGGGAGAGTACGTTTGACGTGTGGGTACAGGGCGATTTGCAGGATGTCGCGGCGCGGGTGCAGATGGAGATCGCGTTGGAAGAGCAGGCAAAGCGGCGGAAGGAGGAACGAAAACACCTCACGGGGGAGAAGAGGAAACGTTGTCCTGAGGATGACGGAGGCTGGTTTGAATCGACGACGCCAAGCAAGCGCTCGAGGCGGAGCAACTACACTATCAGCGGATCCAAGGTCAGGAAGGAGCAGGATACGAAGCCGGAGACCGTCAAACAGGAACAGGGTGATGGCGAGTGGAATTCCCACTTGCCTGTCAGTTATCCGTCAACTCCTTCGCATCGCACAGGTGAAATCCATGTGACGGTATCCTGTCCTGGTGTAGGGCGACGACAGAACTCGACACCTACTCGACCTCTATTACCTGTACTCCTGCCCCAATCTCTACCACCAACGCCTCTCAAAACCGGAAACGTCAACCACTCATCCTTGCCTCCAACACGAAAAGCGCCACCCACCACCTCCACGAGCGCACAACAAAAAATGTCTTTAGCGCACATCACGAATGCACTCGACGACCAGAGACCCGCATTCGACAGGGGCTTCGGACATGCCGTGCGACCCCAGAGGTTATCTATCAATGATATACCCCCATCGGTTGAAGTCAACGCGCCCGCGTGATTCGCCCGGCAGGTCTTACTCCACATTCGTGAACCTGGACGATTCTATTCGTGATGCACCGACACGACAGGACTGTCTTCTAACTATCGTCGTCATCGTAGCCTTTCAAATTGTACATGCGCCACTGTCCTGTTTGTTAATCTGGGCCTGTCTGTTATTATTTGACTATTCGTATTCTCCGGCCGCCGTAATCCTCCCCGATTGACTTTGGATCTTGGACCATCGTTCTCTGGCATTTCCCTCACCCGATACCTCTCTTGAATGTGATAGCTTTCGAGTTTTTCGCGTGTCCCAACGGTTGTGCAAATGCCATTATTTTTCCAGGTTGGAGCAAGGTCGAGAAAGAAAAGCTAAGAACACACTAGGAGAGAACAAGGGTCAAATCTGCGCTGGTCACCACTGCGAAGAAGGCATAAGACTAGGTAAGGTTATGGAACAGGTGAGGAACTGGCAGAGGTCGTGTACGATACGGAGGACGAGCCGTTGGCGGGACACAAGGAGCGGGATTGAGAGGGAACCCGAACGTCTGGCTAATCAAAAATAGTGCAAGCAGGTGCGTGCGAGACCAGGTACTGTGCCGCGAACGGAGCAGAACTGAGGTTGCGTATTGGCCGTTATCAGAAGAACTGAGGGACGAATGTGCTAAATGGAATACGCCAGTCAATGATGTTGGCGGAGAACCAAACAATGAAGGACTTACGTCGCACCGATGGCAAGGGCAAATGCCAAAGTACCCCAAGCAGCACTCTTCTGCTTGGGTTCCAGCCGAGGAAGAGTAGGCAAGCTCGGCAGACTCTCCCGCCACTTGACGATCCGCCTGTTGCTCACAATCATCCTGTCGACGTTGGGATCCGCGGGTTCAGCGTCCAGGTCCATCTTGATGAGCGCCTTACCATTTGGGAGAATATCATCCGTCTCCTCCCTGGCGCGTTTCGCTGCTGCGCCTCGTTTGGGCAGCGGCTTGGTGGGGTTGGTAGTCTTCAGGCTCGCCTTGAGTTTATCCACAAGCGCCTTGGACTCGGCAATATCCTCGTCGGGATCAACATTTGGGAGCTCGGATTCTGCGGCGGCAGCAATGGCAGCGGAGGTGAGAGGATCGTCTTTCTCCGCGGGCGGCGTCATGATCTTCGATTTAACGGCGCGAGAGGGCGTGCTGCGTGTAGCCGGTACGGGAGATTTCGTCCTTGAGCGCAACTGACGCCCGACGCTCGTTCTTGGTGAGGCGGTTGCCACTGCTGTATCAGCCGAAGAACGCGTGGTGCGTCCCGAAGAGGAGACGGGCTTCTTCTCTGTGCTCTTGGGCGATGCCGCCTTTCGCCGTTTGCTAGGTGGTGTATCCTGTGTGGCGACCATGCCATTCTCGTGAGAACGGAGAACGGTGTCGGGCTCGGGCTCGGCTTTTGAGAGGCCCTCTACAGTCTCTGGAGCGGTCGGAGAGAGATATGTCAGTCCAGTATGGAATGGGGGCATTGGGGGGGGACAGACTGGTGAGCTTGTACTCTGCGCTGAGTTGCCGGGCGATGGGTACGGGGAGCCATGTGCCTGCGAGTCTGATGGTCTCAGGAGGACCTGAGATGTCAAAGTGCTTCTTGACCCAGTTTGTTTCGTCCTTTTCTGCAGCCGTGCTGGCAGTCGGGAATGCGGCTTTCCACATCGTCGTGAGTGAGATAGAACCTGTGTCGTAGCGCCGTAACACGTAGGCATGTCCAGCGGGCTGTTAGGGTCTGTGAGTTGTGGGTCCTGGGCGCTACGCTGTGGCTTACCGTGGGGACCTTTACTCGGCCCACGACGATGGTGTGCCCTTCCTTCTTGATGGGCTGAAACTTGACTGGAGGGGGCTCACTGCCCTCGACTAATTATAATTCAACCCATAAGCACCCGCCGTAACACCTCCATGGTGGTACACGCACCTGTCGCACTCAGCATCTCGTTGTACTTGTTCATGGGCAGCGCCGGACGGTCACTCGTCGTCTGTTGCCCCCGGTTCGAGCTGCGTGTTGAAGATCGTGAAGCCATTTCGCAAAAAGTTTTCACCAATTCTCCTGGCTGGTACAAGGTCACGAGTCAACCTTTGTTGGAATTGTTTGGCCGCACTCTGGACGGAGTTCAGACCGCGTTACTCTACATGATAAGCGCTGCGTGCGTGTACATATTACTAGTATGCTATTCTGGAGAGATATCACGGTCGAAATTTGGTTCCAACGCAACAACCATGTTTCATTTCCTTTCTCGGTACAACTCGCCCTACGCCTTCGTACAAACCAAGACACCGTCAGCATACAACCCGGTCACGAACAATCTGCCCGCCTCAGGATCCCACAGGCCCGTGGTCGAGCTGGAGAATACACTCCCGTCACTCACAAACACCGTTTGGACCGAATAATTTGGATGGCTGGGGGCGCGCTTTGTGATGGGGTAAGGTGACTGCTTATCGTCTTCTCCCTTAGTTACCCCCGTCAGAGTCCGGTTGGTAATCTCTACCACCCAACTGGGCGCTTTGTCCGCCTTGCCTTTGGACAATTTGGTGATGCCCGGGAAATATGGATGCCCAGCAACCATCAGCCGACCGTCGTGCGTATAGTCGACGTTGTCGGCACTGAACGGCATCTTCACGGCCGTCTTGTACTTGAGAGACACACCCCCGTTCTCCTCGAGGGAATACAGCTGCACGCTCGCCGATGAGCACGACACGATCGCGACCTCTTTACGATCGGGGGACAGCGCGACGCCGTTGGCAAACGGGATGCCCATGGCCGCGATCGAGGTGCGCAGCTCGCCCGTCGCAAAGTCGAGGTGAATAACCGTGCCAAGAGGCATCATTGTTACAGATTCGAGCATTGGCATGAAGTACTTCCATGGTGATAGCCCGCGCCGCGTGAAGAAGTGGTCATTGGACACGAGGATGGAGGTCCGGCTCAGCGCAGCGACGCTGTTTCCTGCCCAGAGCATAGGGTGATAGAGGTGCTTTGTGAAGACTGGGGGGAGTGTGGTTAGATGACGCTTATGGGGTGAGATTGGATCGGGGTAGGGTGGATGCAGATCGCTTACCCGCTCTGAGGGTCTCAGGGTCAATCTCAATCTTCTCCACAGCAGTTGCGACACGATCGTGATTGACTACGAAGAGTGTAGAAGGTTCACCTGGCACACCCGGGATGATATCCAAGCCGAGTGGGTGGAAGTCGAGTTCTTCGGGCCACTTTTCGACTGTGATTCGCTCAACGAATACTGGTTTCTTAGGGTCATCGGCATAGGTAAGCACGTAGATGCCACCTTTGCCAGTAGGGTCCTTCATAGGGCCCTTTTGAGGAGGAACTAAGCATGACTTTAGAGTGTATGGTGTAACTCACATACCATAACGGTGTTCCAGTCACGGCTGGAAGTAGAGACCCGTTAGTCGGAGGTGGTGACGCATGGGTAGTTGGACAAGCGAACCGATTACGATCGCAAGTGGCAATCACCCTCTTGATAACTCTGCCTTCTGCATCTGTGGTGTGCCAGAGCTTTGCATCTTCACAGAATTTGAGGCCTTCCATGTGGATTTGGGTGCACGACGAGTCGACATCTCCGTAGGCAAAATAGCCGCTCGGAAGACTTGGAGATACGAAAGCGTTGTACGCAATTCTTCCATACGTGTACAGGTAGTTCGCAACTGCCACTGGGAAGGCCACCACCACGCCCAAACGGGCCAGTTTGGTGATGTTTCGAGTTGGAGAGGTTGACGCGACACCCGACTGAGGGTCAGGAAGAGCGAAAGCGGAGGATATCACAGGGAGAGCAATCAACAGTGCAAAGGCCCTCATTATGCTGAAGTTCGGAGTTGAAGATAGCACCATGTGTGTACCTTTTACGGCAGAAAGCCTGGTTCAGACCCCGTCTCATGCCGATCTCATGCCGAAAGGTAACCAGAATGCACGAACAGACAGTTTGAGGTATTTGTGATCCCTTTGCTTATTAGGTGCTTTCGGCATTGACGGAAAATGAGCCTGAGTATGAAGGAACCCCGCAAACTGTTTTTTCGACAGACAGCAATAGGAGGCTTATATATACATAAACGAAAGCCAGAACTACGCCCTCGGCAAGCCTAGCCGGCAATCACGCGGGTCGAGCCTAAAATTTTGTTCGAGGAATCTCGGGTGATACACGATATCGCGCCGATCGACCGAGTGGCTTTCGAAATGATACTCGCTGGAAATGAGAATACGCTGCTTTCAGGACGAGAGAGAGTGGACGCGGCGCCGCTATGCGAGCTGCCGGACCCTAGAGGGTTATAGGCACAATGCCATTCAGACCGCCCATCACGCACGTGAGTCTTATACATTATCAATCCGGTGAGCTTCTTTGATAGTAGTGAGAACCGGAATGAAGCGTGGGGATTGAAGCGCTCCAGGTGCTATAATGACAGTTTCTATGCCCCTCGACTTTGTTGAGGTAAAGAGATAGGTAGGATGGGTTGGAAAGTGGTCGGTATTGTGTCCTCATATACAGCCCTCGCTCTTGCGGGTTCCCACAAGGAGAATATAAACGGAGGTCTAATTATAAACACAATACGTACTTCAACACCATGTCGTGCTTCACCGGGCTCCACTAGAATGGCTTTCAGTTGTTCCACCTCTGCTAGTATGGTACTCTGCCACAGTACTATTACTGACCTGCCCGCACTGGTTCATACAATAAGGGTTGGGTCCTTCGATATAGGTTCATTAGGTGAGTTTGGTTACCAGTCATGTCCGACTTGCTTGACCAAGTTTTTGTATTAACATCGACGAGCCGCACTGACATGCGAATGTGGCACCCAACGAGATGACGAATGGATGTGCGGTCATTTGGGAAACCCCTGCAGACCAGCGACCGAGAAATCGGGAATTGGTTCGTCAATTCAAAACACGGCAATGTGATATGTACGCTTCATAACTCGGTGGTATAATCTACAAACAAATTGGATATATACCCTAGTACACCTACTCTGCTTGTTGTATTTTTTCTGATTTTCTTAGTTGCGCGGTGACAGGTGGTCGTCAAGCACAGTCATAACATCAAGTTCAAGTTCGACTTCGACGTCAACCCTGGCCCGGCCTCTTCCTGACCTCCCCGCTCGTCATGGCTAATGGCATGATCAAACTCGCTCTTGTCGCTGCTATATCCATCCAAGCCGTCCTTTGGTCTCATTCCCGCCAAGCCGTCCTCGATTTCCACCCAGCCCCACACAAACCCTCACTGCGCCACCTTGCACGACAATGGACCACATCAGACGATACAATGGACCACATTACATCAAATGTGACTATACCAGACGTTGTATTCAGCTCACACGACACGGTGTGCTACGCACCCCTCCCTGCACAGCGCTGTATCACTGGGCTAACAAACATTCACAGTGTCAACCAAGTTCTGTACCAATAGACCAACAATGTGATCATGTCAAGAGCTCATGTAGCGAATCCCCGACCATGTTACACTACCTTCAGTATTTCTGCATACCCCCTAAAACACGCCCCGCCTACTTTGTCGCACTCGTAATATGGCTTCTCTTCCTCTTCTCCACCATAGGTATTGGCGCATCTGACTTTTTCTGTCCAAACCTTGCAACTATCTCCGGCATCCTCGGCCTGGATGAAAATGTCGCGGGCGTGACCTTTCTCGCATTCGGAAACGGGTCACCCGATGTGTTCTCCACCTTCTCTGCCATGAAGGCCAACTCGGGTAGCCTAGCAATTGGCGAGTTGCTCGGTGCAGCCTCGTTTATAGTTTCTGTGGTCGTCGGCTCGATGTGTCTTGTCAAGCCATTCAAAGTTGAGAAGGGTCCCTTCCTGCGTGACGTCGGATTCTTTATGTGTGCCGTCTCGGTGCTCCTAGCGATTCTGTGGGATGAGAAGATCGAAAGTTGGGAGGCCGGTATGCTCGTCATCCTTTACACATTTTATGTCATTGTCGTTGTCGCGGGTAGCTGGTGGGAGCGACGGATGGAGAAGCGACGGCTCAAGGAGCGCTTACTCCGCGCTGAATATGCACCTGATGAACCTGGAGAAGCGACCCCTTCCAGCTTGCTGCGACCGTACCGCGATGAGCCTATCGAACCCTATCTTGACGAACGTAAGTAGTACCTGGCCTTTTGTGAGTGCTAGCGTGTTTTGACTATATGCAGCGGAGGATCCAGCACCACAAGCTGCAGCACGAGCGCTCGCCGCCCGAATCAGGTCTTATTCCAGCCCTGAACCACCATCTATCCGCATGAACGTTCCGAATGAGACCTCGGATCATATGCACCTGTCACTCCATATACCCGACGAGGCTCTAAACGGACGAGCACGCCGGGCGTCCTCGGTGCACCCACGACCCCCATCTCAACACCTGCCATCATTCTCTCTCATTGGCGCTTTGGAATTTAGATCAGTCGTTACCGCCCTCCGTCGGGAGTCAAACACCTCCGCGTTGGAAATATTCCAACAGAGTCCGATAACACCTTTCGCTGCTGGTCATTATCCACGACGCAGCGGGACACCGGCGACGCTCCACGGTTCACTCAGTCGAGATGGAAGTTTGGAGCTGCCTCACGTTCATGAACCCCGAGGACATCTTTCCGAACGCAATCCCTGGGAGAGTACCCTCGGGCAACCACGAGACGATTCGCTCAGCCCCGAGGACGCTCGCAGTTCTCATCGACCCTCGGTGCTACAACTCCCCCCTCCACTCGCAGGGAAGTCGCCTGTGCCGTCTATACATATTATAGATGATGAAGAGGGGGATGTGCAATCGCCAGGCACAGAGACGTCGTTCGCTGAGGATACGTCACCACGTCCTCCACCAAGCAAGCGCCAGCGGCTCCAGTCGGCATTCACGAGGACGATGCGCGTACTCTTCCCCACGCTCGTGTATTTCACCGATAAGAGCTTCGTTGGCATGGTTGTCGCGCTGTTCGCCGCACCCGCGGTGCTCGCCCTTACCGTCACGCTGCCGGTGGTGTTCACCCCCCAGGGAGACTCGAAGACGATCGAGAAGGGCACCGAGGCCACTCGCAGTCCTCTGGATGGTGGAGGCGCCGAGGGTCAGTTGATCGACTACGATGATGAAGGCGCAGACTGGGCACTCGTAGCGGAGGACATTGTCGGAGAGGAGATGCATGAGCTGAGACTCAATAAGTGGCTCATGGCTACGCAGTGTGTCCTTGGTCCTCTGTTCTGTGCGGCGGTCTTGTTGGGTGGCATAAAGCATTTCCCACTTTACGCGACGGTGATTGGGATTGCGGGGACTGTTGCGGCTGTATTGGTCCTGATCTTTGCTGGTGATGGGAGTGATCCTGCTGGACGCGTTGCTCGATGTTCGATGGGGTTCTTCGTGGCCATTGTATGGATTATGGCCATCGCCGATGAAGTCGTGCAAGTTTTGCAGGTTCGTGGCAGTCTTATGTTGTTCAAAATTGCTCGGGACTAAGTGACCTTTGTAGACCTTCGGCATAATCTTTGGTATTTCGGACGCGATCATTGGTCTCACCATTTTCGCGATCGGAAACTCGCTGGCTGACTTTGTAGCAAATATCACCGTGGCAGCATTCGCACCTATTATGGGCTTTTCTGCATGCTTTGGCGGGCCGATGTTGAACATGCTTCTGGGAGTGGGCTTGTCTGGCACCTACGTGATCCACCATACAGGTGTCGATTATCCCTTGCCGTTCAGCAAGACGCTCCTAGTCACTGGTGTCTGCCTGCTCTCGCTTCTCGTCGCTACGATCGTCTTCGTCCCACTCAATGGATTTATGCTCACTCGCAGATGGGGTATCTTCCTCATCGCTTGTTATTTGGTCACTATGGGCGCTACTGTGGCTATGGAGTTGAAAGGGCAGAGTAGTAGTTGATCTAGGAGGGGAGCCGTCGAGCTATTTCGAGTTTATCGTGCTTGCAGGTTTATTTTTTTATGTCATTCTCGTCTAGTTCTACATATACATCATGAGTGGTGTGCATATCCTTCCTTGAGAGGTAATAGAACGCCTCACATTCCCAAAACGTCTTTGACGATAGGAGGTAGGGGTCAACAGGGCTCCGTTAGGAGTGTATAGTACTGCGGAATATAGGAGATGAAGCCTAGGGGATCACCCCTGTGTATCAGGCCGAATCATAAAGGTAAGGCGACCGCCCCCTGTCGCAACCTGAACTCTGACCATCCCCCAGTTTCCTTCTGTACTACCCTATATCTAGAACAGCGCTCGTGAAAGCACGTGCAGCATGTCTGACACTCCGCATGTAAGCTCTTTGTCGCCGCCGCATTTCATTTGGGCTGAGCCCGCTTTCTCCTTTCAGCACAACGCGACGATGGCAGCAAAGCTGCCCGCACTACACTCTGAGCCCTCCAAGTCTATGACTCATGCTCAGATTACTCTCGGTCCATCCGCCCAGAGGAATAAGGTGCGTCGTCCTCGATTTGGATGCTGGTTCGAGCTGATGGCCGCCTCCGTCGTCGGTTACCGCTTCGTAGGTATACCCCCAGGATGAAAGCCCACCAATCACTTTGGCTAGTGTGATCCAAGCACTTCGTGCTCATGCCCTCGAGGTTTGTTATGTGGTCATTGGTCTCAGGAGCTAACGGCATCTAACTCGTTGCCGACAATAGAGCACCTCCATTGACACTACTCCGGTGCTTGATGAACCCGTTCACGAGCGAATCGCCTACGGCCTCCATACCCCCGATGCCGACGACTCCTATGCCCCTCGCTTCGAATGCTTCGTCAATGTTGACAAGGGGAAGTCCAGAGCGGTAGAAGACGGTTTGGACGCGCCAGACGCGCTCTGCTCCCCGAGCACTACCCTCTCCTCTATCGACACATTTGAGTCATTCGAGTCCAATTCGACCCCCAATGGAGATGACGACATTGTGTCTATGCTCCTCATCCAGCAGATGCTCGCGGAAGAGGACCAGCAGCTCGCTCTGTTGCTATTTGAAGAGGAGGCCATGACGATGAGCCCATCGTACGCCGATTTTGCCACCAAGAGCCACACGTCTCCTCAAGACCGTCAAACCGCGTTGACCAGGTTGGCCCTCGTTACGGAACTCGCGGCTCCTTCGTCCCTCATCCCTATCGCCTCGACATCTCAACCGCCTCCCGGAGTAACACCCCTATCGGACGAGGAGTACGAGATTAACAAGAAGAGAATCCTGAAGGAGATTGATGAGGAGATTGCAAGGGCGGAGAAGAAAAAGCGTCGGCAAAGCGAGGCTGCGCGCCGGCGTAGGAACAGGAACAGGAACGCTGGTTACTGGCGCAGCTGGTCGGTGTAGACCAGTATTGTATGTTTGGTCACTTGTGGTCTGGTCACTTGTGTATTAGCTTGTTATCAGACCTACGTTGACCTTCGGGCATCCGGGATGTGGTTTGTAAGAATCTCGGACGGAGGATTCCCACAACCTGTATTTGTATCGCCTTAGTGGAAACATGACACATGCGATGTGTTATACGTGTGAAAGTGGGAGCGTGGTCTTTAGCCTGCTGACTGAGCGTCGATGTGACGTGCTGATTCGCCTGTCATTGGAGAGTGCTATTTGGTTGTCAGAATACACTGATGGAGGAGGCACGTTTAATGTGGGAATGGCCACAATAAGGAACATTTAGGTCACTTTTCAATGCATAATATTTGTGATCCAAGCCCACTAACCCACGATTCCTGGGCTGGTCTTACCATTATCGCTGTTCTCTGATGAGCATGGAGCACCATCAGGGGTTACAGTACCCGTTAAAATACCTCTACCTCAATCGTAAAACCGCATTCTCCGCATCTTTGAATCCCCACACCTTCTTCATCACTCTCATTTCCTTGTCGTGTTCTCCGTGCTTTGCTCTTCTTTGGTTTCTTCTCGAGAGCACCAAAGACATGAACATGCTGTTCGTCCTGCCGCTTCTGCCAAACACCCTCTTTGGTTCTCCTCCGGAGGTCTCGCAGGCCCTCTTCAAACCTTTTCCCTTGCTTTCGTTTCTTCTCACCTTCGCGCCGATGAAACTCTGTGTCGAGTGCTTCCGGGGAACCCCATTTCTTCCAAGCGAACTCTTCGACTTGATAGCGGACGTAGAGCATCATGTTGTTCCATGTTGAAGAGTGAGGGTTGGGGCGGAGCAGATGAGCGAGTTCTTCCTCGTCGCGAAGCTCGGCTGTTGGCCCGGGGTCAGGCAAGGTTAACCTTGTTAAGCTTATAGAATGCCACCTACGATCTGTCAACAGATAATCCTACCATGGTATACCCAATGTCAGCTGTTTCGCGAATGTCCCATATGACGATCAACGTACCTCCTTGCACTCTGTCTTAGTGAGAAGACTATATTTTTCCGGATATGTATTCTTGCAGCCATTGCACACAGAGCACCGGAATGTGACTCGGAAGACGTGGTCTACATCCATCGAGTTGCATTCGCGACATTTGGGGTTGAGTGAGGGGTCAAGATCTCGCACTGAAGCAAGGATAAGTGCTGACGTATAGCGGAGCGAAACGCTGTTGGACTCACGAGGCTCTGCGTTTTTCTCAATTCGTTCCTTTTCTCTACGCTGCTCCAATCGACGGGTATCCTCATCGATTTCTCGACCATTGCCACCATGCTCGTCGACAAGAAAGCCACCCTTGGAGTTGACCATCTTACTGAGATCGTACTCATAATAATTTGAGAGGCGAGAATTCCGCTTGAGTGGCGCCTCGGCTTCTCCTTCTTTATTCTCATAGGAGCGCTTGTGGGGGCCCGTAGGAGACTTGGAAAGTGCAGAGGTAACCTCGAGTGGACGTTTATTGTTAGTGTTAGTCGACGTGGATGGCTCAGCGGACGCGTCCTGTTTCTCTCGCAGTTCACGCTGACGAGCCTTGGCTATTTGGCACCGTAAGAGGTAATGCTCCCACAAGGGGTATGGGTTCAATGTAACGCACCCTTTAGCCTGTTCAGCTCCATCCGTTTGACCTTTTCGGGCGTCATTTGCAAAGGAGCCTCTAATGCACCTCTTGCTGGGCCATTAGGTGGCGTTCTTGGCTCGAGTGCTGCTAGTGCAGCATCTCTGACTGGCGTTGTCGAGCGTTCCATCCCAGAGCAAGGGTGATGCTGCGCCGTCGGTGGCAAAACGTGTTTGCCCGTTTGCCCGTTTGACCGTCTAAGAACGGTTTGGCAAACCTCCGAATGATTGATACAAGAGTTTTATTTCTTCAGTGCACTGACCAGAGCCCGTCTGCTTTGCGTTTGGGTTCTTGCAAGAACCGGAGGTTGGCTGAGTCACCCCTTCACCCCTATCGCAATCGCATCGAGCATCGAGGGCATAGAATGAGCCAGTGAGCCAGCGGACATAGAAGACCTCGGCAAGTAATAAAGCAGTGTCACACCATTGGCACTATGAGTCGACTGAGTGGACGATCGTCGTTCGCTTGCATTCTGCATTCTTCGCTCGTTCTTCGCTACCGACGGCTCAACTCAACCTTACTAAGACGTTTCGGAAGATGGAGGTTGACAATTCGTTCAATTGATTCAGGTTGATTCAGATGCGCGATTTATTAGTCAGCAGCAAAACTGGTAGGGTAGAATAGAGGCAGACCCACGACGATAAAAAGCCAACCAAGTCGTGATCACTTTCAACACCTCTTCGTCGTACATTCCTCCCTCCTCAGTCCTCGCACCAACCTTTCCCCCTCCTCCCAACCTCTCAACATGTCCACCTCCATGGATCAGTCCAATCCAGCTACTCGAGTCGCCACACCGTTACAGAAAGAGGAACCCAAGGCCTCGGAAAGGGTTTCCGATTCCCCCTCACCAGTCGTCGCAGAATTGCCCCTTGAGGATAACGCCCTCGCCAACACCTCGACAGCTCGAAAACTCACGCTCATGGCATTGTTTTCGGCTGCTCAATTCCTTGACGCGTTCAACAACAGGTCTGTGCATACCTTTACCTAACAGCCCCTAATCGTGCTCACCCTCTGCACCCTCTACACAGCGCGCTGTTCCCTGCAATCCCCGACATCTCTGAAAAGCTCTCGTTTGCTCCTTCTGAGACGGTGTGGTTGATTAGCGCTTATCAGTTGACTTTTGCTGCCTTCTTGCTTTTGGTAAGTGTCCTTCCCCATTCAACCCCATGACCTTGCTTGCTAACAACGCCATGAAGAGCGGCAGGATATCGGATGTCTATTCTCCCAAACCCGCATTTGTGTCCGGCGCGATGATTCTTGCCTTGACACACTTAGGAGGCGGCTTCGTGCGGCAGAAAATCGCTCTGCTCGTCCTCCGTGCACTTGGTGGGATTGGCGGCGCATTGACGATCCCTTCCGCACTGAGCATGATCGTGGCCCTCTTCCCTGATCAACGGTCTCAGGGCCGAGCAATCGCCATCTTTGGTGGTACCGGAGGCGTTGGAAATGGTGAGTCTCATCTACGCCACAGGCGGTTCACAATATTCACCCTGGCGTTTCAATAGTTCTGGGATTGATTATTGGTGCACTATTTGTTCAATACACAAGTTGGCCCTGGATCTTCTACTTTACGGCGATCGTGGGGTCCACAATCGGAATTGCATGCTTTATTCTCATCCCCAAGTCGACAAAGCCTACCTCCAAAGCTCGTTTCGACGTCTTCGGTATCGCGACACTCTCTTGTGAGTGACGTAGCCCCCCTTGTTTTTACGATATCACTAACTCGCATTCTTCACAGCGGCCGTCATCCTCTTCATCTTCGCCGTTACGTCTGCTTCGGTCCAGGGATGGGCCACCGCCTACGTCCTCGCGCCATTGATTATTTCAGTGCTCCTTGTTGTCGCCTTCTTCTGCTGGGAGGCTTATATTGACGAGGTTGATGCCGCAATGTATGTCCCAACCTCGTCCTTCCCTCTTGAAACGGTACTGAGGTTTCACCTGCGTAGCCCGCCATCCCTATGGAAATACCCCAATGTACCAGTCCTCGTGGGAGCCGCCCTACTACCCTACTTCTGGTGGGTTACAGTTTTCATCCAGGCCACGGCATGGTTTGAAGGTTGGTTCGAGTGGTCGGCTGTGGAGACCGCTGTTCGCTTGTAAGTCATTTCACCTCCTCTACCTTTCTGGTTTCTGTATTCTAACCCACCTCCAGCCTCCCGCTTGGTGTTTTCGCGTTTATCGTCACCAACTTCACTGGGTACCTCCCCCGCTACTTTGATCACAAATACATCATTCTCTCTGGCTTTGCCCTCCTTATCACGGCTTCAGCAATGCTGCCATTCACCGATGCTCCCGACACATACTGGAGGCTCAGCTTCCCCGCCTTTATCATTGGCACGATCGGTGCCATGATTGTGTACAGCAACTCGAAGTAAGTCCTATGCCCCTACCTCTGTCCATTGGCCGAGTTCTGATCTCAAATTTTTTTAGTATCGCGATCTTCGCCTCCACACCTTCGTCAGCAGCCGGTACAGTCGGAGCGATTTTCAACTCCGCTCTGCAACTGGGATCGTCGGTGGGAATTGCAGCAGTTACCTCGATACAGACCTCTATCGATGGTAGTGAGGTACGCGCAGACTCTGCACCCCTCCCAACTACCAAGCCCGAGTGGACGGACGCGTACCGGGGACGAGCGGCGGCCTACTGGTTCGTTTTTGCCGCTGTGGTACTCGAGGGTCTTGCCGTGCTCGTGTTCTTCCGGTACCACGCAATACCGAGTGATGAGGAACGGGAAGAGGAGCGCGAGAGAATGCGGGATGAAAAGGCGTTGGACGACGCAAGGGGACAGACCACCCGGGTTTAGGGTTCTTTTTAATGTCGAAGGACGCCAAAGGAAATGTTCGGAGCAAGTAGTTATCATAGAATCATCGCAGTGAATGTTCTGAAAGTCATATTGTAAATGTAGCCCAAGCGATAATGTAGCTTCTGAACAATACCAAAACTTGTCCAAAACTTGACGGTCACTTTGAACCCCTCCAATCGAAACCGAAAAATGGTCCCTGCACCTCCGTCCGCTCGGGCGAATACGAAAAATATCTGGGTTGCCGTGGGTCAACAACTAACATCTATTGGTTCGGTCCCTAAGTCTCGTTTGCAGGCAAGCGACGGCGATTTTCAACGCGTTCAAGTACATGCTCTACAGTTCTATTTAAAGGCTATCTAATCTGAGTTTTCCAGCATCTCATTGAGAATGAAGGTCCTTAATACCATGCACGTTCTCCGCAAAGCCCTTACAAGCCTCTCAGGACTTTCACCCAACATCCCCGATGACAATACCTACACCCCAATGTGAATCATTCAGCGCCCTATTGCGCGGTTGTATATCTCACTCTCCCCCGAAGGCACGCCGCGGCGTCATACAGCCATCACGAGCTCCTCGAATATCTCGTCTCGAGAGGTTGGGCTCTTCTTGTTGCATCTAACCACTACCAATTGACGTCTCCCAGGAGGTGATGTAAATATAATGGACGAAGACGGCGATACGCCTCTCTATACAGTAGAGACGATCGAAACTGCCCGGTGGCTCATCGAGCATGGGGCGCGGTACGACCACACCAACGCTGAGGGCCTAACAGTACGCCCAAACATTCCTTATAATACGCTTTCAATCCTCTGATATCTCTGAT
>Ga0307513_10002181_pt1 | contig 27378 bp, 22 predicted proteins | sample 15_EM_MG_FD_202174 | JGI IMG/M metagenome (GOLD analysis project Ga0307513, IMG submission 202174) | Populus trichocarpa ectomycorrhiza microbial communities from riparian zone in the Pacific Northwest, United States - 15_EM | ecosystem: Host-associated > Plants > Roots > Unclassified | place... | reverse complement strand
GCAGTCTTTCTGGAAATGGTGAGGACGGACGCCTTGCCCGGCCGTCCATACCAACCCCGCCCGGGACGGACGGGACTATTGGACGCCAGGGCCCTGCAGTCCGGACGGGACGGTTGGGAACACTGCGCTCGACAATAAAAGCGAATCCCGGGTGAGGGGCTCTAGGAGGGTACGGTGTATATGTACGTTCTCATCTCGCGGGATTTTCTGCGTCTATAAAAGGTGGTGTCCAAGAACAGTTGCCATGAGGGATATACCCCAAAAGGGGATGGTGGGGCTATTTCCACAAGGCGATGCATTAAATCGTACTGGAGATTACCGCTTTGCGAGATCGTAGAAGCGCTACCACCTTCTCATGACAATTCCCAGCAGCGAGCCGCGGTGTCCAGCCGTAATCACTTAGCCCGCGGGGATATTATTATTAGCGCATACCCTGCTTACTCTGCACAATCGTGAAACTCCGCTCAGGCTCTCTGTCGAAGAACTCATCCACCATGCTGCCAGAATGAACCGCTAACAGCGAAGCCATACTCGAATTTTGACCCGCATACACCCCTCCACCCGCGGCTGAACCATCCTCCTTGGAAGGACTCTGTCCTTCCGACCTAAAAAAAAAAAGCTCCCCAACCCAACAAATATAACCCCCGGATGCATCCCCAAAAACAGTGAAAGAGACAACCCCAAAATCCTATGTCTAAATCCCCGCCGCTCATTCCTCAACAACACCACCTCCGCCGCTAGAATCCCCCCCATAGAGTGACTAAGTGATATTGCATCCGTGCCTGGATTCTCAGATTGCACGAGCCATTTCGAAAACCCTGCCGTCGCGACGGAAATGTTGTACCTAGTCTTGAACTTTGGGTACACCTTTGTGTGAATGTACCAGCCCAAGTCATCCAAGGTTACCGATAACAACTTGTGCAGATGGGCGGGGAAGCTCTGAAATCTCGTTTCATTGCCCATGAAGCCATGGATATAGACCAGGAGAAGCTTTCGCTTCGCCCTGGGGATAGAGTCTGCAGGGTGCCACGGAGGTTTGTACTGCTAGACCGTAATCACCTTGCTAGTAGGAGTCGGAGTACTAATCCTCGGCTGATGGTAATAGAGAGTAGCTTGGTGGCGGAGACGACGGAATAACGAGTTCCCGTGGTGGCAACGGAGGCAGCAGGCCTGTCTCGGGAAAGTCTGCGATGTGGTTATTCCTATCGGCTATCTTTGTTTCGTGTTCCTCTGTTGGTTTGTTTCTTCGACCGCTTCGCCGATCTGAAGTCAAGCTATGTTGCCCAAAGACGTTGAAGGGTTTATATAGACAGGGAGGGATGAGGGGGTTGAAATGGATACTTGCACGCTCTTTCCAATATCGGTTGTTTTGGGGTGAAGTGAGGAGACAATTGTAGTATTGGCGGTGGTGGAATTGAAATTTTGTTCGGTTGATGATTGTCCTCACTTACATTCGTGGCAAGGCGAGGGGGGGGTTGTGAATGCACTCAGCGTATCGTACTTTTTTCACGGACCAAACTTGGGATGACATCTTTTTCTTTTCTAATATTGTATCCTACTCTCTCCCCAAAAAGCCGCGCATTATGCACTGCCTGGATCACCCGGATGGGTCGCTTCCCTATGCCCACAACCCGACATTTCTTGCTTGCCCTGAGGAGACCCCCCACCGCCCGCCCGCCGGGGGCGTAGCGGGCCCAAAACGGGCAGAACACGAGCACCGAAGAAAGGAAGGTTTACATAAAACAATATAGTGGGCCAATACATAATATTATGGAAAACAAACGCCAAGACTCAAAGTCGCTACTTGGCAATTTAAAAAGTCTCCGGACGCTTTTGTGCCAAGATAGGTATTAATAAGTGCAGGGCGTCCGGAGACTTTTTAAATTGCCAAGTAGTGAGGGGGGGCTACGGTATAATCCGGCGAAAGTCGGATTCGCGCTAGTGACGATTTTCTTAAATCTGCCCAATCACTATGGCCCATATGTTTAAACTGTGGCAAACTGTGGCAAGTTGGAGTTTAACTTTAATTCGCGTTACTATATACCTTTCACCCTCGTGAAGATCCACGTTCGGGCCGGTTTCCTGAGTTACCCACTGTTGTTGTGGAATCAGGCATCAATGAGCCCCATGCTGAGCTTCAAGCGAATGCCAGACTCTGGCAAGAAGGTACAGCTGGAGCCGTGCGAGTGGTATCATACTACAAGTCCAATTTTCCGCACCTACCAAGGAGAGCAAAATGAGACTTCCCCTATCCGTTTCTCGTTTCCGTCCGGACGGACACCCGATGCTGCATGACTATTACGCAAGTATTTTACTTACTACATACCCCTATATCTGTACTAATATTTGTTATGTGCATATAGCCTGATATAGGACATCTTTCCAGCCCCTCTTCATTCCCAACAAAACCCGTATGTCACTCTGGACGAACTTGAATTATATGGAGGAGGTTGTCCCCTTGGCATTAACCCTCAGGCTGCCATTCCGTTCGACCTTCCGTTACTAACTTTACGTCATATAGCGGGCCACTTCATCCGCCAGGGCGGTCATCTCCCTGCCTAAATTGCTTTAGAAGCAACAGCCCAACCTTTACTGGTTCCGCTTCCATTCGGAGCTTCTCTATCTTGGCTGTTGGTACTGCTGTCGTCGCTTTCTTCTTGTAAGCAGCGAGCTGCCCTGGTCGGGTTTGTGACCTATTTTACTGCTTAAAACCTCTGTAGAATAAACAAAAGCAATAAATCAGGGGCTGTTTGGTGCGACATGCTTTAGCTTTCAACCATATTCACTAGGCAAACCATAACGTCAACCACCGGGAAGTGTCACAGCACCTAGAAGTGTCACACATGGCAACCATGACAACCACAACTAAAAAATGCAACAACTCAACCAATTCTTTACCAAATTGGACCAAACAAGGTGATATCAATTGAGAAAAGAGAGGAGAGTTAATTTAGGCTTGAAAGGTAAAAAAAGAAAATTCCTCAGTAAGGGATACCAGAAAAAAGAGACAAAAAGTAGATAAAACTGCAAGAAAGAAGATAGGACAAGGAAAGAGAGAGTAGCATGTAGAACCATTTACAAACTGGATGGAGGTAATCTGCTACTGGCAGAGAAAATATTGGAGATAATAGTTGGCTACGATTGAAGTCTGAAGTGTGCTGAAACCCCTGGGAAATAGGTCGATTTTATTGCAAAACTATAAAAATGTTAGAAAGACTTGCAGAAGTTAAGAGAGAGAGCTCAGGGCATAAGGAGTGAACTACAGGTGTGGCCCAAGGTCAGTGTACTGAGGATATCATGATTAATAAGAATTTGTTACATCTTAGCAGTAGTGAAGCTGGTGTTATTGTATGTTTAATGGGTAATAATATAAGAAGTTCTCTTGTGGGTCCTATTCCAAGCAATACCCTCTGTACTGCAAATTAGTCAAGAATAGTCAGATAATCCATATCTACAATTCTAGTGAAAAATAAATTCATTTGTACTTAATTTATTGCTTCTAATTCAAAGCAAAAATGTTTACTGTAAGTATAATTTAAAATTTATCTGATTACCACAACAGATCTAGTATTTCAGCACTGAAACCTTTCTAATCATACTATAACTTTTCCTAGTTATATTGTAGTAAAAATCCAAACCCTCAAGAGTTCAGTTAACCTCAGATATTTAAACACTTACATAATTTATACCATTTTGCCTAGTATTTTTAACTTTACATCTATATTATTCTACTCAGTTTAATAATTCTATATTAAATATTATTGAGGAATATGTATTAAATATAAGCCTGTTCCTAGTAATGTAATCTTTGCTATTGTATCTATTTTTATATAAAAACTATAGTTACTGCTATGTACTTTACTAGAAAGTACTAAGTATGTATAGTAAATAGTTTAACTATCCAACTATATTGCCAAAAGGGTGACTATGGAAGTATTTGTTTTTCCAATATGATTAAGACATATTCCCAGATAATGAGTAAGTGATTTTTCGGTATATACCCAACTTATAGTTGGGAAATATGTAATAGAACTTCTTGTATTATAATATATCAAAAATAGAATGACAACAGCTTTGCTACTACTAAATGATAGCAAATGTTGATCAATCATAATATTCTGAGTACATTAACCTTACACCACACCTGTATTTCACTTTTTATCCTTCGAGTTGTCTCCTCTAACCTCTAAGTGTCTTTCTAATATTTTTATAGTTTTACTATTAAATTAACCTATTTTCCAGGAGTTTCAGCACACTTCAGACTTCAATCGTAGCCAACTATTATCTCCTATATTTTCTCCGCCAGTAGCAGATTACCTCCATCTACTTTATAAATTGACTTGCATGCTCCTGTATCTTAGCTTGTCCTATCTTCTTTCTTGCATTTTTATGTACTTTTTCTCTCTTGCTTCTGGTATCTCTTACTGAGGAATTTTTCTTTATTTAATTTTCAAGCCTAAATTAACTCTCCTCTCTTTTCTCAATTGATATCACCTTCTTTGGTCCAATTTGGTTAAGAATTGATTGAGTTGTTGTATTTTTTAGCAGTGGTTGTCATGGTTGCCATGTGTGACACTTCTAGGTGCTGTGACACTTCCCGGTGGTTGACGTTAGATTGTAACCGTCGTACTGTTTGGTAAACATAAAATTTCCAAACATGGCTTAGAAAAAATTTCAAACTATGGTTCGCAATCATGGTACTTTCAATTTTTTTTTCCCGCAGTGTTTTTCAAAATTCTGGACTGTTTGGTGCAACTGATTTTGAAATCATTGTTCGTAACTTTACACCAAGCCGTCAACTAACAGGTAGCTCTCCTAATTCTACGCATTTTGAGTGGTTTCACCCCATTTGCATTCTCATCACAACCACACCCTCTTCCACCCCCCTTCCGCTCCTCCTGTCCCTCCTGGTATTCAAATTACCCGGTGGGGGAACTTGGTCCGTAGCGGCCTGCTACACTTGAGATATCAATGTCCGGCGTTTGAGTTTATCCTAGAGTTCCTGTACGGTTTTAGCGCAGGCTCTCTTGTTATGGGAATGGTAAGCGCGGGCCAAGAGTACCTGTGTTTGTACTAGTTTTCTGGCGTTCTCTCTTCACCCTTGCATCAGCTCAGGGTTCTTCCCAGCCAATTCATCTTAAACAACTCCCATACCAGCACTCTCATTCCGCAGGGCAGAGATTCCGGCATCAGCATCACGAATAATATTCTTATTCCCCCTTGAATTTGGTTTCCCGGCGCTCGTAAGGACTTTGCCAGGTGTTCCTGATACGATCTATGCCATGGTCAGCCCCCTCGTCTTAGTATGGGGAGGGAGCTAGCCCAGACATTCCTGAGTGATTTCATGAGTCTAGGAGGCAAACCCACGGTTCAGATTTCCATTACTATACTCGGACTGAGTCCACTGAGAACACTAGTCTTGTAGTGGCTGCTCAGGTTGAAATCCGCGATTATTGCCTCGCCAGGCTTCGAAAGTGATGTACCGCAGGCTGGCAGGTTCGCTGACCGTTCGGAGGGGGGTTTAGCAGGACGTGGAGCAGCAGCACATTGGAGCAGTAAATATGACTATAGGGCGTGAGGGAAAGAATCCCAACTTAAGGACTACTGAGGAATAGAGCCTGCAAGGGTGGGGTGAGTGTACTTGGGAGTTCAGTAAAGAACCCGAAGACCATCTCCACTTATCCCGTACGAGTGCATATTCTGTCAGGACAAGAAGGATATCTTCCGATTTTTACTGACACCCCCGAGCGCGAGCGCTCAGGTTGTTAGATCGGAGTTTCACCGTTCTTGGTGCATCAGCACTAGGGGGAGACGAAACTCCAATTTGGTGACTTGAGTAGGATGATTGATTATTCAATAAAATCAGGAAGCTAATTACCTGCAGGTAGTCGCAACGGCGCAGCCATCAGCCTGGGCACGGCATTGGAGGTCGTTAAATCCGAGGATGAAGCGGTCCACCCTAACCTGGGATTTCGGTCAAACAATGAAGGAATTGTGGCGAGAACAATGGGTATTTCCGATGTGAAGAAAATAATGGATTCCGTTCTGGAAATTCAAAAGTGCATCCTTCGAGCATATTTAGCACCGAGGTTAACGCTGACACGAACTCGCACTTGGAGTGGGATGACGCATCCAATTATCAGTTTCATTAAATTGCTTCCTTGCAACTAGCATACGAATGGTCTCACATCGGGGTCAACAATTGAACCAGGTCCTGTAGTTTATGTTAACAGACAAGAGTAAGGTGAGAAAAAAGAAGTAAATATTATATACAGTATCATACCGTAGTTTTCAAGAGAGCCTTCTGATAGTACATTCACCCATCCCTAACCGGGGAGCAGCCAGAGTTGATTACTGAGAAGGAGCTGGTTTAACCAAAAAAAAAAGGCATTCCCACCCATATCCCGTCTTACCATGTTCGAGTAATCAGCATTTGGGTCAAATTCCGTCCACACGCTTGGGGGGAATATGTGCTTATTCAGTTCATACCAGCGGCGATCCACCATATTAGTCATTGTAGGGTTGTCTCTATTGGGATTCGGAGTGCAGGTCTGGGGGGTGGGCGATGGGGATGAAGGAAAATGAAATAATAATCCGTTGGGCCCCAGGGTGCGATTGACGATAAAGTAGCAGAATTCAAAGTGCTGCTGAGCGAGTGAGTGACCATGGACGGCAAGGAAAGGGTTAAAAGAAATACTCAGGATATTATCACGTACTATCGGACGGGCAGTAAATTGTTGAGAACTATCGGGTGCAGAAGAGGGCAAGCGAGTAGTTCCACAGGTTCAAAGGCAAAGTAGTCACCGGAGAAAGCAAAAGACTTATTTTTACTTATTGAACAAGAAGACTATTAAGAGGGAAAAAGAAGAAGGAAAGAAAGAAGAGGAAGAGAGAAGAGAAGCGAGGATTTGAGAGGGAACAGGGGGGGTGACGTAAGTGGTCACGAGGTGTCACTCGTAACTACAGCAACAGATGAGAGGAGAGCGCACCCATAACTACAGTTTCCAACATAAATCATCGACCGATATCCCGAGCGACTCCCGGGGTCCAGACATTCCCCAAGCACGTTCGAAAAAGAGCTACACAGCCTCCCCTCTTTATCAGCAGGGGATTTTGGGCCGCGCCTTCGCTTTTGAGAAGTATTTCGGGTTGGACCTGGTTCGTTCAGGGATTTTGTTACCCGAGCACAGAGAAGATCGAGATTTCGGAGTACCCGTTAGTCATTCTTTTGCAGATGAGAGTGATGGATGAGCTCTGAATATCACCTTCAAGCAATCCGTCTTTCCAAGGCAGGTTGAGGATTATCAGGCGAAGTCCATCTGGAGGGCTACGGCATATTAGTACAGTAAATATAGGACACATTATTAGGAGACTCACACTAAAGCCGGATCATCGAGAAGTCGCACTAAAAGACTCCCCAGGATCTTTTGTTGAGCGGCGATTTTCATCAAAACCAGTCCTCAACGCCTGTTCCAGAAGCGCCCTATCTGGGAGGTTTTTCTTCTCGAAAATGCCTGTGCACTCCTGGGCCATGGCAAGATGAAGCGAGTACATGTCTTTTTGTCCTTGGTGTTGAGGTACTCTCGCCATCTTGTTCCTGATTGCGTACAAACTTCATAGATCAGCACTCGCACCAAAATAGTACACTGGCGCACAAACCTATCAACAAAGTTCCTGTTGTCCCCTAGGAATTTTTGGAAGTCTTCCATCAACTTTTCAATGGTATTTTTTATATGCTTGTGCCAATTAGACACCCACATCCGATTTTCATTCCCAATCACCGTCTCTTTTCCCTTGTCAGCGCCGCCAGAAGTGGCAACCTTAACAACATAGGTTACTTTTTCCGCATCTTTTGTAGGCTGAAGATCATGGGCCATCGCTTGATAAGTGAACTTGTGTAGTGCGGGAGCGAACACATCAATAGATCTATTTATAACAAACGGCACTCCCCGATGCCGGTTTGAGGGCGGAGGAAAAATCGGGGTGCCGCTGGGCGTTGAGGTCTAATTCTGTCTGCGCATCTTTGGCGAGTAGCTCTGATGAAACTTGAGCTTTATGGAGAATAGATTTGGTGGAAAAAAAAATAGCGTATAGCAGGGTACTCTCCAAGAGATGCACAAACACGGACGATCCTCTTACCTAGCTCTTCCAAGTGACCCCTTACCAAGCCATAGCATTCCGGATGGTATAGGTTTCAAAATTATGTCGGGTCACGGAATGTGTAGTGATGAGCCTCCCGGGGGAAGAAACCAGTCGACAGAACATTTTCGCCTGCAATAAAACCACGTGCAATGGATTTCAAGACCATGTCGCGAAACCGATCATCAAGCCCGGGAGCCATGGCATAAGTCATAACGAAATCAGTATTAAATTATGTCCGCAAAGCTGTGGAGACCAAACCTGAAGTCCATAGCAAATGTGCGCATGTGTGCCGAGGGCTAGTGCTAGCAAAGTCTGATATCAAACAACAGACTGTGTGCTCCTGTTGGTAAGGATATCAGCGCCCGCTATTGGTTGAGGCATTCGCTTCTACTCAATAAGGGAACATCTAAATTGCACAGCACCGGATGGTCAGGAACTTCCACATATGGCAGATCACAGTAGGGAAAACCCTTAGATACTCTCGTCGAGAATAAGATGTGCTTCTATAAAATTTGTTTAGCATCGGCATCTTACACAAAACCATTTTTTAGAAGAAGACAAAGTCAATGAATTTTATTTTATTAATCCATCATTGCCCAGGCCCACCCAATAAGCCAAATCTTCTCACAATGCTTGGTTCAATTTTATCGTACTGGGCCTCGGTGTGGCGGTACCATTCGAATTCCCCGTGGTTGACGCAACAAACTTCCTCCGAACCATGGCGTATGAGTAATAACTAGGACTTCAAGCCCAGGTGACTTAACATTTCCGATTTCTCTTTTGCCCAATGAATCTAGGCGGGAATATTGCCCTCCTTGCTTATCCAAAACCTCAACTCATAAACCAGCATATCGAGGTTTAACAAAACAACTGCGTTCGGGTCCACACCAGGAGGACAAACACCCCCATATATCTCATCAAAGGAGACATATGGCCAGGAAAAGGGCTGGTCAGGATAGGGTAGGATAGACTATGTTCACAAGGGGCATATTAGCGGGGAAACTAGCAGGTTAGAGGAGGTGCAATGCTTGCATATTTGTCTGGCGGGTTGACACCATGGGGCCCGATCAGTGTTCCCAAGCGTCCCGTCCGCCCTGTAGGCACCGCCAGGACTGCAGTCCCGGGCGTCTGTCTCAAGCTGTAGGGCAAGAGCGTCCGTCCTCTGGGAAAGACTATTGTCTAAGAGGTGACTGTAGGGCCCTACAGTCCTCGACGTATCGGTAACTCCCGAATCGTACCTGCAGTCCTCACCCGTAATCTGCAGTCCTCGTCCGTCTTCTGCGGTCCTCGCCCGTTATCTGCAGTCCTGGCCAATTACCTGTAGGGCCCGCCAGTCACCTACAGGGCCCGCCCATCATCCGGAGTTACCCGGAAATTGCGCCACCTGAGACACCTGCAGTCCCCGCCAGTCCCTGTCGTCTGGACGGACGCCAAGATACCCGTCCGTCCCGGGCGCCCTTTCAGGTACTGCCGTCCGTCCCGTCCGGACCCAAAGACGGACGGACTGGACGCTTGGGAACACTGGGCCCGATTCGTGAGACTGAGAGAACAGCTCGCACTATCCTTTCCTTTGTCGGCTGATAAATCTTTAAGAGCAAAACAACACGCACAGCCCCTCCCGTACCGAGGTGCCATAACCATGCATCGTGCTCAAGCTTCACACTCGACTCGCTGTAACCCGTCTCCAGAATAATGGTAGGGTATTCGATATCTTGACGGAGGGGAAAGAGGGCGCAGTCTAGTTGTATCGTACAGCCCTAAAAGATGCCTATAAAGTTCGTAAATGCTAAGTTAGTTGATATAATTAGCAAGCCTTTCATACTTGTACTTGAGCATTGGCAAATAAGCAACTTACAAGGATTGGTCGGCATGCTGACTGTCTCAAGCCAGTTGCGCGGAAGAAGCCATCTGTCGTAGGCCCAGCTGAAGTTCTTATTCAACCACATTGCTCCGGCGTCGTGGGTAAGAGTAGTCATTCTAAACGGAGGGAGGAGATGTATATGAGCGAGGGGATGTATATGAGGGGGGGGATGAATATGAGGGGGGGGTGGGGATGAATATGGGAGGGGGGATGAATATGAGGGAGGGATTGATATGAGGGGGGGGACATATATGGGGTAGGACGCGTAGGATATGGTGAGGAGGTATGCTTCGAGGGGATAGAGATTATTCCTGACGGCCGTTAACTCTATTGCTTCGGTTCCTGTTCCTTCGGCTGGGTACGCGTGGAGCTTCGTCTCCCCTCTGTCGAAATCTGCATTGTACAGATTACGAACACATTCGCTGAGTCGGAAAGTCCTCCATAGCGGAATTTTGACCTATGGTAAGTCAGTAATATGAAACGATTTAGGTCATCTGAAGTAAAGCACATAATCGCTGAGAATACTCAATTTATGCGGGGTCCCCCCCCCAATCCTCCAGATACTCTTGAACGATATCCCATTTAACTACTGCATCTCCAGCGCGCTCTCTGTCTGGGAAATTTAGCCACAGCTTGGAGTCACTACTTTCTTTGTGGTATAATTAAGTTATGACCCGGCCACGCATCTGGTTTATTCTGAACCAGTTGTTGAAGATTGTGAATATGATATCGAGAACCCCTCTTCAGATAAGTCAAGTTCTTAGACACCAACACCAGTCGAGCGACTTTGTCGATACTTAAGCTTGATGCTGGAGAAATGGCAGTCCTCCGAGAAAAGTCCACACGCTTTCCCGAAAGATTACAAAGAAATCGACCTTGTTTACCCCTTACCCCCCCCGGCAGAACCAGCGGATCGTCTTGAGATCGCTATAGTTTCGCTGAAGGCTTGGAGGGCTGCTGTTTATATACATGGCAATCTGAGCCCTGCACAATCCCGTTGTCCCGAAGATAGTTAATAACCGAGCCCGTTCTCTTGGTATGAGGATTGCTTACAATTAGTAGACCGGGTGAGGGCTCAGCGAGGCTTAGCAAAGATTAGTTAGTATGATATCATAGTTTGGTTTGATGCGTACCGAAATTTGGCGTGTCGCCTCGCTGAACCCTCCTCACTCGGCCTATAGCCATAGCTTCCCCGCTTTGAAGTTGTTCGAATTAACAAGTTTACCAAGATAATCTCGGGGAGTTTAATAGTGAGATAATCTTCATTGGTAGCTGGATTTTGTTGGACGGATAGCCAACCCTCTGGACACAAGCCTCCAACTGCCTTCTTAAACAACTTTGCGCAAATAACTTATCGTGTCACACTATCAGGGGATATTGTGTCACCCTCAAGTCTCGTCTTCAAACAAACCGTCAACCCCACACCATATCCAACCACCAATTGCTCAATTTGAGCTCTCTCTTCCTCTCAACTTATCCCTAGAAATTTGCTATTTGGTCACCTCATTATGTCTACCAAAGTATTTGATCAAGTTTTGAAAGTGGTGAGGACCGGCAGTCCCGACGTGTTCCTCTTTCCCAACCTTTATCCCGAAGACTCCGCAAATTCCCTGGAAATATAACTGGCTCATTCCAATCGCCTTGGCAAATATTCCTTCCGATAACCTAATTATTCCACAGTTGGCCTGAACTCTTGATGACTTACTAATACTCACAGGGTCCACTGGTTTTCCCATGAAAACAGATTGAAGCTTGTAATGCCTTCGATGCTTCACGCCTATGCTGCAAAAATGGGCAAAAAGTCCTGCCCGAAAGCCGGCCCTTCGATATCCACTTCCCTAGTCTTTACAGAACCCGCATCTTCAGAAAGAACAAATACTGGAGCACCCGTTCCAGAGAAAGATGCCGAAGAGGAGTTTCTCGAATAATTAATCTTCGGCGACGCAGAAGGCTTTGAAGCCGGGTTGAATGAACTTGACGGTGGATATTCCGACGACAGCGATGGAGGAGGAGGAGGAGGAGGAGGGATTACGCTTGCCGGGGGTGGGGATGCAGATGCGGGAGCAGACTTACAAGCGCTGCAAGATGATGAGTTATTCTTTGTTGACGAGGGGCCGTCCGGTACCGACGTAATCCCCACTAGGGATATTCCGGGCGCCGGTCGTGACTCTTCAGAAGGAGAAGAAGACGGGGAGGAGGAGGACCTTCCGGCATGGAAAGACTCCGACGACGAAATGCTTACCATCTCACTTGCTAAGCGGGGCTTGCTGCGTAAGCTTCGGGACACCGAGACCGAAGACCTCATCAGTGGGAAGGAGTATTCGGCGCAGCCGGGCAGGCAGTTTGAGAGGATTTATCCGGTGCCCGAGTGGGCTGCCGGTGGCTCGGACAGGAAGAGGGTAAGGATGGACAGTGCGGGGGGTGCGGGGAGTTGTAGTGATGGAGTGAGGGGCGGGGTGGAAGAGGAATGTAGGGATAAGGAAGCGGTGAGGTCTGCGCCCAGTCTCGAGGAGGCCCTAAGGAGTACTACGAACTGGACACGCAAGGTTCCAGGGAGGCTCCGGTTGGGGAAGTTAAGGATAGTGAGATTGGCAGATGGGAATAGGATCGGTGGTAGTTTGGTATATATACATCCCATTCTCCTCCCTTCCCCCTTTAGGCATCCAGAATAATTTTAACAAGTTACCAGTCAATGATATCAACCCTCCACTTCCACCCTCACCACCCCCTCCTCCTCTCCTCAGGCCCCGACTCAACCCTTCTCCTCCACCACATAAATGGCACCACAAAACCCCCGCCACATCCCTGCACCTGCGCGACACCCCCATCTATGTCTCAGCATGAGTTACCGCAAACATTATGGCATCCCTGGTAAGTGGTATTGCACTATGGATACGATGGGTGCTCCTGGTATGTTGCCAACTCCTTCAGGATTCAGTATTAAAGGCAGGAACCTAGCTAATCCTATTCCCTAGAATATAGCAATCCCGTCGGTGCATATAAAGGCTTGATAAAAGGTCAACCTTTGCCTTCCAACCTCGCAAAGATCCAGGTTTGGGCGGGTTTCCTGCGTTCCCCACTGTTGTGGAATCAGGCATCAATCAGCCGCACTCCGAGCTTCAAGCCCAATTTTCCGCACCTACCAAGGAGAACCCGACCCGGTTCTAAAACCTCTAGCACCTCCCCCACAGCAGGTTGAGCGTGCGGCGCCGGATCCTTCCCCAAGCTCTACCTCTCCAATTAAGGAAATGGGTGGACTGAAGGTTCATCATCACCACCCTTGCAGGTATTACGAAGAGGACAAGAAAAAGAAGCCCGGCGTATTTTGAGTTGTCTGGTAGGCTTCCCCTGTACCTAGCACATACAATGGCTAGTCCTATTATTTATTTCCTTTTTTACTAGTGCGATGGCATGGAATCCTCGGATTTTGACACAATTAGGATTAAGGAAGATAGTTAAATTGGTAAATAGCTTGGGGTGCTTATGTTTTTAGGTGATGCTTCGGTGAAGGTGGTGGGAGTTACTATAAATTGTTCTGTACACACACTCTTAACGAAGTTACTCGACACTATGAACGTTAGTGAAGATTATTTGCCCACAGCATGAAAATTTAAGGTTTCAAGAGAAAAGGCCCTATTCGAGTCATGCGGCATACTGCTCTCCTATGACCTTGAATCCTACAAGACTACACCCTTTCGCACAATATTGCTCCTTTACGCCCTACCCCGAAGCCTTGCGTCGACCGCCACGGCGTGTTGAGAAACTTATCATACTATAATATTATCATACTACGAGGGATAGAAATTCCCTGGACCTTCTTCCAACTAGTCACCCCGGTACAGTATCGTGCAGGGAATTCTTTCTTCCCTCCCAGTTGTCAATTTAGTCACCAGTTGGCACACACTTTTAGCACCTCTATTATTAAATTTCTCGAGAGTTCTGCCCCCCCCCCCCCAGTGGGGGAAATAGCAAAGGATAGGTAGGAGTCAAAGAAACACAAAGAAACATCTGGCGAGAAAATGGGAAAGGGACAACAGGATGATGATGTCCTGAAATCTCAGTTTTTGCCGATCTAGCCACACACCACCCGGACATCGAAGTTGACAGCCCTTCTACTAGAACTAGCTAGTGGAGGCAGGATGCTTACCGGGAGTTCCATAGCGACCGGTAATGGGGACCATGCTATCGTAGCTAAACTGCGCGGTAACACACCCTAATTCAACAAATAAATACCGATTTCCGCCACCCCAATCCCGTAACTACTTCTCCCTCCTTCGGCAGGCAGCGCAAATCAAGTATGATACAATGTATAGTACCGTAATATATGTCCATCTTACAAAGGCGTCGTCCATGCTGCCCCCAAAAAAAACGTCCCTACTGTACAAGTAAGGGGGGGTGCATAAAAGTACGATAGATGGAGTGATGTTTGTTCCCTGGCTCGACCCGGGGGGGGGGGTTCTTTCCCGGTGTTCGTTTCTGGTGATTTCTTGGCGCAATGGGGGTAGTTAGTACTGGTGCGTAGGTAGCTGGTCTTGTCGATGTATGGCTGGCTGGCTAGTGGGTGGGATTATATATACCTCGAGAAGGAGAGGTAGGGAGGGGGGGTGAGGGTTTGGTATTACTACATATACTGTGGGTGGAATGGGTTTTGTTGTGGCGGGATGGGCAGGATAGCTAGTAACTTAGCTGCCGGTATATATGCGCTTTTTGGTGGTGTAGTGGCTATGGGCGAGTGAAACTTTCCCAAAAAAAAAACATTCTGGGAAACGGGGAAGGAAGCAAGGAAGGAACGGGCTTTCTCATGCGCGGCCGCGAAAAGAGGAAAACTTGGGTGAGAACCAGAGGACTAGCGTCAGCATAGGGAAAAAAAATCAGGAAGTAGAATCCTTATCCGGCATAGCGGGATTCTATCATCAGGCATTAACCCGCCTTGTGGCCAAGTTATCATACTACGATATAGGTTCTAATTGCCGAGTGATACATTGTGGATCACTCGGGGAGGTCAAAAGGTTGCTGGTCCACACCCCCCCATCTCACTTTGAGGGTTCTAGGAAGGAGGGAAGACACCCCCCTGGTAGGTGTGCATATTTATGTGCTCTCTGTTGGTTTATGTATTTTTGTTAAAAAAAAGGCTTGGAGTGAGGGAGTGAGGATGGCGTCTTGCGTGGCGGAAGAGGAAGGTGCTGTTTTGGGGGTGGTTATTCTGTAGGTATGTCTTACCGATGCCCCCACCGGTGGCATGACACCGCGCGGTGTTGGTTTTGTCATCGTCTTGGCCGGGAATAGCCTACCCCCGAATCCTGGAGTGTGGCGTTTGGGGTTCTTGCTGGCTTGGGAGGGTATGTATTAATTGACATATTAATGCCGGTAGCCCTGAGTTGAGCGAGCCTCGTGCTAGGGCCTAATACACGCGACGGAGGCGGCGACAGGGGTGGTAAGGAATCTAAGAGAAGCCCATGCTGGCACTATTTATCGTTGGCATGATTTTTCCTCCCCGGGCCTTAGGATAAAAGCAAAAAAAAAAAAAGCAAGCAGGCTCCACCGCCGTAAATCGCCAGATCGTCCCCTCAAGCTTTCTCTACCTTATTCTCCTCTCCCAACATACGCAATTGAGAAATGACCATCTAAATTCACCCAGAATGAGAGAAGGAGAAGGGGATCCCTTCCTTCCACCCGGTGCTATCGACCCACACCCCCTACATCCACTTCTCATGACCTGCTAATCGGCCTGAAAGAGCAAGCGCGCATCCCGCGGGAAAAATTCCATAAAAAACCTACTCCCTATTGTGCTTGATATTGTCCCTGGACAAATGCAGGATTGGGAATGTGAGGATAAAACATTGGTTTGTCCAGTTTTTTCGTTATTCGTGTTTCTTTTGATGCATGTTCTCTCTCTCCTTCCCCTTTTTCCTTCCTTTGGAGACGGGGTCGGAACAGGTGGATGTGGGGGTTGGGATGCTGACAGCCAGGAATACATTCTGAGTAACGTATTTCTAAGGAAGTTATAGCCCAATTTTTGGCTGCCCAGTGTTTGTCTTAGGAGGGGGATGTGAGTTAGTTTGAGTTTCCCAGGGAAGGGAGGAAAGGGAGGAAGGGATTGCTCAGGTTGGTGGGAGCCGATTGTGGTAGTGTTATGACTATGCACGGGATTGTGCAGAGTTTCGGTGGCCTCGTTCTGTGTGGGGTATTCCCAGGAGGCTGGATTGTGTTATTGCCTTGCTAGTTTGAATGGCCATGGGAAGAGCTTGGGCTAGCTTCCCTTCCCATAACTGGGAACGGTGTTTTTGTTTGATATTTGGTATCCCTACTGGTAGTATATCTTGGGGGCGTTGGATTTGTGGTGGTGGATAGGTATCCCGGTCGTGCGCGGCTCTTTCTATTTTGAGCCTTCTTCAGCGCAGCGACACTAGACGGGGCTTGGCCGACAGCTGGCTGGGGGCCTTCTGGAGTTAGGTGGGACCGGCGGGTTCGCGGGGTGGAGGCTAGATGTCGGGGTTCAGGTTGTTAGGCTCTAACAATCTTTTCCTCAAAAGATAAAGATGGATCTTGGTCGTTGCTGGGTCCACCTCCGCCGCCACCCGCTATATACTAGTTCACCAACAAGAAGGCATAGAAACTGCACGCTTCCTCTCCCCTCCGGGTAAAAAAGCACTAAGAACACCCCTGTCTAGCGGCTCTCCCAGCAACACCCAAGCCTTCTACTGGCTCGGAGCCCACGGTGCCTTCACCCAACCGAAAGTCTGTACTAGCGCAATAATTGGCTTTGGTACCGTCCTGCTAAGATTCTTTTTCCCTCTCTTCCTCTAGTCGATCATTGGCGATCTAAACCCCACAGCGACAAGCTCGCAATTTCTGAAGCTACCGCACTCCCGTGCGTCGCCGCATTTGCGTTTGCGGTACTACACGGTGGGTCGTATAATATCTATACAAACCACGTGGCACCCCGCTGCTGATATTCACTGGTATTGATAATCAGGTACACCGTGCAGGTTGCCGTCCCGCATAGTAGACTTGGGGTAAGGTCCTTGCTACTTTTATCTTAGCTGTGGAAGTTTTTGCAGTGTTTGGGTTGGATATTCCCCGAGTGGGTGATGATCTCCCCGGATGATCGAGGATAGCTGCTGGGAGTGCTGTGTAGGTTGGTGAGGATGGCAATTGTGAGGCATCGCCGATGCATATATCTGCCGAGAGCGGAGGGCTCTGGAGTACTTATCTCGTCACGGACTTGCGCTGGGGTTTTCGCTCATGGCTTTGGCGGCGGTGATCTTGCAGAGGTGCCTGTGGGTTGTACCAGGAGGTTAGTTTGTGGATAATTGTGCTAAATTACATAGGTCTGGGAATGGGGCTATGGGTAGTGACTTGTGGAAAAAAGTTGCTGTTTATCAATGCACCGGTAATCCATCTCTAGATGGGGTTTTAGCGGGTATTGCTGGGCTAGCATGGAGGGTCTGGTAGAGGGTCGTCGTTGGAGACACTCGCGATGTTGGCACAGTAATGGGTTAACTTGATCGCTAATCCTAGCATATATGGTGTCGCACTATGTCGCTTAGCCTCGGATTTTCGGATAAGCGGCCGCCTTTAAGAATCGCGGAGAAGTTCTTTCATGTTGGATTGGAAAAACGGACTGGGATTGCTTCTGGAGAAGTTGCCGTGCGCGGATTGTATTACTACAAGATCCCTTAGTATTACTAGGCTTCAGGCAGTGGATGCTGCCTGAGAATCCCACTAAGAGGCCTTGGACTCAGAACTGTGGGCTTTGGGGACTCTTCTTGGTACATTCCTTCCTTAAGCATGCCCCCCCTCGAGGCTGTTTGAAAGAGAAAATTCCCTCTCCCAACCACTGCGCAGATTGCCAGTGCTGGAAATGTTGTGTGACCGATGATGTCCTCATTTGCTTCCCCACACATCTGCCTCGGATTCAAGTCTAAGTAACAAAGGGGATATATGGTTAAAGGCGAGTTTTACTAGGACTTCGCCCAACGGATGAGTAGTTTAGTCAGATGGAAAGGTAATACCAATTGCTGGTTAGTGCGGTGTAGTGGTTAGCGCGAGTGTGTGGTTTAGCTAGAACAGTCGTGACTACGGTTGTGTGTTTTCCTATTGTGCGGGCTTACTAGTCAAGTGGTGGTGGTGTGGGCTCCCCTTCCTGTATCTAATGGGCAGTTGATTGGTCAAGGACTACTTGTCTAAAACATCGACTCTCTCCACAGCGCAAGTGTTTATTCTTTTGATACTAAGCGTTCGCTATCATAGCAGCCTACTACTCGTTCAGGCGTTCAGGGGCCTTATCATCGAAACATGCACACTCTCACACAAGGCATTTTCTCCTTTGCTATCAGCCATTCAACGCCGGGTATCACTAGAAAACACCGGATTAAAAGTAATGTGACTTATTTGGTGACCTAGAAAACCGTAAAAAGACTATCTGAACCATCGAGCATGATAAGGCTAATATCACCTCCATCCTAACCGTTATTCGAGCCGAAGCTTAAATGCCCAGTTTTGCGCTAGCCATCTTAGCTCCATCACAGCGAGCCTTCATCTTCTTGAAGGCTAGGTCTCTAGCAATGTCGGGCCCTCCATGTTTAGGCTTCACGTCGATGCTAAAAGGACTAAAACCGCAATCATCGGTAGCACCAAGGCGATGCTTTGGAATATGCTTTGCGGCGGTGACCAACGCCTCACAGACTTCCTCGGCGGTCTCAAGAGAGGGATGGAGGGGATTGGTAACTCCGATAAAGACAACTTGGTCATCGCGGGAATACTTTCCACAGAGTTCGTAGACCTTTTCCTTATCGGGCTCACTGGCGCATTGGACAAGGAAGTAACCTGCGTTGAGCTTGAAGAGGCTCGGGAAGCTTTGAAACGTTAGCGTAGTGAAAACATCTGATGGTATATAAAAGGATTTACAGATCGGTATAGTCAACATCCATGCTATGCACGGAGTCGCAATCACCACCAGGACATGTATGGATGCCAATATTCTTGCGTTCCTCCGAGGAGAAGCGGTCAAGGACACGATTGTTGACATTAATAAAGGTATCCAAGAGCCCGCGACTGGTCCATGGGTTGGCAGGATCATTTTTCAATGAGAGACGACCTATTTTTACCCTTGTTAGACACTAGCTATTACCATGAATAAGTCGGACACAAATACCCTCGGTGAAATCAATGGAGACCCTAACAGCACCAGCTTCAAAACATTTGCGGATATCTTTCTCGCACTCATTGACAAGGTCATTGAGAAATTGCTCACGAGTATATCCCTGAATGCTACCTTCGAGGGGGTAGAGCAGATACAACATGCTTGGTGCGATCACAGCTTGCTTGAGGGGGAGCGTGGCAAACGGCTTCGACAGCTCCAAGAAGTCGGCAGCGTAGTTTTTATATCTGAAAGGGCCACCAGTGAGACGGGGGAGTTGACGGTTATGGCCATCCTCAAAGATCGCACTGGAGATATCGTTAATATTTACTCAGAAGCTGTTTTGGAGGCGAACGGACAAGTACTGCCCATTGAAGGCCAAATTTTCGGCGAGGCCACTGCCTCCAAGAGTATCAACAAGTGGGTAAGTCGCGAAACTGCTGGCTCTTTGTTCACCGTCGGTGACACAGGTTTGTCCGACCGCTTCCATACGAATAATAGAGTCTTTGCAAGCCTCGTCCTGAACTTTAACAAGTTGTTCATGAGTTGCCTAATTGTGTGCATTAGCGCACTTGCTTTTTTCACTTTCTTTTATTTTTCCTTCACATTGCCGATCATTGGGTTGACTTGCCTCCCCATTATCGTAGGCGGCGAGCATTTCCTGAAGTGCAAGCGGGCGTGGGAGAGACCCAACGTTTTCAACTGGAATGGTCATCTTGTAGAAGTGGATTTTTGGTGTTAGAGAAGTGTGGTTGGAGATCAGGTTGAAGTTTGTGTGGAGAGAGTTATAGAGGGGTGGACGTGAGTAGGAGCCTCAATTATGTAGCCCACCGGCGGTCCTAATCACAATTTTATTTGGCACTCGCAAGCATACTGTACCACAACAGAAATTTCCCTGGATGGGAGTGCTAGGAAGATAGAAATATGGACCCTGGCAGATCTTACCCAAGTCGGAATTCCGGGTGTGCCCAAACCTTCAAAACTTGTCAATGGCTTCTAATTCCCACCATCCCTCCAGGGGACTCTCATAGTATCGTAATAGTACATACCGGTAGTTGTAAAAAATATAAAACTTGAATATAAGAATGATGGAACCACCCCGGAGGAGTTTTGGCACTTGTATTAGGATGGAGGTACCCGAAAATACAGGTACATGTTATTGGTATTCGGATAAACACATATTTTCCACATACTTCCCCAATCCCCGTTTTCAACCACCCTTTTATTTTAAACTTTTCACCTTTCCATTTTGCGCTTTCTAGGTTACTATTGTACGAACCCAGCATTTGCCCTAACTTCAGGCCCAATACTAAACTTCCACCCGTACCTACTTTCACACTTCCTCTCTCCCTCCCACTCTGATAATTTCCCTCCTCTCCTCTACTCATCCTTCCCCGTCTCCTCACTCCCTACTCCTAACCATTCCCCCCCGCCTCCCATCCATGGCCTTACTCGCACCCTGGCCTCTCCTTATCGCACCTAATAGGCTAGCGGTAGATCCCCGATTTTTTTTAACCATTGGTCACTTCCCTCAAATCGTGGGCACTAGCCTAAAGCCGCCTCCCCTCACCCATAGGACAACCGGCAGATCGGGCAATCGGAAACACCCACAGGCCAACCCCCGCAATGGGAGCACTACCCACTTCAACAGGACCCCGGAGACTGATTAACTTGGCTCCTGGGCCCATCCGAGGCAGACTGTCAGGGAACCGGATGATAAACGAGACAAAAATCGGCAGACTAGTGCAGATTGCCCATGCTCAACCCCTTAGATAATTTGAACGTATCGCAACTCTCAGTGAATACACTAATAAACTTCAACAAAGAATGTCTGAAACTTTTTAGAGGTCAGGTGTCAATGACCGAACCCACTGATTTCGCCGACAACTAGTGCTAACCTAAGAACTAGAATAATTTGAACCTCGCGCTAGGACGTTGGAGTTGCCTTTACTGGTAAGGTCTGGCACATTTTTGTTTTTTTTGTCCTGAACCGGGGCTGAGGCGTTCAGCTTTCCCAGTCTTTTCGCCCCCCTATCCGAGAGAAGGAATTTTGGACGTCTTAGCGCGATGCCCAATTATTCCAGTTCATGCGGGTACTTTACTGAGCAAACCACGATGAAGGGATCCTATGCCGTGCCTCCCCCCTCCCCCCCATACTGCAAGTAGAGGTGAGCGACAGCGAATGAACCCGTCCAATCACCTACCCTCATACATTGCCACCCCGGTTTATATCGCCGGACAAACAAGTTGCTATTCTTAATTCCTGGGATTAGCAAAATTGGGCCTTTGAGGCCATAACTAACTCGGCAGTCCAGAGCTGCTGGACTCTCAACGAATCACAATCCAATTCATTCAGCATCCAGCTTATCATTCCTAGCATGGAATTTTACTGTTTCACACCACCCACGGGATAGTAGGTCATCACAGTATGATTCAACTAGGAGAGGCAACTCCAACGCCCTAGCACATGATCCTATTATTCAAGTTCTTCCTGTGACCTTGTCTAAGTTACAGATGAGCCCTGGAAAGAGAAAAAATGTGAGGGTCAGGTCCCATGGATATTCTGGAACGCCCGGAGAATACCCGCCGGAGAACACCTCGAAGACGGATGAGACGGCAGATTCCTCGCCATTGCTCGTCTTGAGATATTCCCAAGAGCCTAGCAACTCTTAGGACCCCATCAGACGGATAGGGCCGTGGTGGGGCCACCACCCCAGCCCTGGGGATCTGAACTCCTTTCCGATTCTAACTTCCCAAGGGAGGAACGACCGCAGAAACCCCCGAAGTGGGTCGCCGAAGGCTCCATGATTGAGCGTCGAAGTAAGACTTTGCTCTAAACTAGTAGTATGCTCGTCGATCTAAGGCTGCCAGAAAGAGACAACTTATTTTTTACCGACGCAGAAGTGGATCCCCCAGCCCACCGTTCAGAAGGCTTTCATCGCTGCAACCTCACTCCGCGTTCGAACAGGCAAGTGGACTATAGCCAAGTAGATTATCATAGCAAATTTGCCTTTGCAAGCGTTCCCAAAGCTCTGGAGGGCATGTTGGGACCTGCTGGGAGCTTTCCAAGAGCACCGGAGAGGACTGGACTGCCTCAGGAGTCCGTCCAGGGCAGCGGAATCCCAGGACTGCCATCTTTGGCTCGGATGACGGGCCCTATAGGGCTAGATAGTGCTTTTCGGGGTAGAGAGGCGATGCCAAAGCGAGAGCCGGGGGATTTGCAGGAAAATGGGGCAGGCTGGTGCCGTGATGAGTGATATTTTATGATTTCAGCTCTGCCCATATCTCCCGAAATCTGGTCAAACAAGTGGAATGAATGACCCGGATAGGAATCTCGGAATCTAATTTTCCAACATGCCATTCTCGGGTAGTTTTTGACCGAGCGCTTCTGTCAGAAGTAGAGATCGTTGTTGTATTCCATCGCTGTTCTATCAAAGGAGAGAAGCGGAACCAGTCTCGGGAAACAGAAAGGAAAGTTATGAGGGGAGAAGGTGACGCGGCAATCGGCAAACGAGTTTACATTCAACCATAGTTTCCAACAGCTTTCCTTCCCCTTCTGCTCGGGAGCGGATGTTCAGGCTTTATCTGCTGCCTCTATTAATGTCAAGTCTAGACGCATTCCACAACCCAAGGAAGCATTACTAGGCAAGGAACCATATCCCCAACTCGATGGGATGGTGAAGCAACCGCCAATATGGGATACCCAGATTAGGAGCGATGGATAAATAAAGTGGTGTACCACCGTGAGAAGTACATTTTAGACGCATAACATAATGGACGGCGAGGGGCGTGAGCCCGAGAATTGTCAGAGTTTGCCGCGTAAAGGGACACCAGGGGTCGCAGCCTTCGGCTGTCAGGGTTGGGCGTCAGCTCGCCCAAAAAAAGTGACGGACTACGGCTCGCAGTCCGTCAGGCCCTCCCTCTAAGAGAGGCAGACTGGACTGCTAGGAAAACTGACCTTTTCCAATAAAGTTATTCTTTGAGTGACCGTTAAGGGTTTCTCCTTTCCCTCAATGCCCCCCTCGTAACCCATCATCTGTTACCTTCCCCGAACCGGGTTTGACGGTTTAGCGGCGTTTGATCGGGTGCCCGGGAAGGGATCCTTAGAGCTATACGAAGGCGCCGGGCGGATGGCGAGTTTGCTAAAAACTGTGAGCAAGTTGGACGGTGACTCTGTTCTCGTGCATTTAACATGCCAGTCTTCAATACCGGTATACTCTAGCCAATTGGAGAGATCATGTGAGGCTAAAGGGGCTCACATCGTCGCCGCTGACCTCTACTTCCCGGGAGTTGGAGTTGAATGGTGCCTAGCACTTCTCAACCAAGCACGAGATACTCCCTACTTATAGTCAAAATAAAAGCCTTGCGCCGACCGTAATTTTCTGATGTTTGTTAACAAACCGATATAGGATAGGCCGAAGCTCATAATTGAATTAGGTATGCAAACACGACTGCTATTACATACCGCCAAAATTCAGCCTTTTTTCTTTCTTAGATCTTAGTATCATGCAATAGTGGTTGTGTTTACAAACGCCACTCCACCCCAAGCACTATTGCCTGGCAGCTAATTTTTGGCCTTTTTCTTACACCCGCTTTGCATGTGATACTATATCAATAGGTGCTATCCACTTTTTCGCTAAGACTAGACCCTACTTAAGGCTGGATGGTGCCTAGTGCCTAAAATTGCCCCCTCTGGGGGCTTTAATCAAACCGGATTACAAATGAATACGGCACACCCTAAAATAATGAGATAAATTGAAGGAAGCTCTAGATAGAACTACCCAATATTCACTCCTCCTCATTTTTACGAATTCTGTTTGTTTTTTTCGTTAAGTACTCTATGGAATAAAATGGCTTTTACAAATACTGCATACCCAAATGAGCGGCGAGGTCCCAAGTGTCTATCAACCGCTCATCAACAGTAATTGGGCGTAGGTTAGGATAGTGATCAAACAAATGGCGCATGCTCAGCTGCATTGTGCGGTCCCGTCCAACCAGCATCGTCTCCTCGAGACCTCGAGGGAGTGGAGAGCGGTTTGCTCCTGGTGCGGTGGTCTGAAAGTTTGGGATCCCCAGCCGAACATCTCCTAGCTCTGGGTATCCATTGATTTTGGTTTTCTCTTCTTTTATAGTTCCCTCTTCAGCCCGGCTTGCTGGGGATATCTTACTGCTACCAGGTGTGAAGTTGTGATAGAAGGAAGAAAAATATCTGATTAGATGGGTTATCAGAGGACCTGAGGGACCTTTTGACAAGTCGTGCTAACATAAGGGCGGTGGACTGTTGCACCCACAGTAACCTGGTCACCATGCTTGATCACTAGCCTTTTCACTTTAGACCCTGAAACTTAGAACTTTCCGCTCTTAGGGCTGCCTTTGACATGCATTGAAGTTGGAAGGATCACAGATTGACCCCTCCGCAATTGATGAAATGTTGGCCGTATTTGTTATTAAGATAAACCCACGGTGCGTCGTCGACTAGCAAAGTCCACAATTAACGAGCGATTACAGTTACGGAATACGCTTCAAATTTCACCGAGACACTGGTATTACACGAAATCTTGAACATAGGCAGCAAGGATAATGAATAGCCAATCACCGGCGACTTGGTCAGGTGTTTTCACCAAACTACAATCCCTGTTAAGGTATTACTAAGCAATTTCATTCATTTGGGCACATCCCTATTCTACAAGGCTAAGGAAAGAGGCTCTGGGACACGGTGGTATCTTCGTCGCCTCAACCTTGAAAATTGACTGGCCCAAACTTGAATTCCTCCAAACAATCTCTCCCTTCAAGCTTCAGGCCACGCGACGACTTTCTCTTTCCCCCTCCTCCCCCCACGCGACCTCCCCACCCAAGCATTGATACCACATCACCCGTCGCTCATTCATCCAAATCTTGGGTCCAGAGGCGTTTGACGCCTTTCCACAATGCGTCTTTTTAAAGCACTGTTCCTGCTGCTGCTGCCGGCGGTGCTGGCGCAGGATTATTACAAGGTGAGAATCTCTCCTCCAAAGGTCTTGCGATAAGGGATTAAGTGTTGGCTAACCGTTGGAATTCCCCCCCGTAGTTACTGGATATCGACAAGAAAGCATCAGATAGAGATATCAAACGAGCTTACCGAAAACTGTCGAAGAAGTATCATCCAGATAAGAACCCGTTAGTAACTCATCACATTTTTCTCACCTGGCCTCTCTCACTTCTAACGGTAACAATCCAGCGGCGACGAGACGGCAAAGCAAAAGTTTGTCGAGGTAGCCGAAGCATACGAGGCCCTCGCCGATCCAGAATCCCGCCAAATTTACGACCAGTACGGCGCAGAGGGACTCAAGCAGCGACACAATGGCGGAGGAGGCGGAGGGCACCACGATCCATTCGATCTATTTTCCCGCTTCTTCGGTGGCGGTGGTCACTACCACCAGGGTGATCGGGGCATGCGCAAGGGTCCGAACATGGAAGTCAAGGTGCACCTTCCGCTGCGCGATTTCTACAATGGCGCGGAGAAGGAGTTTACGGTCCAAAAACAAATGATCTGCGAGGAGTGTGAGGGGACAGGATCGCACGACGGGCACATGGAATCCTGCAACGAGTGTGGTGGGCGCGGCGTGCGTATCGTCAAGCACATGCTCGCGCCGGGGATCTTCCAGCAGGTTCAGAGTGTTTGTGATAGGTGCGGTGGTAAAGGAAAAATTATCACTCATCCTTGCAAGGTTTGCGGCGGGGAGAAGGTTGTCAAGAAGGCTACTACCCACTCACTACATGTCGAGAGGGGCTCACCAAAGGGTATTCGCGTCGGTTTTGAAAACGAGGCGGACGAGAGTCCTGAATGGGAGGCCGGAGACTTGATCGTTCATGTTGACGAGAAGGAAGCCGACGACAACTTTGACGAGGCGGACGAGAAGTATAATTATAACGGCCCACCAGACGGAACCTGGTTCCGTAGACGCGGAAAAGACCTATTCTGGAGGGAAGTCCTCTCCCTTCGGGAGGCCCTGCTCGGCGGCTGGACTAGGGAATTGGTCCACCTCGACGGCCACAAAGTCAAACTCACCAGGGCGAAAGGCCAAACCATCCAACCCGGCTTCGTAGAAACTATCCCCAACGAAGGGATGCCGATATTCCGCAGCCAAAGCGGCGATGAGTATGGTAGCCTCCTAGTAGAATATGTTGTCATCCTGCCGGACCAGATGGAAAGCGGAATGAAGAAGGATATCAACGCCGTCTTTGAGAAGTGGAGGAAGAAGAGTGGTATTGATTTGTACGCTGGGAAGGATGAACTCTAGGATTTTTTATTTTTTTCCTTGAAAACAAAAAGAAAGCTTTTTCTTTGGTTTGTCATACTGGGTTGGTTAATGATCTAATAGATGGTCGGCTTGCCGGGGAGTGTAGCTATAACCTCTTTTTTTTTTTCCTTCCCTTTTCCCCCTCTTTGTCTTATCTTGTTTACCAATTTGTGCACCTCCCCAAGATGTTTCAGTCCCGGAATAGGCGTGCAGTAACTTAATTAGAAATGGAGAACACCGAGTGATTATTTGTGAGCGGGGTATGTCTTCTGATAGACGGGCGCCTAGCATCCCGGTTGGCATGTACTGTAGGTGAAAAAACACGGCAAATACGGAGTCCTCATGTCCATCTATCTACACGCCGAATTATCCTCGGACGCCAAACGGCGGTAGAAATCCTGCGGGGAGCGCACTACACTATACTGTGCTCGCACGGGGGAGTTAAAGCTGGGACTCTATATGAGAACCACCACCACCCTGCCTCCACCTTCAACTCGGCCGCATACCGAGTATGTATATACGAGTGTCATACTGCGCATCCCGTGCCATGACGAAAAAGGCCATTCCCAAAACCTCCAAGTTATGCAATGCCCCGATTCTTACTATAGAAGCGGTGCCCGGCGAAAGCTTGCTTAAACCTTGGCCGAACGCTAGCTTAGCCCGCTGACCCCACCCCGTAGATAGGATAACTTGATGTATCGTGCTCCAACACAATTCGGGCTTACCAGTTGAGCCAGCTATCGTATCATAGAAATGTAATATGCTGTAAATCGGTGACGACCGTTACTCTAATATACCCGTAGCAGGCTTACTCCAGCGCATCATGAACTATAATAATAATACATTGGCCAGAACTAGCCTTAGTTTCTCGCACCGTAGCTAGCTACTAGTGATGCTAAGCCCGCGCCCCCCCCCCCCCCCCCCCCCCCCCACAAAAAAACAAGAGCATGAAA
>Ga0307513_10002180_pt1 | contig 27385 bp, 16 predicted proteins | sample 15_EM_MG_FD_202174 | JGI IMG/M metagenome (GOLD analysis project Ga0307513, IMG submission 202174) | Populus trichocarpa ectomycorrhiza microbial communities from riparian zone in the Pacific Northwest, United States - 15_EM | ecosystem: Host-associated > Plants > Roots > Unclassified | place... | reverse complement strand
AATTAGACAAAAACCGAGATGGATGTCAGACTATGTTTGCAGAGATCAATGTTATGAAGAAGAAAATGAGATTAACATGGCTTTAATGCAAGGTGCAGATCTATAAACTATGAAGAAGCAGTAGCAAGCTCAAGGTGGAGAAAAGCAATGGATTCAGAAATCAATTCAATTGAGAAAAACCAGACCTGGACACTTACAGATCTATCAGCTGGTTGCTATCAGTTGGTTGCAAGAAAATTGGGGTCAAATGGCTTTACAAAACTAAGTTGAATGAGCTTGAAGAGGTAGACAAATATAAAGCACGATTGGTCGCTAAGGGGTACTCTCAACAATATGGAGTGGATTACACTGAAGTGTTTGCCCCAGTAGCAAGGATGGACACTGTACGAATGATTGTGGCTCTAGCAGCTCAAAGAAACTGGACAATCTATCAATTAGATGTCAAGTCCGCATTTTTACATGGTAAACTCAGCGAGGACGTGTTTGTTGAACAACCAAAGGGGTACAAAAAGAAGGGCAGTGAAGGAAAGGTTTATCAACTACACAAAGCTCTATATGGACTTAAACAAGCCCCACGAGCATGGTTTAGTCGCATCGCATCATATTTCAAAGATGAAGGCTTTGAAACATGCCCAAATGAGCACACGTTGTTTATTAAAAGGGGTGCAGAAGGCAAGGTGATAATTGTGAGTATTTACGTTGATGATTTGATATATACAGGAAATGATGAAGACATGATGAATGGTTTTAAAAATTCAATGATAAGTGTTTTTGATATGACGGATCTAGGAAAGATGCAATTCTTTCTTGGAATAGAAGTCATACAAAGAACAGATGGCAATTTTATTTGTCAAAAGAAGTATGCTATAGATGTGCTGAAGCGTTTTGCTATGGCAGAAAGTAATCCAGTTAGCAGCCCGATTGTACCAGGTGTCAAACTGAACAAGGATGATCAAGGAGTACAAGTTGATGAATCTTATTACAGGCAAATTGTAGGAAGCTTAATGTATCTCACAACAACTCGACCAGATATGATGTTCAGTGTAAGTTTGATCAGCCGATTTATGTCTAGGCCCACCGAGTTGCACCTACAAGCTGCCAAAAGAATACTAAGGTATTTGCAAGGCACAACCAACTTTGGTATTCTATACAAAAGGGAAGGGATGGACGAGTTGCATGCATTTACAGATAGTGACTATGCAGGTGATTTAGAGGATCGAAAGAGCATCTCTGGATATGTTTTTTTAATGAGTTCGGGAGTAGTCTCTTGGTTATCGAAAAAATAGCCTATAGTTACACTATCTACTACAGAGGCAGAATTTGTGGCTGCTGCAGGCTGTGCAAGTCAGGTTGTTTGGATGAGAAGGGTCTTTGAAAATTTAGGGCTTGCTCAAAAAGAATGCGCCACCATTTGGTGTGACAACAGTTCTACGATCAAATTATCCAAGAATCCAGTATTGCATGGGAGAAGCAAACATATTGATGTCAGGTTCCATTTCCTAAGAGATCTAGTAAATGATGGTATTATTTAGCTGATGCATTGTAGAACTCAAGAATAGATAGCAGATTTGATGACGAAGGCTTTGAAGGTGGAGACATTTCAGAAACTTAGAGAAGAACTGGGAGTGTGCGAAATTGAATGAATAAACTAATTGCTATTACATTTAGTTTAAGAGAGGGATTAATGAAGCTGGTTGCTTAAATTAGGATGTTTACCAAGTCTTTTCTGTTAGAATAAAACTCCTAGTCTATAGGGTTGTCCTAGTTTCTAGGAATGTTGTTACCTAATCTTGTGAGATTCCTCACAATGCTGCACTTTATTTGTTTTTCGTTATCATTGTAAGGCTATTTAATGAGCCACACTTATATTTCAATAATTAAGCAACCTTGACCATTTTGTGCAGACTTTAAGCAAGCTGTTGTTCTTGTTCATTAAGTGTAACAATTCAAGGTAACAGTGTCAAATGAATTATATTGCAGAAGAGAAGAAAAGACTTACCTGGTCCAGGTACTGCCGGATGCGAAGATGATGGCTGGCCAGCGTTACTCTCCCCTGTTTTTTTTGTCCCCCTCTTTGTATCCTGTCCCTTCTCTGGCTTTTGTAGCCAGAGAATGCCATGCGTTTTCCTTGACAATGAAGACATTCAGGACCGTTATTGCAGGAGTAATGGTAATGTTCGGTGATGGCAGGGGCGTCCGTTGTCTTTCAGTCGGGGGAAGAAGTTGAACAACATCTAGAAATGGCGTCGTTTGATGTTAATGGCCATTTGCGTTTTGGCCCTTGAATTTTTGAAAGTTTTGTAACTAAGCCCCCTAGATAAAAGTTTAATCGGACTCTAGCATCTCAGCGCATTTTACGAAACAGTCCCAGGTTTCTGAATTTTCAATTAATCCTCTAATTTCATTAATTAAACTAATTTCAATTTCAATTAAGTCCCAAAACTCATCAACTCTTCAATTAAGCCCTTTATTTGGTAAATTAAACTATTCAAAAGCTTAATTAAGTCCCCAAACTTTCAATTATGTTGCCTTAACCCAAATTTTAATTTATTCTTCATTCATTTAATTTTTTTATCATCATTTTTTCATGATCATTTTTTTATTATTTTTTCATTTTTTATTATCATTTTTCAAAAAATATAGTAAAAATAAAAATAAATAAAAAGAATAAAAGAGTAAAAAATTGGGTTATGACATCAATTTTGAACCAAAACTCATTTTAACAAAAATCATGATTTTTAAGTGAAAATTAAAGTGATTGGATGCTAGATTATTGTTCTTTACATGATTTCTAACATGTATATGCCTTTATTTTGACCAAAACTGATCTGATTTGAAACCCATGTTGTTGGGTTTTGTTCTTGGAGTGCTTCATCTTTTTTGCGCGTTTAATCCGTTTTGTTTATGAAATTTTGAGTTTTTGTGTTTTTTTGGGTGTTTAATGTGTTTTTTTTACTTTAGTTTAGTTTTTTTGGCTTTGGTTTGTTTTTGGTTAGAAATGCTTTTTTTTTTGTTTTTATTTTAAATTCTTTAGAAAAAAAAACATTGAAAATGGTGCAAATACATCAACATATTTTTTGCTGTATTTTTTCAAATATTTTTCAAAAATTGGGTAGCAACAACAATCTGGATGAATAATCAATCTTTTAGACATGGAAATTTCATGAACTCTTCATTCTTGCTTCTCAGAGCTCTACTCAGCTAGGCTGTACATCTAACTTTCATGTTTTAAGAGAGGTAAACCATATAGCTGACAACCTTGTTAAACAAACAGTGAATAAAATATATGAGTTTCAGGCTCGGATTTGAAACTGGTATGGATACTCTCCATATTTTGCTTCTTCTAAGTTATTGTTTATGGCTACTATGGTGCAACATGTTATGGAAATATCAATGTCAGGAGATGGAAATTGGAAGGCCTAGATATCTGTTTGTTTTTATTTTAGAGTCTTGTGATTTCTATGGTTCATATTGGCTTGGTTTTATTTTTGTTTTTTGTTTGTGTTTTTTTGGCTTTGGTTTTTTTTTGTGGTTTGTTTTCGGGTCAAATCAAGATTTTTAGTTCAGTTCATGGAGGAACAAAAAATTTTAGGTCAACCCGGTCGGGTAAAAAAAATATAGGTCAAAGGGTTTATACCTTGTTTGGTTTGCCATTTTTCAGGGTCTTTTAGTTTAATAGTGTTTTTGGCAAACACCCCTTAAGCCTATTTGGGTAGTTTTATTATAAAAATATAGGTTTTTTTCCAAACAAAGCCTAAAAAATAATAAAAAATATTTTCTTTTTCTTTATATGACCAAAAATCCTAAATTTATTTGAGCATATTTTTCAAAGAAAATTTAAAATATTTTGGCATATTTTTTTAAAAAATATTGCATGGATTTTACAACAAGTTTGTAAAATTTCAAAGGATTCTGGCCTATATTTAAAAAATATTTTTGGTAAAGAAATATTATTCACTTTTAATATAAGGATAATAAACCTAAAAGGGGTGAATATTCAAGATATTATTAGGAATAATAAATATTATTCACTTTTAATATAAGGATAAAAAACCTAAAATGGATTAAGGTTCACAATATTATTAGGGATAATAATTTTATTACTCACTTTAATATAAGGATAAAAAACTTGTATAAGGTTGATATCCAAAATATTATTATAAATATTACATCTCATTCAATTCTAATATAAGGATAAAATCCGTAGGGAATTTTATCTAAAATATTATTTGGAATAACGCGGTAGCAAAATTCTAGTTTTCCCCTGAAAGAAGCCTCCACAATAATTAATAGTATTTCACTTTCACAAACCAAGTTCTTGACCTAGAAAATTAGAGCTTGTTCATCGTAGCAGACCCGTCATAGTTAAGTCGGTAGAGATAGACATCATCTGACCATTGTAAACAAATACAAAATAATGCAACTTACCTTAGGTAAGACGTAGTAGGGGTACTAATACCTTACCTTTATGCAACCAGTCTCTTGTCCAGAATCTCTAAAAAACCAGTTAGGGTTTCTAGTATCTGTAATACTAGGTGGCGACTCCTTAACCATGCCAAAGACCATTCCAAAAGACACCGTCTGGGAATCGTTGTTGCGATGCCGCTCCCCCGCGAGGAGGGTACAACACTCTTATCTCAAGCCCTTAACATTTACTTCTAACAGTAAAGATCCTCCTACAAAGTGTGTTGATCTATTGACTTCTTTCATAAGGAGTATTATTGTTAGGTATTGATTATTTCCATGAGACCTCATTGTTAAGGAAATAATCAAGGTAAATATTATTGATTATTTTCTAATCAATAAAAGAAAGACATCAAGGAATTGAACAACTCTAGGCAATAAAAAAATTATTTCAATCTTTTAATCAAAGGAGATGATCAAGTATATTTTCTATATTTTATTTTATTTTCTTATGTGTCTTGTTATATGGCTACATAAACTATACATGAGTTGAGTATAAGACATGTATCAAATTATCGAATAATAACATCCAATTCTATTCTAATTTTTTTCTTGGTATCAAAGTAGGTCGATCATATATTGCTCTAAATATTAGCTTTTGATTTTTTTATGGACACTTTATGTCATCTGTTCAACCACTTTAAAGCACTTTGTTTTCAATCCTCTTCATTGTCTATCAAATATTTTATTTGCTATCTATTTTCAATGATAAGTCAACTCATGATAAGAAGAAATCTTAAGATAATGTAGATGACCAAATGACACCCAAAGAATAATAAAAAGAAACTGAGGTGCAAGATGACAAAGTCCAATAAGAGAATTGAGATCCTGCATCAAGAGAAAGACATACAAAAAAAAAACAAGAGAGTCTTAGTGAAAGTTGATAAGTTCTTGCACGAGATAAGGTGGTGTAAATGAGACCACCCATACAAAAAAAAAGTAAGAGAGAGTTCCTCCTAACGAAAAGAATGGAAAATGGCTAAGGAGCCATGATAAAAAGAAGACATCAATCTGATAAAGAGTGAACCAAAATAGAATGGTCACTTGAAAAGCCAAATCTTGAAAAGAGATGTTTAGCCAAAGAAATGTGGCAACAATCATAAGAGAAGAAAAATGGCTAGGAATAGCTATGTTTAGAAAAATACAATTGTTGAAGATAAGAAGATGAGGTTACAATGATAAGGGAAAGGTGTATATCAAACTCATGAAAAAAAAAATTATCATGAGTGTCGCACCCTTGAATGTTTTGTATTTGTTATCTTGTTCATTTTTTATACTTTGCTTGTTAAATGGTTAATCTAGATTTATGTTGTATAATCCTTGGTATAACAAATACTTGACACTTTCATAGCCCAAACCGTATGGTATAACCGACACCTGTGCTATGAAAGGAACTTGATTTGTTGTTAACATAAGTTATAATCATGAATGCCTGACAACATTTACAAGTATCAGCATTATTTGAATGAGATAACTAATGTAATCATGTTGACAATTTATAATCCGATTGGAACCTCCTTTGTGTGTGGTTTCCAGTTGAATAATAAGAGTTTATACTATACTTGTTTGAAATACTATTAGTGGATCCTCTAACCTTGACAATTGTTTTTATCATTGTTTAATCCTTATATCAATATCACATCTCAAAGCTCTCTTTATTATTATTGTTGTTGTTGTTGTTGTTGTTGTTGTTATTTATAATTTATATAGTTAACCTCCCTATGGTTTGACCCCGGTATTGCTGGGTTATTTATTACTTCGACACTCCTGCACTTGGGAGAAGACATCAATCTTTTGGTCGTGTCATAAGGCAATGAACTAGTTACGTAAAGGGACGGTTTTAGCACCCCTAGTACGCCATACCTAAGGTAAGCTGCTTGGTGTTTGGTTTGCCTTATAATTGCTATGGTATTGGTGTTCTCTAATCCCATCAGTTTTCCTAAGATAAGTTTGCTATGATGAGCAAACTTAGGTTCAATATCGATCATACCTTTAGGTATGTTTATAGAGTGCCAAGGAGAACTGATGCAGATCTCTTGAAAATCTGTGTTTCATTTGAACTAAATTTACAACCTATGAATTAAGAGACAACTAAGATAGAAATCTAAGGAGATTCAAGGTGCTTAACAACTTATTTTTCCCTTAGTATTTCAAGTGTTTATGACTCGTAAATCGCAAAGAAGAGAAAAAAAAACTAAGTTTTCAAATCAAGGGAAATTCAAGGTGCTTTAAAAGCCCATTTTGCCTTAGTATTTCATACTTTCACGAGTCATAAACCGTGAAATTAAAATTTGAAATGTCCCAATTATAATTGAGGCTTCTTTCAAGGATGTGCAATTAAATTGTTCTAAATAACATTTTGGGTATAAATCTACCATTATGTTAAAAATGAACAAATTGGATTACTCTCAAAAATATTTTGGGCATTTAACTTTCATAGGTTTCTTTGCCCTTATATTGTTAAGGGATAATGACTTATTATTCATAGAAATAAAATATTTTGGATATTAACCACTTGGGGTTTTTTTTATCTAAATATTAACAGTAAATAATAGCAAATTATTCCTAATAATATTTTGGATATTAACCCCTTTGGGATTTCTTTATCCAAAAATTAATAGTGAATAAAGATGAATTCCCCAAAAATAAGATTTTTATATTTTTGGAATATTGGCCAACACCCTTTGAAATTTATAAATACATTGTAAAGTCCAAAATGCAGGAAAATAATTTGGTATCTAAGAAATCCATGCTAAAACACATTTTTTGAAATTTTAAATATTTATTTTTTAAAAAAAATAAAAGAATGTTCAAAATATCTTTTTTAGGGTATTGGCCGTATGCATGAAAATAAAACATTTTTTTTCCAGATATATATATATATGACGTTTTATGACGTTTTCTGATCCAGTTGTTGTTTTTTTCAATTCCTTTAACGAAACCAATTAACTTTCCAAAGTTTAAAAATGGTTTTTAATTCAACCGATAAATCCTTGAAACATTAAATCGGGTCCCTCGAATCAGACCTGCAAACTCGGGCTGGAATCCTTCTCGCGGTAGGATTCTCTACTTTCTCACTAGATATTCAAACGGGAATATCTTGAGCTTCTTATATAAAAATCAGGTGATTCAAAAAAACAAACTCATCTACATGTAGAGGACTACAACTTTCATGAAGGATTCAAAGTAAGATAAAATCGTTTTGAAGAACAAAATATGGCCGCAATCTGGTTGGTCCAAATGGGTCTCTTGATTTGATTTGAAAAATGACAATGTCGAGCATCCCAATATGATGGAGATTCTGACCTAAGAATAGCGGGCAATAGAATTACAAAGGCAGCTGAATCAGTTTTTAGTGCAAAAACTCGGACTGGAATCCTTCTCACGGCAGGATTCTCTACTTTCACACTAGATATTGAAACGAGAATATCTTGAGCTTTTGATATCGAAATCAGGCGATTCAAAAACCCAAATTCATCTACACGTATAGGACTACAACTTTCATGAAGGATCCAAATTCAGATGAAATAGTCTTGAAGAACTGAATCCGGCCGCAATGTGGTTGGTAAAAAAAAAGGATCTCCTGATTTGATTCGAAAACTAACAATGTCGAGCATCCTTATATGACTGAGAGTCTGACCTAAGAACAGCGGGCCTTAGGACCCAATAAAGGTGTGAAACAATCCTTTAACATGTCATGAATGACAACATTTATCTGGGATGGTCGGATATTGCACGAAATCAAGTCAGAATCACAGTCTAAGTTAGAATAAAAGTTGGTATAACAACAGAATTGCGACAACAACAAAATCAGTTTTTTTGTGCAAATTCTGAGGGATTTATCCAACCTTAAAGACCAGATGAAGACAGAACGGATTTAGCATTATGAAGAATCCTAATTAGCCTAAAAATCCTGATGATTTTGGCAGCAAAGGGGGATAATACAGAGAGCAGAAGACAACTGAAACATGGTTTGAAAAACATTTCTTTCTTCTCTGCTTTTGTCAATTTCCCACAAACATGAACTTAACTCCTGCATTTAGTTCAAAAGAGGTACACACCATCTCCAACACGTATGACCTAAAAATGAGTAACAACAATGAGTTTGAGGGAGTGTGTTAATGAAATAATCAAAGTAAATATTATTGATTATTTCCTAATTAATAAAAGGAAGAGATTAACAAATTGAACAACCCTAGACAATGATGAAATTATTTTAATTATCTAAACAAAGAAGATCAAATATAATTTTTATAATTAGTTTTATTTTATTTCCTTGTGTCTTTTTATATAGCTATATAAACTATACATGAATTAAATATAAAATATATATCAAATTATCGAATAATAACATCCTTTTATGTTCTTAATTTCTTGTCTCGTTAATGACAAAAAGAAATCTAAGGATTGTGGGTATACAATCTTTTGGTTAGTGTAGAGAGCTAGCAAGTTTGGAAGTAGGGTGGTTGTAAAGATGGAGATTGATAGGTAGGTTGTGTGATAATGATTTCCAAGGAGGGGATATATATTCAATGGGTAGACTTTAATTTCCCCGATGAGAAAACAATGTTGTCTTTTCAACTTGGAATATTGCATGCATCTGCAGTAGTTTATGTAAATGAGTGTTAGAAATTTGAAACATCAACGACAATATTTCGGACCATGACACGTTACAAGGTTAGAAATGACAATGAAAGAGAAGGGCATACACAAACATAAATATTAACGAAATACACGATGGTTGGAGAAACGTAATAAAATTTCATGTGTTGCCTGAAATCAAAGGCATGGATCTTAAGGAAAAAAAAACAGAACTGACAATGAAAAGAAATGATATAAAACAAAATTAGTATAACACGCTAATGAGTCCTGTCAATTGTCATATCAGACGAATAATATGGTTATGTGCCGAACAGAACTTTATTTGGCACAATGAGAAAATTCAACGTCGTCTTTTTTAGGGGAAAAACTGGGAAACATCTTCTCAACTTGGAATATTGCACCTGCAAGTGGCTAACGTAAAATGAGTGTTAAAATTTGAAACTTGAAGCATCCTATTCGATATTATTTCACTATATATAGAGGGAAGCTCTAAACTCCTGCATCCCTTAATACATCATATTAAAGGGGTAATGCTATTGAGATGGATTTAATTAGTCATGGTGGAGTGTCTTTTAGTGTGTTCCAAACTCAGTTGATGAGTTGTTGTTTCAATGGCCAATAATGATCAATGGCAAGTTTAAGAGAAAGAAATGGCAACTACTCTCATATAGTATTGCTTGGAGTATCTGATTAACGATAAATAATTTAGTTTTCAATAATATTATCTTGTGTCAAAATATTAAATCAATTCAAGAATTTAAATGTTAAAATATTATTTCAATCCAAAAATTTAAAATATTACTCAATAAAGAATCTAAGAATGGTTATATAGCAAACCACTAACATTGAGATGCGTTCCATATTACAATTGAACCAACTCAAACATTTTTTTTTGGATTAACGTAAGTGTTTGGGCCAGCTTGTGTGCACCTCGACTAGTCCTACATGATCTGATCCAGTGACCCTGAGGGGACTCGAACTCGTGACCATTGAGGAGCAAACCCAAGGCCTGACCACTTGAACTATCCATCAGGGTTACACATTTATTACTCTTGCTAGTATATGTGGTGCCAATAATGGTTGCATGTTATACAGTACTAGGGGCCGAGTGATTTTTGTGTTTTAGGCTGATTTTCATTTGCTTTGGTTCTTTTTATGGTTATTGCTACCCAATTTTGACCCATGTTTTTGATAATTTTTTTTTAAAACAACCAAAAATAGCAAAAAACAACAAAAATCCAAAAAATATATATTTTTAATATATTTGCATCGTTTTTAGCATTTTCAACGTCGTCTAAAAAAGAATTTAAATTTTCAAAGGTCTTTCGAATGTGTTCAACTTTTCACGTGTCATTTTTAAAATAATTGATTTTCCTCGTTGAGGCGACGATGATATTGCTTGCTTTCAAAAAAAATACAAAAAATAAGAAAAATCAAAATTAATAGAAAATAAAGAAGTTGAGGGACCAAGTTTGGAAACTTAGCAATATCTTTACCTACAAATACAGGTCTCCACAACACACACAGGGGGGCAATTTTGAAAAAGGAGAGAGAAACCCTAAACCACATAAAAAACCTTAAAAACCTTAACCCTTTCCTTCTCCCTGACCCAAGCGGCCACTCATTTCTCCTCTGCCAAAAAAACCAACGGCCGCTGATTAGTACTTAAAAGTGCATTTTTATCAAGGTTTCATATCATCATTTTGCACTTAAAGTACCAATAACTCCTTAACTAGAGCATGTATTATAATAACATGTCTAGTAATATAAGATACCTTTAATTTATGGTAAATGTTCATCTTAAATGCAGGCCTATCACATAAATCAAATGATTGATTGATGAGTTTAACTACTGAAATTGAGAAGATAAAGAGAGGGCTAAGCTTAAAAAAGAGATGCTGGTTCAGTCCAAGTTGGAACACCATTCAGTTATTGGATCATAATTGGAGCCGTAGAATTTGGATTTAGATCTGGTTTATATGTATGGAAATCTAAGACATAGGCCTGAAACGTTCATTAAGAGTCCAAGATTCAAAAGGACCGTTTTCAAGTTCAAATTGTAGCAACAACGGAGAAGTTGGAATCTGTCTTGCAGCCCAGACACTGCTCAGTGTTCAGCCCATATCTCAAGTTTTAGAAGTCCAAATGTGCTGATTTTTATTTTGTTGGAAAGCTGAGACAATATCCTAGAACTTTCATGAAGACTATCTGTTCAAATTCTGATGTTAGCAATGATGTTTTATTCAGACAAGAAGATAATGATTGTCACAAGTCAAGATGTGGCCACCCACTCAACAATTAGTAATCAAATCAATAGTTTTAAATTTTGGCCTATAAAAGGAGGCATTTGCCATGCATTTTGGCATCTTGGTTTTTAGATCAAGATCATGTTCTTGCTCTCTTTATATTTTTGTAATGCTTAAATTTTACTTTCATTAATCTCTTGTTTATGCCTTTCATTTTCTTTACTTGGCTAACTTATATCTTATTTATATTCTCTTGTTGTTTATTTATGTTTCTCTTTTTCATTATGTTTAGTTAAGTTTATTATGTCAAGGTGAAAAGGTTACACTAATGGTGTAAGAATAAGTATAGTATAAACTCAACATGGACTTTAATGTTTGATAATAACATGTTTTGTATTTGTTATCTTGTTCACGTTTAATACTTTGCTTGTTAAATGGTGAATCTAGATTTATGTTGAATAACCCTTGTGTGTGGTTTCCAGTTGAGTAATAAGAGTTTATACTATATTTGTTTGAAATACCATTAGTGGATCCTCTAACCTTGACATTTGTTTTTATCATTGTTTAATCCTCACATTAATCTTACATCTCAAAGTCTTTATTATTATTATTATTATTATTATTATTATTATTATTATTATTATTATATGGAGAACTATTTGTGGGTTACAAAAGCATGGTAGGAAGGATGGATGGGTCAACTTCTTGTGCTAGCAACATGCATGGAGTTGTAGATGACAACAATAATCCTTACAGGAATATGGTTATGGATGCAATGAGAATGAACCAAGGTAATGTCAGTCAATGTTCAATCATAAAAGAAGAAGCTAATACAAATGCGACCAGATTTTTTGATATGTTGAAAGATTCTGATGAACCTTTATGAGATGGCTACATAAATCACAGTAAATTATTAGTCGTTACACAGGTGTTCACCATCAAGTCCGATTATGGGTTGAGTGAGGGTGGTTATGATAGAATTGTCGAATAGGCGAGAAGCATTTTACCTGAAGGGAACAGGCTGAAAAAGAACTTCTATGTTGCTAAGTCCATGATGAAACCCCTTGGTCAAGGATACCAAAAAATTGACATGTGTCCAAACTTATGCATGTTGTATTACCTTGAAAATGGTGAGCTGACCGAGTGCATGACATGTATGCATTCCAGTTACAAACCCAGAACTGGCATGGGAAAGACTCTTGTAGCATATAAAAAACTTAGATACTTCTCAATCACACCTAGATTGCAGAGGTTATTCATGTCACCAAATATTGTTGGGCATATGACATGGCACCAATCAAATGATATGGTTGCTGGAGTGATGGTGCATCCTTCTAATGGTGAAGCATGGAAACACTTTAACAGTATACATCCTCACTTTTCAGTTGAATCAAAGAATGTGCGTCTTGGGTTGTGTACAAACGGATTCAACCCTTTCGAGTCATTTGCCGTTCCTTATTCTTGTTGGTCGATTATACTTACGGTTTATAACTTACCACTGGGGATGTGTATGAGGCCGAAGTTCATGTTTTCATCTACGATCATACTCGATCCTAACAGTCCATGCAGGAATATAGATATTTGTTTTCGACCGTTCATTGATGAATTGACGCAGTTGTGGTCCTCTAGAGCTTTGACTTATGATGTATCGAGAAAACAAAATTTTCTTATGAGGGCAGCTTTAATATGGACCATCAATGACTTTCCAGGTTATGGAATGGTTTCTGGTTGGAGCACATATGGAAAACTAGCATGTCCATATTGTATGGAAAACAACAAGGCATTCATGCTAACAAACGAGGGTAAAGTGTCTTTTTTTTACTGCCACCGATGTTTCTTGCCAACATATCACAGGTACAGAAAGAATAAAAATGATTTTTTTTTTGTTGGCAGAGTTGAAAAGGATGTTGCACCCCCACATCTTTCTAGTGAAGAATTGCATGCCGTGGTGTCAGAGTATGGTGACATTGTGTTTAGTTTCCAGTTCGATAAGCAGAAGTTTCCTGGTATTGGTTTGACTCACAACTAGGTAAAACGAAGTATTTTCTAGGAGCTTCCTCATTGGAAGACCTAACTCCTCCACCATAACCTTGATGTCATGCACATAGAAAAGAATGTGTTTGGGAATATTTTCAACACGATCATGGACGTGAAGGGAAAGATAAAGGACAACATCAAAGCTAAAATGAATATAGTGTTGTTTTAAAACAATAAAAATATGAAGTTGGTTTTTAATGGGTCAAAAGTCGAAAGTCCAGAGCAAGCTTCGCCTTAGAGAAAAATGCATAACTATTAGTATACCAATGGCTTAAGAGTTTACGTTTTCTTGATGGATATGCCTAGAACATATCAAGGTTACTTAATCTAGAGGAATGCAAATTGTAAGGAATGAAGAGCCATGACTACCACATGTTTATACAAACACTCATTCCATTAGCTTATCGTGATTTATTGTCAAGGGGGATATGAGATGCACTCATGAAGATCAGTCATTTCTTTATAGATATATGCTTCAGCAAGTTGCAGATACATCACATTGAGAGGCTTGAAACAAATATCGTCGAGACAATATCCAAACTTGAGACAATATTCCTCCATTGTTTTTTGACTCGATGAAGTATTTACCAATACATTTATTGTATGAGAAAAACGTTGGAGGCCCAATCAAGTATAAATAGATGTATCCATTTAAGAGGTTAGATATTATAGTTGCAATGTAATTATTAATGTATTTTCATTATTTTTCTAAATTCAAAATATTTTTTTGTATTCGATGCAAGTACTTGTTCAACCTTAAGAAAAAGGTTAAGAACAAGACGCATGTTAAGGTTTTGACAAGTGAGGCTTATATGTTTTAGGAGATCTCAACATTTATATCGTACTATTTCGAGCCTCATTTGAGAACGAGAATCAACCACGTTCCATGACATGATGATGGTGGTGAAGTGCCTCCAATCTTGGATGACCCACATCTAAAAATATTGTAAGGGGAAGATATTTGTCTGAAGTATAATTCAAATAAGTACATAATTATGTGCTATTTAACTGCAATGATCTAAGACCTTTTATTCAGTAAGTATATATACTACTTAAAATTTGTTGTAAATGGATTGTTTATCTATTGCAATATCACATACTCATGCATTTTTAAAAAACCTCGTAGGTAACATCAACAATATTTACTGTGTAATAACTCACAGCTGATAGAATCTCAAATCTTTCATTTACAAGATGAACAATTTGCCACATGGTTTAGAACACATGTAAGTACTGTCACTAACTCATCATGTGTCATTGTACTTAACTTCATTACAAAATTCTCATTTACTGTTCATTGTTGTACTTAATGTACAAGGTTTATCAATTGGGAAGGACTGTAGTGCTTCATTGTCTTTACTAAGCCTGAGTCCTGAACAAAAAGTGAAGTGCTACAACGAGTACTTTGTCAATGGATATGTGTTTCATACTGAAAAATACGGGTATGGAAGAAAGACATATAACAATGGTGTTTGTGTTAAGGGATCAACTAGTAGCGAGTTTGAAGTTGACTATTATGATAAATTAAAAAAGGTCGTTATATTGCAATATCATTACAAGCATAATAAAATGTTTTTATTCAAATGTTATTGGTATGACATCATTGACAGAGGAATCATAGTAGATCCCCACTATGGTCTAGTTGAAATTAACTCAAAATCTAGACTCTGCAACGTAAATGATGTCTTTGTTTTCGCCAAGCAATGCCAATAAATTTATTACACATACACCCCTTCCTTTAGAAAGGATTGTTCAAGAGTTTATTGATTATCCGTTTAAAAAAAAAACCCATGGGTCGTGTAGAGGTTGTTCAGGATGAGAACAAAGACACAAGTGTGAGAGATGATTTCTTTTAAGTTAGTGTGTTGGTTGAACCATATTGATTTACTCCATCGATTGACTTAGAAGAAAATTCAAATTTTTGCATCTTTGATAGTAGTCTTGTTGATGTTGACGCTGAGGAGTTGAATGTTGTTCTTAGTTCTAGCGGACAAGCACAAATTGATGAAGATGATGATACCAATGTTATCAATGTTGAAGATTACAGTAGAGCTAATGACGATTCAATTAAAGAAGAAGAAGAAGAAGATAATTCTGACTAACTGTCATAACACAAAAGTGTAATGCAATTTTTTATAATGTAATATTTATGGATGCAGAAATATTTATTTCATAATTCATTTGTGAACTGTTGTTATTGTGTTAGGCATGCACCTTTCAATTTTAGTATTTGTAAGGAGCATAGACATAACTTGTTATTCACTGTGCACATCACCGATGGAAACACCAATGGTTTCTTTTTCGTTGGTGTTTTCCAGAGACAATGGGAACTATTCACACCTCGAATAGGTGAATAGTTCCCAAATCTTTAATGGAAATACCAACGGTTTTGGTCCGTTGGTGTTTTTTAGAGGCGACGAGAACTTTTTATATCCCGAATAGGTGACCAAATCCCACATCCCCTATAGACATACCGAAGGTTTTGGTCCATAGTTGTTTTCAGAGGCGATGAGAACTGTTCACACCCTGAATAGGTAAACATTTCCCACATCCCGATGGAAACACCAACGGACCAAAACCATAGGTGTTTTCCAAAGGTGATGGGAATTGTTTACTTTCCATATTGGTGATGACAATTAAATTGCTTTTATTTACTGATGAAATTACCGATGGACTACGAATTCCAAAGCTAGGGTAATTAATGCATCTTTGGCCATATGAAATATTTCATATTAGCGAGGGAATTACCAACAGACTGTGAAAATTCTGGAGGGTTTTTTTGAAAATTTTAGTGCCAAATGAAAATTTCAAAGTGAATTTACTGAAGGAATTACCGATGGTTTAATTAAAAATAATACTATTTAATATTTCATCTGTGAAAACACAGTATAAATTCCAGCGAGAGACCCTTGTGCTCATTTTTTTCTCTCCTTCATCTTCATCCATTTTGCAATCTCAAATCTCTCTATTTTTTTCCTCTCAATCTCTATCTATAGTTCTATCTTCTTCTTTAAAATTTAAAAGGTACGTATTGTGATTCAATTTACTTAATGATTTTCTTTTTTATATATTTTCTATGTTTTATTAACAATATTTTTTTTTTGTATTGTACATAGATAAAGTCTAAAAATAAACACGCTATTGAGGTAAGCATTTTTCATTTCTAAAGTCTATAGTTTTCTTTTTAATTTGTTGCCTATTTTATTGTTTTTATTGCAATAATAATTGATTTTTTTGTTGAATTTTATTTGTTATTCTTGAATTGGACATTAATTAATGTTAATTGCATATATAGGATTAAATTTAATTGTTTGATCTCAATTTAATTGTATATATTGAATAATAGAGTGTTTGATTGCTTTGTTGAATTTTAATTGTTACTGTTCAATTTGTATAAATGTTAGCTTATATGTAGGATTTTTTTCCCTCTATTTTATTGTTAAAGTTATATATATGTTGGCTTATATGTAGGATTTTTTTTCTCTATTTTATTGTTAAAGTTGTATATATGCTAAGCTTATATGTAGGATTTGTTTCTCTATTTTATGATTAGAAACATAAATTATCACGTTGAAAATGAAATGAAATTGAATAATATAAAATTTTTGGTACAAATAAAATAAGATCAATTGGTTTATGGTATATATCTTATCAATATTTGCAGGTTTGAATAATTTGGGTAGTCTTCAGAATAGGAGAGGTGCTGCCGATTGTTTTTAAAAAAATCATATTTGATTATGTAATTATTCATCAAATTTGTGTAGATGCACAGAACAAAATCAACAGCACGTCGTGAGCACATAGTCGCAACTAATTCTTTTAGTAGTGATGATGACGTGTCATTAGGTGCCGAGCAAAAAGAGACACCTGCGACGACTCACGACGCTGCCTCTTCCAGCGCAGTTCCATAACATAGAGGCAGTGTGCCTTCACAATGGGGTCAATTCACCTGGAAGTATGAGGCACATTGGAAGGATAACCTTTCAATGCAAGTTTGTTTTGAAATTTGTATTGATTTGAGTTTTTTTTCTTCTTTTAATGTAATTTGTGAACAACTAATTAATATTGTTTTAATTTTTTTGATTTTCAGGTTCACAAACATTGAGACTGCCCGAGTACTAAAATCTGATTGGAAAACTTATATCGATTCATGGTTTAGAAAATTTGAGGTTAGTGTTTTTAATAAATTTAACTATTTTTATGTTATATTGTAATTATTGATTTATTTTAATAAATTATTTATACACAGTACGAATTCTAGTGGGATAGCGCGAGTGACAATGTTGTGGGAGGGTGTGGGAGAATCACGCAGCAACTAGATAATATCGAATACGATACAATATTTTTTTAAAATTATATATTAAAATCTTATTTGTCATTAACTAATATAGAATTTGTTCATGTATGTAGGTTGCGTGATTTTTGGTATGAAGCACAGAAAAATAAAACAAAAAATACGTCAGAGATAACAATCTACAAGGCTAGAATGACGTGGTGGTTTAGAGGGATTTCAGGCCTCCATACATCTCGAAGGATATATGGGCGTAATATATCTAGCGCGTGACGTCTAAGCGGTTCACACGACGCTCACAATCCAGTGCCGAGAACTGGAACCGATAAATTCACGGTTCGGTGACCACGCACACCAGCAACTCTGTTCCGTTCGTTGCACATGCAAACTGGATGCTAAGATTAATTTTAATAACATCTAGGGTTAATTAATTTGTTGTTATTTATAAATATATTTAACTTGCAATATTTTTTTTCTTACAGGCTACGTCTCTTAGACGTGAGACGAGCTCATTTGAGCTTTTTGTAGAGACGCACGTGCAAAGTGAAGACCGCCAAAAGGTGGTGCAACAATTTGTCGACAATCGCACTCAACACTTCATGGTATGTTCATTGAACCATTTTTTTCCCTAAGTTATTATTTTCTTGAACTGAATTTGATGATATCTTTTTTTATTTCAGGAAACATACAATAGCCGGTTAAGGGAGAGATACAAGGATGATCCTTCGACCCACCAGGGTTTCGATCCAGATTTGTGGATGGAGGCAAGATTGATTGGTGGACTCGATAGAAATTGGGTGTACGGACTCTCCAACACTACGGCCAAAAACTTGTGTGCGACTCGTAGTATCTCAATTGTTGGGAGCTCCCAATCAGTATTGAGCACCCTGTCTTAGGAGTTCGTGGCCTTGTAACAACACACGACTCATCTCATACAAAAAATACGAGCGACTCTCGGCAGATTATGAACAACTCCGCCAAATGATCATGGAAATGAGATAACAGATGGGTGGTACATGTGTGCCCTCTTTTTGGTCGTATGGTCTCGGGAACGACCAACCTCCTCCTCCTCCTCCAACGCTGCCATTATTTTAGTTTAATTTTTATTTATTCAAATAAAATTGTAATGAATATTTGGATTTTACTAATATATAATTTTATTTTATTATTCAATTTTATTTTTACATATTTCAATTTTATTTGTTTATTTTTTTTTATCCATACAATTTTTTATTAATTATTCTATACAATTTTATTTTTAAAAATATTTTTTAATTATCACAGACAGATTTATGGACGGAATTCATCTGTTAGTATTTTCTAGAGAGTTGGAAAAAAATTACCGCCTATACCATTATCCCCGACGAAAGTATTCTGTCAGTGATTTCCTGATGGGAATACAAATGGAATCTATCTGTTGGTATATTTCAGAGAGTTTGAAAAAAAATGCTTCATATGCCACAATCACCGATGGAAATTTTCGTCGGCATATTTCTAGCGGAAAATTTTTTTAGGCACGCATTTTTCATCTGTAAAACCATTGACTTTTTTTTCCTGATAGAATTTGCAATAGATGGTGGAATTACTGATGACTGGTATAACAACAGACTCATTATGTCGGTGAATTAGTCGGTAAAATGTTCACCGATGGAGTGTTAATCTCACGCCGACGGAAAAATTCTATCAGTAAAATTGCTAAATATTGTAGTGCAAAACTCCAAATTGAGCAAGAATAGATCTAATATAAAGTTTTGTATCCTCTCTAGCAAGTTCAGGTAGTCTCGAGCAACGTTGATGTTAGAGTTACTTCAGCGAAGCCATGAAAGTGGACAACCCAGTCTGTAACATCCCCCGCTCCGGGATAAAGAAAACAAATTTCATGTTAACCGAAAAACAAAGTAATTAATTTTTTTCCCTATATATATTCATGGTCTTCATATAAAAATCTACCAAAATTTCGACGGAGTCCCCCTTATACCGGAAAGTCCCAAGTTATCGACATGTAACCTGTTTACACTTCTAATAACTCGCATCTCCTAACTCAATCCCGACCCATTCATCCTGGGTTTCAATCCCACAAATATTATCACACCTATCAACCACAATATTTGTGATAGACATTATATAACAAAATATCATTATGGATGAATAAAAATATAAATACACAGACATGAAATATGGTTATATGAACTACAGAGTTAAATTCATTTAATCAAGTTTAAACATTAATTATACAAATTAAGTTATACAAACATTTCAATGTTTACAAAATACAAGGGTATACTCCCTAGAACCTAGATTACAAGAAGGGAACATAAGATAGGATCTACTCCTGTCGTGCATGCGATGATCCTAAAACAAAATACATAGTATTGAAACATAAATATCACAATAAATATAACAACACAAATATCTAACAATTTAAAAAGGTTAACATGCATTCATATTTTGTTCACTTCTCCCTTCTGGTTTTCATTAGAATCTCTTCCTTGTTCAACTATTAATAATTGTTTCCTCTTCCACTATCAACCTCCTTTCTAGACTTTATAAGGGCAAACATGATTATTTCTGCTTAACACATTACTGATACCACTTTCACTGGTATCATCATCATCACCCCGTAGGAGTCGATGCAAGGTGATCCGCTTACCCAAGATCCTAACATACACTAAATGTATGCTAGCCAATACACAGTGACCCCCTTACTCGAGATCCTAACATACACTAAATGTATGCTACCCAATACATGCTTGATCCTTTTATCTGGGATCCTAACATACACTAAATGTATGTTAGTCCAAACGTGGCGATCCCCTTACTCGGGATCCTAACATACACTAAATGTATGCTAGTTCATGCCTCAAATCACACTTCTCATATTTCCTTTGTCAGCTATAATTTCATAACTTGACAATTTACACAATAACTTTTCACCTTGAATACACATACATTCAGTAATTCACATTTCACATCGGTAATATATTAAATCATGGAATTTAACTAGAAAGTATAGGTGCGATTCACCTACCTGCAATAAAAGCTCTACTCGTGCTCCCCTACTGTTACTATTGCACCATGCCTGTGGTCCCTCCTGCAAATCACATGTTTATCTCATAAATTTTCCTCACTCAAGGATATGTTTTATAATAACCATATCAACAACCAATAAGTCTTTCTTAATATTTTACATTTTTTTCATTTCACCCATTAATATTGTCATTCTTTGTCCAACTATAGTTATCGTTCCTTTCTTTATATTTGAACTATTTCTGTTTAAATCCCGAACAGTTACTGTCTAGACATTGAACTGTTATCGTCCGACCTCTCCTTAGATTTTTAACTATATGTAGAGTTATAGAACTCCGTTTCAAGCAAGATTGGTCTCGTTGGAAAGATAAGACATGAGGCTACAAGTTCTCTGAAGGAAGGAGAACCCATTTCTGCCTCTAAGATAGTCAAAATTGCTCATCAACAAACATTTGGATTGTTATTGTCCAACTGTTACTGTCTTGTTTTGAAACCGTTACTGTCTGACCTCTCCTTAGATTTTAAATTATATCTAGAGTTATAGAAATCTGTTTCAAGCAAGATTGGTTTCGTAGGAAAGCTAAGACATGAGGCTACAAGTTCTTTGAAGGAAGGAGAACTCAGTTCTGCCTCTAAGATAGTCAAAATTGCTCATCAACAAATATTTGAATTGTTATTGTCCAACTGTTACTGTCTAGACATTGAACTGTTACTGTCTAACCGTTACTGTCTAGACATTGAATTGTTAATGTCCAACTATTACTATCTAGATATTGAATTGTTACTGTCCGGCCCCTCCTCAGATTTTTAAATATATCTAGAGTTATAAAACTCTGCTTCAAGCAAGATTGGTCTCATTGGAAAGCTAAGACATGAGGCTACAAGTTCTTTGAAGGAAGGAGAACCCAGTTCTGCCTCTAAGATAGTCAAAATTGCTCATCAACTAACCAGACCTACTACCCTACAGGGTCTGTCATGACCCAGTCTTGGTTGGTGACCCATAGCTGGAGTTCTATAACTCCAAATTGAGCAAGATCAATTTTCTTAGTTAGTCAACATCCAAAACTACAATTTCTATGTCAGCTCAATCTAGCTATCCAGTTTCGGATTGGACGGGGATGAAGCTCTAAACTAAAGTTCCGCGAGAATAGAGGAACCTGATCCTAATTCCTTCATCCTCCTACTCGAAATCCCTCTAAAAGTCAAGAGACGAAACTATCCAGATTCGTCAACCTTTCCATACACACACAACACATGAAGTTATTTAATTTAGCAACTCATACTTTTTCCTCCATTCAAGTCTAAGAACTCTAATCCATAATTCAACATCCAGGCATCAATTCATAATCGACTTTGAAATGACTCATAAGACCATGTTTTGAACACCTTACCCAGTACGAATCAAGGTTTCGATCTTCAACTCCCTCCTTTTCTTTCTAATAACCACCGGTCCTCCCCTCTTCTCTTCTTGTTTTCATTTTCTTGTTAATCCCTTGCCCACCAGTGTTTATTCTACCTATAACCCTTAATCTTGGATAGGTTCTTGAAATTTTAGTGTTTCTCTCTTGATTTGTAAAAATGGATACAAAAACTCCCTCTTTTCTTTCTTTACGATAGCTGCAGATTTTTTTTGGTGAGAAGAGGAGTTTTTATGCTTTATAATTATTCTTATTTGCATTTAGGCCCCATTGTCTTTATGTGTATTCTTTTTGCCCCCAATTCTTTTTAGTTCAGTTTATTTTCTTTAATTTAATCCAGCCTTGATTTTTCCCGGGATTTACACAGTCAGCCTTAACTAAGACACCTATTTACAGAAACCACCCAATCGTTTCATGTGTTCACACTTAAAAGCTATTAGATGGTTCTTATAAAAGGCTAAAAACACTTCTCTCAAGATCAAAGGGTTGAACACACTTCATTTTGACCTCCAAGTTTTATCAAAACCACCTAGATCCAAAACCATTTATCCTATGATAAAACCATTCTAGTTTTGGTTTATTAAAACCCTAAGAAACTCATCTAGAAGCTTTGAAATGGCCTATTAAATTAGAGGTAATCATACCTAGGGGGGAAAAGGAGAGGAAGAGGAGAGGAAAGAAAAGGGAATAAGCTTGGCTAAGGTATAAGGGATTCAATATTGAGTTCAAGAGCTAAGTAGAGGTCCAAGGGCTTGGCTTTATTGGGTTTAGGGATAAGAAGAAAGAAAAGCAATAGTAAAAATCTACCTACATTGAAGATTTCACGCTTGGAAAGTATACTTTTGCAAACTTTAAAGGTGAAGTCCATGAGGCCTGCTAGATCCTCTGTTTACGGTTTCATGCAATGTTTTTGAATACATTGACGTGAAGATTGGTGTCCTAGCATGTTAAGATTGCATTTTAGTTTGATTTGAAACTTACTAGATATGGCACTAAGGTGTTGGTGTTCTTTTCTGTTTTGTTAATGCATGGTTCCAGGCTCCTAGGTTTTGGTTTAGTCTTATGGAATGTTAAAATGTCAATTTTAAACCTCAGATTGGTTAAGCATGCTTGGTGATTTGATTTGGAAGTTGTGGAAAATGGAATTTAATGCATGTTATGATTATTTGTTGTTTTTGTTAGTTTCTTTTTATTCAACTATGCTTGACATTGATAATATGGTTTATTGGAACTAAAAATACATGTTTTTAGAGGCCTAAAGTGACCATTCTAGGTTTGATAGTGGCTGGCTTTATTCTAGGTATTTTCTGTGTTTCTAATGCAGTGTTCTTCGTGTTCTTGAGAAAAACATTGCCTTAACTTTATGATTTGGAACACTTTTGGTCCATTTATTTGCATATAACCCTTCAGGCAACTTGATTAGCAAATAATCTAGGGTTAAACCACATCAATAACATGTATTCATGCATTTAGATTCTGGTTTTCGTCTGACTGCCCAAAATACATTTTGATTAAACTGTGGTTTTTGGGTGATTATCATTGGGTTTTGATGCTTGATTCTTGATATATGCATGCTTGCAAATAAAACCATGTCTTTGTTTGTTTTAAATCTGGTCTGGTTTGGGTTTCACGTTGCTGGGTTTAAGCTTGAATGTTCTTCATGTTCTTCATTTTTTTTTGTTTGATCCGTTTTGTCAAAAAAAATTGTTTTTATGTTTTTTATGTTAAATTTGTTTTGGTTTTGGGTCTTTGTTTTTTGTTTGTTTTCAGGTTCACCCAAATGGGTCAACCAGGTCAGGTCAAAACTAGGTCAGACATCCAAGGCCCTGTTTGGTTTGCCACTTTTTTTACAATAGGATTTTTAGCCTAATGAGGTGTTTGACCAATACACCCTTAGTCCTGTTCTGACAGTTTTTTCTAAGAAAAATGGGTCTTGTTAAACATGCCTTACAAAATAATAATAATAATAATAGTAGTAGTAGTAGTAGTAGTAATTAAAAGAAATGATTTTTTGTTTGTTGCATACAACCTAATCATTATAAAAATTGCATTTTTATCTTAAAAAAAAATATTTTTTAGGATTGATTTAGAAATTCCCTGTGTTGATTTTATTTTTTTTGCTTTTTATAACAAGTTTATAAAATTCCTTAAGGAGTTGGCTAGTATTTTAATAACCCCTAAAATTTTAAATTTATGAGAATCAATGGTTAATATTTTAGTACAAATGTTGGCTATCTGAAATTGACTAAAATTCTCAGAATTATTTTGAATATTCACCAATTTTAATTGAGAGTATTTTTTTTTATCACAATATACGTTTTGTGGAAAACTCTTTTTTCCTTTTAGGATAAATGAACCATGTTAGGGCATCTATATAGATCCTTTCTATAAGAATTTGTTTCGGCACATAAGTCCATAATAAATTTAAAATGACAGATTTATCTGCACGAATGAATCTTTATCTTGAGCCATAGATAGACTACCAGATAGGAACCCATCAAAATCTTCAAACCACATTTAGATCACACAATGTAGTCTATCTCAGGTAGGGTAGACTAGGAGTGTTAATATCTTCCCTAGCTATAATTAGTCATTTACCCTTAAAATTTTTGATAAAACATGTATACCTGGGTTTTCTAGCAATCTTAAATCAAATAATTAGGTGACGATTCTCTAACCCCTGACACTGCGCTCCCACGTGCGGCGAATAAGGTGAGAAACAAAAGGAGAAAAAACAGAGTAACCAATAATGAATTCATGAATTACATAGAACCAACCAATTAACTGTGCTATAGAATCACTAATATTTTTTAAATAATTATCTCTATCTAAAAAATAAAATAGTTAATTTATATTAATTTTCTTTAACATTCTTTGAATATAAAAATCTACAGAACCACCACTATTTTGGGCTTAAATTTTAATTTAATTAAAAAGGCACAATCTACAGAACCACCACCATTTCTGAATCTAACAAAAGGCACAATTTTTTGTCCCTGAGTCACTATGAAATCATTTTACTTGATCATGGGACAAATTTCATTCATACGTTTATCGAATCATAGAGAACATATTTAATGGGTAATTAAGAATAGAATTCATTTTACACATAAAGATGGAGAAGGAGATGGAATTCGTCCTAGATATATAAAGGATAAAATATTTTTTCGTCCCTGAAGTTTTAAGGGGATGCCCTCTAGGCGATCTCTTTAGGCTCAAAAGACTTGCATCCCAAAAATTTTGGGGAGGAAAAATCTTATTTTAAGGATGTAAAATGATCAATCTTTGTTTTTTTATAATAAATAATTCTCGCACATGTAATATATAATTTTAAATGGGCAGCAACGATGGGAGACATAATAATTAATAACATGGGTTTACGTCAAATTCACGCAATCATGGATCGTCGTTGTAAATATAGAGTTCATAAAAATAAAAATAATAATATTATCATCGTTGTAAATATGGAGTTCATAAAAATAAGAATAATAATATATATTATCATCGTTGTATCTACATATCAACTTGTAAAAAGTAAAAAAAAATAAAATAAACCATACTATAAAATTAACTATTCAAATTGTTTACCGAGCTACTCTAATGTCCAGGATTAATATTTTATTTTTATTTTTCTTTTTATACTATAAGTATTTCTTTTAGTTAGTTTGTTAATTTTTTTAATGGCACTAGCTCAATTTTAATAATATTCTCCCTCAATTACTAAAAACAAACCATAAAACTAGCTAGTTTTTTATTAAAAAAAAAAAAGTGGTAAGTGAAGAAACTTTAGTAAGAGAATCACACTGACAAAACAAAGCAAGGTGAAGAGCGAGTAGAAATACCAACAGCTAGGGAAAATAACAAGCCACAAAAACCAGAAACATTACCAAACTACGTAACCAAAACCAGAAACGGTTGACATGCCTCAAACCATGGATAAAATAGCGACACGCTACGTAGCCATGCCTTCGAAGCTACTATATGGGAAAACGGTTAGCCACACCCAGGGATTAGGCACTTTGGAGGTTTAGGGCCCTGGCAATATGGAGGATGATCTCTGCATCCGGCTGACCTCGCAATCACAATTAGGTTGGAACATGATAAAAAAACAATGATAGCAAGGAGTATTATTGTCAAGTATCGGTCATTTCCTCGAGACCCCATTTATGAAAAGAACGAGAAAACGCTGGAACTTCTTTAGGGAATATATAAAATGTCTTGGTATGTGTAGAGAGCTAGCTAGTTTGCAAGAGTAGTAGTAAAGATGATGAGGGTAGCTAGGTGGTGTGATATATATAAAAATGAAATATGTGATATATGGGGGGGCAATATGTTGATTTGGAAGCGTATAAGTAATGCAAATTTTGACCTTGATAAATTCCTTAGTCATTGGTAGCTCATACTATTTTCGAAATAGTTTCTTATTATTTTCTTTGAAACAGTTGTGGTTATTCAATCAGAGTACTTGTGATTATTTATTTTATCTTTATATTTATGAGGTAACTTATTAAAACGTCTACAAGAGGCTGTCCCTTCATTTTCATGGAAACTCGTGCACATTTTATGGATTGCAAATTACAAAGCATAATGAAAAAGAGGAAAGTGGTAATTAAGAGCGTGTTTGGCAGTGTGGTTGCGGGTGCTTTTCAAATAGCTTTTCATGACGAAATGCATGCCAATGATGTTTTTTTATTTTTTAAAAATTATTTTTGACATCAGCACATCAAAACGATCCAAAAAGTACAAACCGCACTCAATTTTAGCAAAAAAAAAAAAATCAAATTTGGACGAAACACAGGTACAAACACAATACCAAACGTTCCCTAAAAACTAGGTTGGAAAATACTTGTACTTGTGAATCTTTATATTTATGTGAAGTCCAGGACTGCGGTTTGAGTGGTCCCATAAAATAAATGTTCACGAGTTCCCATGAAAATGAAGGGACAGCCTCGTTTTAATAAGTTACATTGCGAACCATCTAGGTGGTGGCCCAGTGGTAAGAGTTTGAGACTAAAAGGTTTGCTCCCTCTTAAATCTCAGGTTCGAACCCTGTGGTCGCTCATATGATGGCCACTGGAGGCTTACATGGTCGTTAACTTCAGGGCCCGTGGGATTAGTCGAGGTACGCACAAGCTGGCCCGGACACTCACGATAATAAAAAAAAAATAAGTTACATTGCGGGGTCAAGCTTACTTTTCCACCACAGGTTTGCTCATGAACCAGCTAGTTAGTCCCTCCCAATTAATTGTCATAATTCGAAGGAGCCACATTTTTCAGCGACATAGACTTGAAATCAGAAT
>Ga0307513_10002179_pt1 | contig 27386 bp, 25 predicted proteins | sample 15_EM_MG_FD_202174 | JGI IMG/M metagenome (GOLD analysis project Ga0307513, IMG submission 202174) | Populus trichocarpa ectomycorrhiza microbial communities from riparian zone in the Pacific Northwest, United States - 15_EM | ecosystem: Host-associated > Plants > Roots > Unclassified | place... | reverse complement strand
GCGAAAGGTTCAGATGGATACTGGGTTTCAGATTTCTTTATTTCTTCTTAGGGTTTTTTCATTCTCTCTTTATATCATCATCTTCATGTATTCACTTGGCTTTGCAAAAATTGGTAGTATACTTGTTCGTACCAATAAAAGTTCCCCTTTGTCCTGCGAGGAGTGATCGGAGCCGCTGTGCGTACCCCCTATTGTTGAAGACCTGAGGTCAATGCAGATGGGCAAGCGCTCTTGTACTAGGTTCTAGGAAGATAAGGACCATCTAATTCTATGCCACACTGTACCCCAGTAAACAACCAAACTTCCAAGCCTTATGAAAAACCCTAAGCAAGGATAACCCGAAAACTATATCGCTGAGTGAACAGCCTACAAACCCTTCATAAGGAGATACTAATCCAAAGTTTTTTTTTTTACAGCTGTGACTTACCGTATTATATTAACTGTTCCTAATACGGTAAAGTACAATTGCAAGGGGTAGTGTTTTCGTACATGACAGGACTTCTCCGGGTTAACCTAAATTAACTATCGGAAAACGTTATCTCTGAATCCTGTACTCTATTCCGGTAAGTACTCGAATATAAGAAAAATGTGAACGGCCATTGGGGCTCCCTATCTTTGGCTGAAGCAGGGTGCAACAGTGTACTCTACTGCTGGGGCTGGGAGTGGGAGTGAGCAAGTGGAGGAGGGTGGCGAGCGGGTGGGAAGTTATCGTGCCTCATGTGAGCTCGTCCCGGGGCCGGATTGAGTCACAGTGTGTCACTCGCTGAGCTTTATGACCCTAAGTTTACATGAGGGGCGATACGATGTACTGCGGTGGAGTACGGTAACTTACTATTATCCCGGCTAATACATAATAGAAAAAGCCACTTTAAACCCAATGGAGATATAAGCGGGTGGCGGAGGTCGGAGGAGGATTTACAGTGACATAGCATAAGAAAGAGGAGGAGGAAAAGAAACTTAATCTAGGCTTTCGAAAACAACGAAATTAACTCCCAGTTCGCAGACAAAGATATTATGAATCTAATTTGGCTTCTCCCATTCAGTACTACCCTCCGAAACCATAGGTGGTTGCAGGTGGTATTTACTTAAGATCATGAATAAATGGTATAGTAAAATAGTGAGTCCAAGATCAGCCTATTCCTCAAGTTTGTAACAATACCACTGGATCTGCAGAGTGGGGGGTTGGTTTCGGTGTCTAGAGACTTCATACTACTTTACCATTTCCTAAATGGGTAACGATAGGAGGTGTGGGTGGTCTTCCGGATTCGGATTCAAGCTCGGGGCCGGGATCGCAGTATGTGAACAGGATGTTCGTTTAACTGAGTCCTTAGTGGGAACAAGTAATTTCCATAATGCATTAGCTAACTTCTAATTTTAGTCGCCCTTTAATCATTGCCCGGGTTAGCGAAAGCTCATATCATCTTCCCTATATCCATGTCTGAACACCCCACTGGTCTACACTTCAGAGTGTGGGAGAAGGGGGAGAAAGGGAATTGCGAAAATTTTAAAGGAATAGCCGGTGTTCAAAGAGGATATACAAATAAAAAGAAAGGGACTAGGGAGCGGGGGTAAGGGGGATTTCAGGTTATACGGTCTTTTTTCAACACAACAGAAATATCCCCCACCAACACCAAACTCTGGACTGTGCACAAGAGCTGACAAATCCCGATCTTACTGCTTCAGCATATCCGTGTAAAAGTTTTGGCTGGTATTTCCCAGAACAGAAGAGAAATACTTAAGCCACGAGTCTGTCGTAGGCATATTCCGGGGGAGAGGGACATCAGGACAAGGTGGTGATTGGAGCAGCACGAAGAGTTGAGGCGCGGGCGGGGGGCGGGGTGGTGATGGGTGTGCTAGTGGAACTGTTGAGGTCCTGTGTGGATGGTGCATATATTAGATATATTTGAAAGTAAGAAAGGTAAGAAGGGCGACAGGTCCCGGGCCTTATGCAAGGCTGTGGGAGACAGATTATGGAGGCTGGAGTAGCGCTACTACTCCCTTGTGTGAATCCCCCGCGGCACACCAGAGCGGTGTTTAGCAGCCGTCGTTGGCTTGTCTAGGTTGATGTTGTCTCGTCCCTAGAGTATTTTACCACCCCCTCGTGACCATTGCAAGCCTCACCCGAGGGTGGTGTTTGGCTGTATTTGCCTGGTTTCCCGGGGCTGACCCCTTCCCATACCGGGGGCATTTTCTCCACTCCCTTATGCCCCGCCAGCGGCATGACGGACCGGTGTTTGCCTGCTGTTATCTTGTTTACCGGGATTATGTCGGCCTGTATGGTTGAATCCCCACTGGCGTAGCCCAGAATCCTAGTTTGAAGAGGAACCGGATTCGAGAGTGCGGCGACATTAGATGGGAGTCGTCTTTGTTATTTTCCTAAGCCCCACAAATAATCTTTTCCGGGCTAACGCGATCTTATCTCCAGTTGAATTCTGCTAATTAGTGCCCGGCATATAAATAGCCTGGATGCCCCCGCGGGCTGATCAGACATCCCGGCAGATGAGGCCCTGGGTTCTGTTGACGCTTGGGAAAAATAATAACGGTGATATTTGAAATTGCGTGGAACTGGAGTTAAAATACAAGACATTAATGGAGTATTACTCCGTTAAAAAAAAAATTCTCAAACCATAGTTTTAGGGGTCTGTCTAGCCAAACGCCAAAATACGAAAAATTTCCTAACAGATGGTGCTATAATAATATGTAGGAAAGATATATGGCATGCAATAGGCCAGAACTCTTCCGACAGCGACAAGCCCACGCTCCATCCAAGGCCACAGATAGAGATACAGCTAAGATGAAAAACTAAGAGATATAGAGGTTCGAGGAGTGCTGCAGCCCCCCAACGCCAGTTCAAAGAAGGACGTGCGGGTAACTTCCGCATGGGAGCCATCAGAAAATACGTAGAATAACATATATTCAGTGTTATATATCTTCCAACAGAAAACGGGGCGGTCACCAGCAGCGAGCTTACGCTCAGGGAGACTGCGGGGATGAAGGACATGAAAAGGAGGAAATTTAGGCGTGTTCGGGGCAGGAGGAGCACCGCAACCCGGAAACCCCCCCAATTATAGCAGAAAAGAGTGCTGTTGTACCGTCGTTGTCTGACATGCTGGGATTGACATCGTCTCGTGCGAGGAGTAGTCTTACCACTCCCTCATTCCCAAGGTAAGAAGCCCACCAAAGCGCTGTCCTGCCATAGTTGTCCGACTTGTCGGGATTAACACCGTCCCGTGCGAGCAGTAATCTTAACACTCCCTCATTCTGAAAGCAAGAAGCCCACCAGAGCGCTGTTCGGCCACAGTTGTCCGACTTGTCGGGATTGACATCATCTCGTGCGAGGAGTAGTCTTAGCGCCCCCTGATTCCCAAAATAAGAGGCCCACCAGAGCGCTGTTCGGCCACAGTTGTCCGGCCTGTCAGGATCGACATCGCCCCGTGTGAGGAGTAGTTTGACAACTCTTTCATGCCCAGAAGCAGAAGCTAGGCTGAGTGCTGTCTGACCACCGCCGTGGATATTGGCATCTTCCGGTGGGAGCCGGTATCCCACCAATCTCTCATCCCAACAGGGGGCCCACCGAGAGACTGTCCAACCACCGGGAGTGGGCCGGTCGGGGCTGACATCACCCCGCATGAGCAGCAGTCCTACTACCCCTTCATTCCCACGCCAAGCAGCCCAAGTGAGCGGTGTATAACCCATACAGTCTTTTTGATTGATATTAAAGACTTCCGTCTCTATCAATGCAGCCACGACCTCAACAATTCCGAAATACGACGCACAGTGTAAGCCGGTAAGTTGGCAGTGAGTAAACGAGGAAGAATTGTGACTTTCTGTATGTTTGAAAAGTAAGGTGGAAGATATGTGGTTATTGTACCGACTTAATAGCTGCAGCGCCAGATATTTCGCACCATCTGAAAGTTCCTCTTTTGCGTGGCTTCCCCAATACAAAGAGGAATATTCGAGAAACGGCATGTTTCGGAGATTAGGGAGCTTATAGGACGGAAGCCTTTTGACCTGCTCATAATTTAGATAGGTCAAGCATGTCTGCGCGAGAGTTGTGTGCGCGCCAGGTAGGATACCAGGCCCCAAAAGGTATTCTTGGAGTGTGTAGTGGAGTAGTCGCACTGTCGATGTCTCTTCGTTAAGTACAACAAGCCCTAAGCATGACCCCAGAACCGTATCTTGCGGCCGGATGTTCTCCGGGTCCATATCCGTGGACCCCACTTCTGCCGCCAGAGCATATTGGATTTCTCTAATCAGCAAAGGTCGCTCCGAGTGGGATACCCACTTCAACACCTCGATCCCAAGTCTTGCTCGGTCACCCTCCTGTTCCCTTATTCGCTGCAGTGTTTGAGCGTACACACTGTCTAAGTCCACGCTAGTCGTCGCTACCTTATGTAACATTTTCTTTCTCCTCGCTAATGGGGTCTCACCCAAGATTGCATTGATATTTAATGCAACGAGTAGAAACCTTAACAGAATATCAATAGGTGATCCAAATTTGTAACGGAGATATTTTACCTACGTCCCAGAAGCCTTTTCCAAGATAGTTTTCGTGATCTCATTTTTCAGATTTTCAGTCATCAACTCCGGATCCCGGTCATCATCCTCATCCATTTTCTGGCTTAGGTATCGAGTGATATCTCCTTGATCAGCAACGATGTGTATAACGTAAGCCCCTTTCGTGAGGTGCTTCTTAAGTTCCCCGCGGATATGCGACCTCCCTGTAAGGAATAGCCGAGTATTGGGTGCATCTTGAATGATCTGCCGTAATGCGCGAAGGAACTCCGATCGGTCATGCGCTAGTAGCTCGTCCACTGCGTCAACGCAGATGCATACTCGCTCAATGGAACTGATTACTTGGACGAATAGTTTCAACGTGTCCGGTAATCGGAGACCTTGGCCACCTCTCTTCCTCGCCTCCTCAAAAGAATTTTTAATTTCGCCGGGAATCGTATTCGCCCCCAAAGTAACTTGCCTGAGTAGACCCCCGATCATATTAACCGCCGATTGGTCCTTCCGCGCCTGGTAGTCGCAATAGAGATATAAAACGGCGATATTCTGTCCACTGGCTTGCTCGCGTAGTGTGTCTATCACTAATGAACTAATTTCATTGCATGTTAGCATCGTCTGTGGTTTCGGGAAAATACTCATGCACCTTATATAGGTCTTGCCAACTCCTTGGCCCCCATAACACAGTAAAGTAGAATCCACCGAGCCATCCTGACTCCTACGCCATGACTCAAACTCATTCCTCCATAGAACCCATTCCCCAACACCGTCAAGCCGCCGGTTTCTCACATCTTGATGCCTTCTATGAGGTTCGAGTGGCGACAGCCATTTTTGGATCCGTAGAGACTCTATTTCCGCTCCCACATTGATGGTTGTGTTATTGTAGCTGTTTGAAACGTTCCCAACGTGTGTGTTCGAGTCACCGCGGATGCTATTTGTCACATTTTGATGGGTACGAGTATGCGATATGCCAGGCTGGTGAGGATGGCTACTGAGACCCGATCCTCTGCTCCCCGTTGGTAATGTACCGGTATCCATAGAGGATAAGGCTTGGTGAGTGGTGAGATGATAGTCTAGATGTATGGTAATTTATTGAAAAGGTTTATGGATCTCTCGTTCAATTAGCCGAAGTAGAGCGGGTCTCACTTCCTTGTGGCAGGCGTGATGGCTATTCCACAAGCGAGGAAGTGAATCACCAAGATCACCTAGAAACCATTTCTGCGATCTTTTGAGTGCACAAATGGCTCAGCACTCTTAGCGAGTCAGGAAATGCTCAGCAAATAGCAACGCTAATCTTTTGTAACCCTAACCTCAACAAATCCACTTTTGCCCTCGAAGTGTTGGGATGTGTGAATGTGGTACGTTGTTATAGACTAGTCGTACAAGAGAGAAACTAATTATAGGAAACACCCATGCCGGGCCCACTCCCGCACAACCAATGCTAGACCTAACCCACATAGTAGGCAGTCACTAAGCTAACCCCTAGACATGACCTAAGTGGGTAACCCTACCTCAACATTATCATATCATATATGATAGCTTAAGAGCTAACACGAAGTACCCCTGTTCGCCAACCGCCCTGTTTCGCTATGGCCCCGTGGTGACTGTAATTGCCAAGATATTGCGGGTAGCTGTACCGAATGTATAAATAAGAGAGCAAAGAAAGGGAAAAAATAAGAGTTGTAAAACAGGTTTGATCGATTTGGTATGCCGGGAAACAGACTTATATTGTAAAAGAGGGAGGAGATTCGAAAAGACGGAGGAAACCCATTCTCAATGACAACAGGCACGGCTCTATGACTAAGCAGCCACGCTCCGGCATACAGCCCTTGATATATCTAACGCGGGGCTCTGGGTACTCGAGTACGAGTGTTGGGAATGATTGGAGGCGAGTTGAACCTAATGAGTGTTGGGCGGAACAGACTATTTCCATAGTGGCTACGTCGGTGCGGAAGGTGCAAGGGCGAAAACAAGAAAGAGATGAAAGTCCAAATAAGAAACGAGTTAAACTGATTTTATTGATTAGTATTCCAGGAAGGAGAGAACTTATTAAAGATCGAGAAGAAAAAGAGATTTAAAAAGAAAAAGCAAGACCTACCACCAATGATCACCAGGCAGCTCCATTACTAAGCAATTATGCTCCGGTGGGCAACTCACAATATCTAATAACCGGTAAATGTGTAGTTCAGTCCAACAGGACGGTATCGTAGTTGATCGTCTAGTTTGACGGGTGTTTCCTTTTGCAGCAGGTCAACCTAGGCTTTGTTTCTTGTGCTGGCCTGGGTGGCTATTTCGTAGCCGAGCACTGGAAAAAAATTGTTTCCACCCCAAGGAAACTGATTAAAGTTACCCCATTCTCACATTGCCGCGGACTACCACGAGAAAAAACAAAACATAGCTTACAAGCACTTCACTACCGGTTCGCCAAGTAGGGGATTCCTACCATGATACCCTTTGATGAGCTGGCCCGGCAAGTAATGCATTTTGTAGGAAAGGCGATTCTGCCCAACTTCCGCTCTTACTGGCTTCAGGACCTCCTTGACCACTCAGAGGACAGTGTTTTCTCCACCCACTACTGTACTCGAGTACACAAAGGATTGGACAAACTTTATCGCCTACCCTATTACTGACCAGTATTAACCTAAATCATTTCTTACTATAGGGAAAATCTAAAAATAGTGGTTTGAAACACGGAAATCGAGTGGCTCGAGTTGCTAGACACTCCAATATGAACTCCTGAATCCCTCGTTTGCTTTTCCGGCTTTCTTTCTTTCTTTCTTTCTTTCTTTCTTTCTTTCTTTCTTTATCACGAGCGCGGCTATCCCTCGCTGCTGTTACTCAAGAAATCACTACGGATACCCATCAGTTCGACAAACCTCTACACCTTCCTCTATTCCTATCCTCCCCATTTTAGTTTGCAACTCTTCTTCATTGATACAAGCAATAACCTCACGGGTATCTTCCACAATCCTAAATTTACAAGCAATCGAGTCGGGTGAACCTAAATTGCTTAGGTTTGCAAACCCTGACTTAACCCTGATCCTGAGGATTTCTGTTTGGTTCTCTAGAGCACGTCGGGTCCTGGGAGTTGTTTGGAGGGATATTGTTTCCGGTAACTTCCCTCACAATACACTTGGGTAATCCATGCTCCCTAATAGAGTCTGCCCCTCCATACCAGAGCACCATCCTCGGGTGGCAACAACCACCGTTCTCCACGAGGCCGGGGCCGCAAGGCTAAAGGGTCAATATGCTCAATGGAGGCCAACGGAAGGTGGCTAGCCGTGCCATAGGCCGGGTGCAACCCCCACATAAGTCTCCTACAGTATTCCCAATGGTCTAGTCTATCTCTCTTGGAAGGAGGAAGGGACCCCCCGCCGTCCTTTATATTATACGAACAAAGCGTACTCCTCACGGTGTCGCACCATATTATTTATCGGACCTGTGAACCCGCCTAACTTGGGCACCCCGTATTCGTAGGTGCCTCCCATGCTATAGAGTTGGGGATATGGTAACTAGCTCCGTAATGCTCCCTTGAATTGTGGAATGCACCTAAATTTGTGATTAATAGAAGCAGCAGATAAAACCCGAAGATTCACCCCCGAGCAAAAGCCCGTCCACAAATCAGACTCTGGGATTCCTACAAAGGCCATTCACTCCCTTGACCAGATTTCGGCAGGGAAATTCAGAGCTGAAATCATGAAACATCACTCATCCTATCCTCCGCTCTCATCCGTCCCCGTCTCCCGCTGTCGAGCACCTCCCCCGGCCGTCCCTTGGGATCTCCTACAGTCCAACCAGTACCCTCACCCCCGGGGGACATTATCTCACCCACGCAGTCTGCAGTCCGAGCCAAAGACGATTATCCTGAGATCTCGCTACCCTAGACTGACCCCTAGATGCAGACCAATCCCGTCCTGTGCTCTTGGCAGTCCCACCCCGAGGCCTCGATGGGTCCTCCGACCGTCGGGAGCACTGCAAACACTTGCAGAAGCTATTCGAAAACTCTCAGAGGTAGCATGAATAGTTTCTCCGGTACTCGGTGCCAATAGGAAAACGCTGGGAGAAGGTTGAAGAGACCAGAGACCGCAGCCCCACGTGAGGATCTGAAGGGATTTGGTTGAGGTTAGGGTTGGCACTACTACGAAAACTTGAATAATTGAACCGTGTGCTATGAATTCCAGAATTTCCTTCTCCGGAACGGGGGCAAAAAGCACAGCAAAACACAGCCCCTTTCCCCCTTCCGGGTCAGAAAAAAAAAGAAAAGTTTCTTGACCTTACTCAGAGAGGAAAGTATAACGACATAGCACACGGTTCAATTATTCAAGTTTCTACGGTACGGGAGCGAATCTAAGGGATGGGGTTTCCTTGGTAGTTCTTGGCAGGACCCCCTCCGCCCATGGGATAATCCGTCTTTTATATTACCTTATTAGGTGGTAGTAGTAGCAAACTACTCCCTGGATCGGTGGTTTCTTTGGAAATTATGCTGGTAGCATCAATAAACCTGACTATTGTTTTTGCCCCTATAACCCTGTTGGAAACTGTGGTCCGGTTGTGCTCTCTGTTACAATATGCGATCGGTACTTTGGACGGAGAAGTGATAATAGAAGTAGTTGGGACAACTGCTGTCAATTGAATAATAAGAAAGACATAGCTTAGCTATATAGTACAGTGGTTGAGTCCAGCCATTACCACCGCGATCCCTCCACAAAGAAATCAAAGACTATTAAAGAAGTAACCTGAGAGGAACAAAAGGAACAATGAAAGAACGCACATTAGGCTTCAACCAGTAATGAGTATGGAAAACATGAAGAGCTGAAAGCAGCATTCGAGAGGAGAAAGAAATCATATTTGGGGGGATTAGGAAATCATATACGAACACTCTCTGTTGAAACCTACTTCTGGCACTACTGTAGTGTCACTCGTACTATTGCTTCTTCCCTTGCATCAAACCTTATCGCACATCCAGACCTCCGGCACTATTGAAGATACCTTCTTGCATTTCTCTCATTACTCTTTTTCTTGTTATTGTATTGTTCGCTCGACCTTTTCGTCTCGCTCCCAAACAGTAGATAGTCAGGGCTTTCAGCCCCTTCCCTTTGAGATAGACTAGAGTGTTCCGTTCCTCTCAACCAATCAATTACTTCTTCATATCTCGTACCCTCACTCTATCCAATATTTCCACAACACTCTCTGTTGTAATATTCGAACTGAACTCAAACGACGAAGTGATAATAGCAAAAGAGTCAAGATAATAGATTACCGCGAACTACTCGTTTTAGTGACAGGAACGATATAGACAAGCTATATAGTGAGATGACTTGGTTCCACTTCCACCAAGTCTCCGTAACAAAGAACAAAGACATTGAAAGAAAACACATATAAGAACAAAAGAAATAATAAAGAAAGTAAAACGATGTCCGGACTTGTACCTTGCTTGAGAAGAATACAAAGACTAGAAGAATTTAAGAGAAGAAAGAAACCATATTTGAGAGGACCAAGAAATCATATACGAACACTCTCTGTTGCTGTGGTTACGAGTGATACCTCGTGACCCTTGGGTCACCCCCTGTAGCCTCTCAATATCTACGCCCCCCTCTTCTTTCTTCCCCCTCTCTCTCCTCCCCCCCCCCCTCTTTCTCTCTTAATCTTCTCATTGTGCAACTAGAAATATAAGTTGTTCGTTTACTTTGAAGACCGCTCTCCTTTTGAACTCGTGCGGTGAAAAGACCATAGTTAGCAATACCCCGATCCATCAAACAAGGAAGCGGACGTCTCATTCCGGCAACCAAGCCACAGCGAACACGCTTTCTTGTGCTATGCTCGACGGTAATATTAACAAGCAACCTCAAGCAAATTATTTCCTTGGAAAGGAAAGAAATTGCCCCATTTTCACCTAGCAAAACCACCTCTGTAAATGAAATCCATCGTCTGTCAGGAATTTGCTGCAGGTTTATCGGGTAGGAAATTTCTATCGGAATACCATTCTGATGAGCCAACCTAGGAAAGTGCTGTAGTATCCTGAGACCTTACCGCGCCGTGCCGACCTTCCATAGTCTAGTACGTGCGAGCTACCCATAACTCTGTCTGAGCTGCGACACACAGAACCACTCCCAAGTTTTATTTTGCCTGTCACCAATTTCGAATACTTGTTACGACTGACCCGTAAACAGGGCTTGTAGTTAAAGAGGGGTTTCGAGCCTTGCCGGGTGACCTCTAGCTCACGGCCGGAGAGCAGTGGGATAACGGCATGATCTTCATTAAACTATGTCCTTAGTGGAAAAAGAAATCTCCACCATACCTTGGCTAACACCCAACTTTCCATCGCTTTTTACGAGTAGTCAGAAATTCCTGGGCTCTATATCGCTTTCTCTATCTACATTTAAATAACCCTCACATCTATGTGGATGGGGCGGGGGGAGAGGGGAATGTGGGAAAAATTAGGGATAAAAAATCGATCGGCGAAGGGGATATACAACTAGAGAGCAAGGAAAAGAAAGTAGATATGATGAAAATTTTGAGCTGCTCTGGCGTTTTTAACACAATAGAAATATCTCCCACTAAGACCCAAACCCTGGAATATAAACTGGAATTGACAAACCCCGACCCGACTGTACAAGAAAATCCGCGCACAGTTTGGGTGGTTATCTCCATTGGCTAAAAGCGAGATATTTAGGCTGAGGTTCAGTTATAGGCTTATTGAAGGAGGAAACGGGGAACGGGAATTGGCGCAAGGTGGGAGCTGGAATCGCGGGAGGAAGCTAGGCGAGGGTAAGAGGGGGGGGCGATAGCTACTTGCCCTTATAGGAGGCTAAGGGCAGCGGATTCTAGGGGCCGGAGCAGCGCAATCACTCCTGGGCGCCCTTCCGCAGTAGCTTGATCGAGTGGTGTTTTGCCGTCCTTATCTAATTTGTTGGGGTTGACGTCGTCCCGTCCGAGTAGTATTTTCACCACCGCCTCTTGCCCATTCCCAGCGGCGCGAAAGAGTGGTGTCCGGCCATTGATAGTTGGTGTGTCAGGGTTGACGTCGTGTCGTCCGAGTAGAATTTTCACCACTCCCTCCCTCCCATTAGCAGCTGCAAAGAAGAGTGGTGTTCGGCCCTCCCTATCTGATCTGTCGGGGTAGATGTCGGCTCGCCCGAGTAGTATTTTCACCACTCCCTCCCACCCATATCAAGCAGCCATAGTGAGGGGTGTTTGGCCGCCTTTATCCGGTTTGTCGGGGTTGATGCCGTCTCGTTCGAGTAGCATTTTCACCACTCCTTCGTGCCCGTTCGCAGCAGCCCGCCAGAGTGGTGTTTGGCCGTAGTTACATGGTTTGTCAGGGTTGACGTCGTCTCGTCCGAGTAGCATTTTCACCACTCTTTCGTACCCGTTTGCAGCAGCCCGCCAGAGTGGCGTTTCGCCGTAGTAATCTGGTTTGTCGAGGTTGACGACGTCTCGTCCGAGTAGCATTTTCACCACTCCTTCGTGCCCGTTCGAAGCAGCCCGCCAGAGTGGTGTTCGGCCGCGGTTACCTGGTTTGTCAGAGTTGACGTCGTCTCGTCCGAGTAGCGTTTTCACCACTCCCCCGTGCCCATTCCAAGAAGCCCAATGGAGTGGTGTATTACCCATAAAGTCCATTTGGTTGATATCGCAACCCTCCATCTCTAACAAACAAACTACAATCTCAACAATCCCGAAGAAGGATGCGCAATGTAGACCACTGAAGAGGGAAGGCTCATCGAAATCCATACCATACAAATACATCTCCTGTGCCTCCAAGAGGATTCTAGCAGATATATGGCGATGGTAGCCGTCAAATAACTTGAGCGCTAGCCGTTTCGTGCGATCGGAAATGTGCCCTTTTGCGTGAACCCCCCAATATAGAGAAGAATAACCGAGAAATGGGGTCTCATGGAGATCTGGGAAGGGAAAGATTGAAAAGGCCTTAACCTGCGTGGAATTCAGATAACTTAAGCATGTTTCTGCTATTGTGGAGTGAGCTGCGTCGGGGGGGCCGGAACGAGCACGGAGGTATTCTTGAAGAGTAAAGTGTATCAACCGGACCGTCGAAACCTCCTTTTCCACCACAACAAGTCCTTGACAACAGGCTAGTAACGTACCCATTGAAGGAACATTGTCGACATTGAGATTCGGCTGCCCTATTTCTACTGCTAAGGCGTGACACAGTTCGTTGGCTTTCAAGGGCCGTTCCGAGTGAGATATCCACATCAAAGCAGCCATGCCGAGCTTCTCTCTCTCTCCGCCCTGTCCCTTTATCCGACCCAGCGTTGCGCTATAAGCATCCTCCAACCCTAAGCCATCTGTCATTTCCCTGAGCTTTTGTCGTCTACGATGGATTGTGGTTTCCTGCAGGATGGCATCGATACTTAGTGAGACCAGCAAGAATCTAGAATTGCATCTATCAGTGCATGCCCGGGGTAGCTGTCCTAGCTGTTGTTTCTCTGATACATACATTTCCGAAACGCTTTCAGGAATTTTCCTCAGAATCTCTGCCTCCAGACCACTATCCATCGCATCAGGGGTTGCGTCCTCTTCGAGCCTGCTGTGAAGATATCTAATCATATCACCTCTCTTGGTACTTATAGATAGACTCGTCACTCTTTCACCTAGACGCTTTTCGATCTTTGGTCGAATATGCGGCCTTTTAGTTACGAATATTCTGGTGCTTGCGGAATTTTGGAGAATTTTATTTAGCGAATCAAGAAGCTTCACCCGGTATTCCGGCACACATTCGTCTAGCGCGTCGATACATATGAACGTGCGCTCTTTGGAAGAGGTAGTCTGCAGCATCTTCACAATATCCGAGAGCCGAGGTCCCCGCCCACCAAGACCCTTTTTTTGTTTCTGGTATGCTTGGGATACCTCCTCCGGGATCTCATCCAGTCCACCAACCGCCTGTTTCAGCAGGGCGCCCATCGTGCTCGTGGGGGACTGGTCCTTCTGGACGGTAAAGTCAAAATAAAAGCATGCGACGGCGGAATTTTGATCTCCAGTCTGATCACATCACTAGCGAGCTAATATCGCGGCTGGTCAGCGCTTCCCCCTTTCCTCTATTCGGTGAGATTCGTCTTTGTTACCTAATGTATGTCTTTCCAACCCCAGGATCCCCATAACAAAACAAGACTGCGCTATCAGATCCATCTCCCTTACTGCCGGCGTGCCAGCTCCTAAATTCCTTGGTTTGCAGCAGCCACTCCCCTATACTTTCGACCCGGCGCTCCTGGATGTCTTGATGCCGTGACCTGAGATCTAGTGGGGATAGCCAGGCTAGGATATTAGATCGGTCATCGGCAGCGATAAAGTTATTCGACAGATTGATAGCCGTGTAGCTGTTCAAAGAGTTGATATTATGACTGAAAGATTGCAACATTTCCTTTCTTCGCAGGGTTGGGTATTGTGGAATATGGAGATGGTGTTGGTAGGCTTTTGGGGCTCCCGGGGGCTGAATAAACGTGGGGTCTCTGTGGAACCTTGCTGATGCCTGTTGGCCATCCTATGAATCGAGGAAGCCTTTTCAATACCGTAAAATCTCGTGAGATCCACTATCTCCGTCGCAGGGTGGTGGCAGGGTAGCAGGGGTTAAGTGAGGTTACACCCGAGAGCGAGTGACCGGGCATGATGCCGAAATAGTGTCTCAGTACGAGTCAACTTGAATATAAAACCTATACGAGGAAACTGTTAGCCATAACCACTGTTTTGAACCAGATGAATGTCGCAATAATGAGTCCTCAGTAGATACGAATCATGAGTCTTGTAATCATAAAGATCACTCAGAGGAGAGAGTATTCACAAGTATAAGAGGGTGAATAAAGGTGAAAATAATAATGCATCTACTCAGTATAACAAGTTTTGGTTAGCAAATCTTCTGTTTTGTTCTTTCTTTTATTGGGAATAGGCTTCGTTACGGGGCCCCGTTTCCGAGGAGCCGGGACAAAATAACATAGGTTATTCTGATTAACTGGTCGAAAAGATCATCCAAATCGGACAAGAACTGACTGAGATAGAGCTCTTTGAAGTTAGACAACTTCACAGAGCTCTATCTCACTCAGTTTTGGTCCAATTTGGACGATTCCTTTTTTAATATGCAGTTAATAACCTGCTCTTGGCGCCCCGTTTGTCAGAAATGGGGCCCCGTAACGAACACTAATTGGGAAAACTATGTCTTCTACACCTGTTCAAGCAATTAAAGCCCATCGGGGGCCAAAGCCAAAGCCAATTAGCGAACGAGTACTTCGTGCCCGGGACCTAAAGCCAATTCTATACCCAGAGCGTACCTACTATAGCAGACACCAGAAAGTTAGAACTCTTCTCTTTCTTGAGCATTACCGGGTTCCAATTCAGAATTCCCCAAGTAAACGCCGTCCAACTCAGCAAGAGGCTGCAGATCTCTACAATATCCCGCAGCGTACAATTAGTGACTGGGTTCGCAATAAGAAGCTGATCGGAGGAGTGGGTATCAACTCACTAGTTGGGGCCCAGCAACCAGGGGCTGTAAGTCACTGCTGGTGGCCGGAACTTGAAGAAAGTCTTTATAAAGACTTTATAGAATGGAGGGAGGAAGGGAGGATTGTTCGGAAAGGATGGTTTCGGGTGCAGGCTGGATTTCGCTTTCGGGAACTCTATCCAAGAGTAAATCCAGCTGTCTTTGGGTTTAGTGATGGGTGGTTCCGAGGGTTTCTAGGACGACACAAGATTACCCTTCGAAGTATAACAAAAAAAGCGCTGAAGGTTCCGCCGAGTATCAATCCCTAGTCATAAACTGGTCACGGTTCAACCGCCGCAATTCTCAACCACAACAGAATATTTTTTTTGATATTGCCATATCTCATCCTGTCGGTCGATTTGATCTCTCAAATATCTGCAACCTCGATGAAACGCCTATCCCATTCGAATATTTGGATGGGAAAACCTATGATCTGAAGGGAGAAAAGACAATTTGGGCTAAGTCTTCACAAAGTGGGTGTAAGAGGCAGGCGTCACTTGTGTTGTGTGTTTTTGCAGACGGGGTTCCCAGAGTACCTCCAATGGTAATCTTTCGGGGCAAAGGAGTACGGCTTGGGAACGAAAGCCACTCTTACCATCCGGGAATCGAGGTAATATTCAACGAAAAAGCCTATATGAATGATTTAGTTTTTTTAAACTATATTGAAACCCTTTTGGTGCCTGCTCTTGGTGGAAGACCTACCTTATTCTGCCTAGATCTCATGGGGTCTCATAAAACCCCAGCAGTTCTTGAAAAATTAAAGTCTCACAACATTACCCCATCTCTAATCCCAGGCAGATGCACAAGTCTCGTTCAACCATTGGATGTTGCCATTAACAACCCTTTTAAGGAGATCATGCGTGAGCTTACGGATGAAGCTATTTTTGCAATGGAGAGTGCCGAAACATTTCACAAGTGGAGTGTTCGCGATCGCCGGATCCTCACAACTACCTGTGTCGGAGATGCTTTCTACCGCTTTCATCTTGAGAAAGCCGATATTATCCAACGCATTTTCGGTAAAGTCGGGCTTTCTCTACTACCCATAGATGGGAGCTGTGACTCGGAGCTCCACATCAAGGGATTCACTGGGCTGGAGATTGGAAACTGGAGGGAAGATTTTGGGACCATAGATGAAGAGGCCGAGATCCCGGAAACCTGTGATAATGATGAGGGCATTGACTTTATCCCAAGTGAGGAGTCAATAGAACCTTTTTTCCTATTTTCTCTCTCTCTATTTACATACTTGTATTCTTTGTATTTTAGTCCGTCGATCACCGTTGTTGAAATTTGAGACATTTCTCGTTCGTCACCACCGATCTCTCACCCTATTAGGAAGGCCAAGACCTCGCCTATGGATGTCGCCATCGACGGAGATAGTGGATTTCACGAGATTTTACGGTATCATACAATGCATTCTCGCGCATACCGGTACCTTTTTCCATACCATCCTTGGCTGAGACATACCATCCAATAGGTTTCACACAGCAACAAAGAGCAAACTCTCCATTGAGCATCAGCAGTTTCCTTATTACTTAAGTCAGTCAAATAATTTTAATAAAAAATATAAAAAATATAAAATATATAAAAAATAATATAAAGCCTCTGGCTATATTTTCCCATTTTTTCCATAATTTTCGAGGATTAACTGAGACCTGGGATGAGGATTTTAGTGATTTCCTTTGAATTCTTGGCATAAGTCACTACCCAAAACACACCACATTTAAGTAAGGACAGACCAGCCACAAATATCCTGTCTAACTATCATAATATTATTATGATATAAGAAAAATTAAAAATATAACAATCAATTAGGGTTATTCTTCCTTTTTTCAGTTTATTTTTAAAAATTATCTTTGCCATTATATGATGGGCCAAAGGTGAAGTAACTCTTTGCAAAGGTTTCATTTTTTCGATGGCATATTTTCCCGGCTGATGGTATCCAAAAGGTTTGTTGCAAAGTGTATGGCTTTGAAAAGGGTTACCCCCTATTACAGTATCCCAGAGGGTCGCGAGATTCTCGAGTTGCGAGAGTCGTAGCATAAAAACGGGTACATGCCTCCACTTATTTCAAGGCTTAGCCTAAAAGAGGAACTTCAATCTCAAGAGCAAGAATAGTATCAAAGAAAATTTAAAAGCAGGGCTGACCATGGGAAAATCCATGACAAGTGGCCAAGAGCGCCGCCACTCTCGCAACTCGAGAATCTCGCGACCCTCTGGGATACTGTAATCCCCTCCAGATTTGAGAAAACCTATTCTATACCAGCGGATCTCAGACCACCCCTATACCAGCCGATCTCGAGCCCTCCCTATAGGAGGTTGTAAGAGAAAAGTAAATATAAATCTTAAAAAGTAAATAAAAGCAAGCAGAACTGGGCTGAGGGAAGAGAGTAAAAGGAATAGAACATTCTAACCTACTCCTAGGTATGGTGAGAATCCCAAAGGGAACCCTCGAAATCCAGGTAGGTTTGGGGAAAAAGCATCAATAGAATATCGTCAGTGGTAAAGCGAGATAAGTGACTAATAGAGTGATCGTTCAACTTGTAGTATATTAAAGAAGAGTGTTCCTGTGAAACTTGAGAGACTGAATCCTTAGGGAATTGCAGGCTTTTTAAACACAAATAAAACATAACCAAAATATCCTGTCCAAAGGTAAATAGCCACTATAGTGAGATTGTATCAAAACAACTAAGTTCTACTCGTAGTTTTTTGTAATAGGTTGGGAAGTTATTTCACAGCCGAACGCCAGCAAATTATTTATATTCCCGGGAAACAGATAACCCTATTTTCACATTGCCAACAGACTACTACGGGAAATAAAAAATAAGCTGTAGCCTACCAACAATTTATTGCAGGATTACGAGGAAATTTGTATCACAGGAGTACCCTTTTAGTGAGCTAGCCAAGGCGACTACTGTACAATACTAAGCACTGGAGCAGAGTCTGTCAAACCTCCTCCGGCCGGCTTCAGGACCTCCTTTGGCCAACCAGCGAACCGCGTTTTCTCCATCCACTGCGCCAAGAGCTAGGCAGACTTTTTTCCTTCTCCAGAAACTGCTATGCAAGTATCTTGCCTTTTTACCGGTATCATACCAGAGTTTGACTGGCTTTTCCGCGTTCCTAAAGGACTGACAGTGTAAACCTACGACTAAATCATATATACTACTATTCATTATAGAAAACTATCAGAAAACAGAGGTTAGAAACATCGAAATCAATTATTATAGCTCGAGCCACCAAACCTCCCGATGGGTACTCTTGAAACCCTTATCGCTTTTTCCGGTTCTTGCCCTCTTTTTTTTTTATATCGTGGGCGCTACCATCTCCCACCAGCAAACCTCTCTGTCTCCTTCCAACCCTATCATACTAACCTTAATTCATAACTATTCTTGACTGATTCAAGCAATAACCTCGCAGGTGTTTTACTCAATCCTGAAGGTAATCAAATTTGGTCAACCTGAGTTGCTCGGTTCTCTGACCTTTCCTTGAGGGCTTTCGGTTTGGTTCTTGTGAGTATGTTAGATCCTAGGAACCGTTTGGGGAATCTATTTTTTGGTAACTTCGCTGGCAATACGCTTCAAAAATCCGTGATTGATATTCCCTTGGCTCTTGGAATACACTTGTTATTAATAGGAGTAGCAGACAAAACCTGGAGACGAATTCTGGAGCAGAAGGTAATCCACGGATACGACTCCGTGGCCCTTACCCGGGTCATTCAGCCCACTTGTTTGACCAGATTTCGGAGTGGAGATGAAGGAGCTGAAATCATGAACCATCACTCATCTAATCCTGGAGATCCCCGGCTCTCTAACATCTCCTCAGAGCTGCCCCTTAGCATCGCCTGCGGTATTACCCCTACCCCCGGGAAGCACCTTACCGGGCCCGTCGCATGAGCTAAAGCCTACTTTCCTGCGATTTTGCTTCCCTCGGCAGACACTTAGAGGCTATCCTGTCCTCTCATGTGCTATTAGTTTTCACACCTTAGGGCTCGATAGGCCCTCCGGATCGTTCGTAACCCTGCCGGCACTTGCAGGAGCTATTCCAAAACTCCGAGTAGCAGAATGAAAGGCTGGTTTAGTACTTGGCTGGGATGGAGCAACTCCGGGGGAAGAAAACAGAAGAGAAAGACTTTGCAAACCGCAGCCTAAATGTAGAATTAGGGCCAGGACTGCCGGAGGTATTCTGGCTCCCTTCCGACCCCTCTGCAGTCACCCCCAGGACCTCCGGACCCCTGGGAACACTGGTCTTCTATGCTACCTCGTTGGGTGGCAGTACTAACAAGCTACTTCAGGCGTCATCAGTTTCGATGGAAGTTAGGGTCGCAGCATTCATTAGCCGGATCAGTTTTCCCCTGATGCGTTTCCTAGAAAGTTCCCATCAGTAGGCCTAGTTGGGCAACCGCTGAACACACCATTATCAGAGACCGCCGTATCTAAAGTAGTATGAAAGGATTGAGAGCAAGTTAGAGGTGATCTCGGTAAGCGCCGTAAACCGAATGCATGAGGCCGCACCCGAGCAACCCCGGCGTTCTCAGACTACCTTGCTAGCGCTGGTGCCGCAGCTGCAACTCAAATATTATATTTACTCCCTTCTACTATTAATGGGTCTCAACCTCTTACTCACTAATTAGTACTATAAGATGTTCTCAGTTCCAGCCCTATCATAGAGGAGGCTACTCTTACTAAAGAGGGACTATTTGGAGAGCACTGTCCACCAGGCTACAACTCGGAGACTACCCTTGGGTTAGAGGTTGGCGAGCTGCGTCACGAACTGGAGAAGTACTGTACATAACCGAGCATGGATATCTACCCAGGTTATTTTCTTATCAAGACTGAATCTTTAAGTAGCTCTCAAGGAACGTTATCCTCAGCGCCTAACAAATGATAAAGGTCTTTTCTTTGTCGATCAAGAGTCCATTATTCCATATCTTTCCTTATTTTGTCCGCTTTTCTTGCCAAGTAGGACTCAGTCCACTTATGAATTGCACAAATTATTTATACAATCTGATCAGCAATGACTCTTCAGCTATTCCCACATAGGTAATATTATAGCTATCTAAGACCTTTCCAACGATTTTATTCGGGCAAGTGCGGATGCTCTTGATCATGCTATTGTCGGTACCGGTATTCGATGTGTCAAATTGTCATGAATTACTACTGAGACTTGACCCTGCGTACCCTGCTGGTAATGTATTCATAGCAGATAAGGTTCGGCGATCAGTAAGACAATAGTGTAGTAGTTGTATTCTATCGAAGAGGGGGACAAGTGTCTCGTTCTCTTAACCAAGGTGAGCAGAGCTCATTTCTTGTGCTGGGTTGGGCTGCTATTTCGCAGGGTAGCGTCACCAAATCATCTCTGTTCCATCAAAATAACTTAGATTAAACGTGGATGAAACAACGGAGTTATGTGATTATTGATTCCTTATCCCGTTCCACAAGCCAAGAAGGGTTAATATACCAAAGCCGAATGTGATAGTAGGGTAAGTGATTGCTAGTCCAGTGTGATCAAGAAAGCAAGAAAGTGGGGCATCAGATTGCATTGTGTTGCACATGTGAGGTCAAGTATAGTACGGGCCAGAAGCAATGGTTTTTACAGAGCCGAAACCCCTAATGGAGCCCGGTTCCAGCAGTCCGAACACTTCCGATAGGGCATAGAATCAGACGTTAGGGTCCTTAGGGAATATCCTAAACCACCGTAATATTATGGAGTGAGAAGGAGTGGCTTCACTAGAAAAGCGGTTGGTGGCATAGTACGGTACTTTTAGGCACGCGGGTGGACTCCTGGATAATCGGGCGGCATCTCACAAACATGCTATTGACGCTGTGAATTCAGTAGCTTAGAGGGTAGGCAAAAGGGTGATTAAACAAGGGAAAAGTGCACGAAGGAAAGATCATCACCGGATCACAATAGGCCCTCAACCTCTATCACCGTTTTCTTCACATCTATCTCTTTCCACCGGGTCCCATAAAATGGGGATAAACGAAGGAGCATTCCCTTTTTCCCTTCCTCTTCGAACACCCCGCTTGATAAGATTGTTTCATTTGCTCTGCCGGCCTGGCCCCCAGGAGTTGCCATTCCCGTCCGAGAATGCTGGGGGTACAGGAGATCTGAAAGTACACTATAATAAAGCACTCTTTGGTGTGCTAGTACTGTATATACAAGAAAGTAACTCTGGATCTATGGTGTGAGAGGGGGGTATAGAAGCGAGTGGTTATGCGAGTAAGGAGTCGAGTGGGGCGGTGCTCAGGTGCAATTTAGGCTTATTTAAACTAAAATTAACCCCCGGCCTATAAGCGGAAATAGCTTTTCTAAATCTAATGTCTCCTCCCTCTCCGATGTACTATAATTCTCTCCAAAACCATAGGCGATGAGGTCTATGTATATTTATGGCTATGCGTAGAATTTCCAATTGGGAGTTTTCCATTTTGAGATCATGGTGTGCGAGTCTCAGGAGTCAGGAATGGGTTCACCCTTTCAGAGCTGAGAAACTTCTTACTAAGTGGGAAATATGGGCCGTCTCCTGGATTGAGGTTCAGGCCCGCTCTCCGAGGGCAGTGGAATGTAGGAATGATCTCCATTAAACTGTATCCTGGGTGGAAACAAATCACTGCTATACCCCTAGTTAAAATCCTCATCTGCATCGCTTTCCACGAGTCATCAGAACTACTTGCACTTTATATCCTTTTCCCTATATCTAAATAACAGTGACAACTATACATCGGAAGGGAGTAGGGCAAAAAAAGGAATCGCGGGGAAATTAGAGAAACAATTGATCTGCAAGGTGAATGTACAGCTAGAAAGCAAGGAAAAGAGAGTAAATAGATAGACTTTGGGGCCGTACAGGCTTATTTTAATACAATTGAAATATCCCCCATTAACGCCCGAGCTCTAGACTATGAACAGAAATTGAGAAATCCTGATTTGGCTATACGAGAAAATAGTAAGATGTTTGGACGGGTATTCCCTTTGACCAAAAGAGAAACATTTAAGTGCAGGTCCTGTCGGAGGTTTATTCCGGGCGGGAGGGGGAAGAGAGTTTGGGGCAGGGCGAGAACTGTAACCGCGAGAAGAGGTTAGACGGGAGTGAGAGGGGAGCCAATGGTGACGATGGGGGTGATGTGGGACTGTTGCGGTGCATTCAGGGATGGCAAACAGATTGTCTGAATTTGAAGACGGTGAGGGGCGATGACTCCCCGCACTCATGGCAGGTTAGAAACCACAGATTCTGGGGGCTGGAGTAGCCCTATCACTCCCTGGTGCCCTCTCTCAGTAGCCCGATCGAGTGGTGTTTTTCCATCTTTATCTAATTTGTTGGGGTTGACGTCGTCCCGTTCGAGTAATATTTTCACCACCCCTTCATGCCCGTTCCAAGCAGCATTGTAGAGTGGGGTCCGGCCGTAGTTATTTGTTTTGTCGGGGTTGACGCCCCGTGCTAGTAGCATTTTCACAATTCCCTCTTGCCCACAGAGAGCAGCAATGAATAGGGGAGGGCAGCCGTTGTTGTCTGGTTTGTCGGGGTTGACGTCGTCTCGTCCGAGTAGCATTTTCACCACTCCATCGTGCCCTTTCGAAGCAGCCCGCCAAAGTGGTGTTTGGCCGCAGTTATCTGATTTGTCGGGGTTGACGTCGTCCCGTCCGAGTAGTATTTTTACCACTCCCTCGTGCCCATTGCGAGCAGCCTTCAAGAGTGGTGTTGCGCCGTCGCGATTTGGTTTGTCGGGGTTGACGTCGTCTCGCGTGAGTAACATTTCTACCACTCCCTCGTGCCCGCTCGAAGCAGCCTGACAGAGTGGTGTTTGGCCGATGTTATCTGGTTTGTCGGGGCTAACGCCGTCTCGTCCGAGTAGCATTTTCGCCACTCCCGAGTGCCCCTTCGAAGCAGCCCACCCGAGTGGTGTTTGGCTGGAGCCATCTCGTTTGTCGGGGTTGACGTCGCCTCGTGTGAGTAGAACATCTACCACTCCCTCGTGCCCGCTCGCAGCAGCCTGACAGAGTGGCGTTTGGCCGTATTTATTCGGTTTGTCGGGGTTAACGCCGTCTCGTTCGAGTAGCATTTTAACCACTCCCGAGTGCCCGTTGGAAGCAGCCCGCCCAAGTGGTGTTTGGCCGTCGTTACATGGTTTGTCGGGGTTGACGCCATCTCGTCCGAGTAGCATTTCCACTACCCCTTCGTGTCCGTTCCAAGCAGCCCGCCAGAGTGGTGTTTCGCCGTCGTTATCTGGTTTGTCGGGGTTGACGTCGTCTCGTCCGAGTAGCATTTTCACTACTCCTTCGTGCCCGTTCCAAGCAGACAGCCAGAGCGGTGTTCGGCCGTAGTCATCTGTTGTGTCCGGTTTGGCGTCGTCTCGTCCTAGTAGGATTTTCACTACTCCCTCTTGCCCATTCGAAGCAGCCAAATGGAGAGGTGTATTACGCTGGAAATCCATCTGGTTGATATCGCAACCTTCCATCTCTACCAAACAAGCTACAATTTCAACAATCCCGAAGAAGGATGCGCAATGTAGACCACTGAACAGAGAATGTTCATTGATATACCTATTATACCAACGCATCCTCTGTGCGTCCAAGAGGATTGCAGTGGATATATGGTGACTGTGGCGGTCGAATAGCTTCAGCGCGAGCTGTTTCGCGCAATCCGAAAGGTTCCTTTTTGCATGAACTCCCCAATACAGAGAGGAATATTCGAGAAATGGTGTATTTTGGAGACCGATGAAGGGAGAAATTGGAATAGCCTTAACCTGCTGGGAATTCAGATAACTTAAGCAGGTTTCCGCCATTGTCGAGTGAGCTGCGCCAAAAAGGTCGGGATGAGCCCGGAGGTATTCTTGAAGAGTAAAGTGTATCAACCGGACCGCGGAAGCCTCCTTTTCTACCACAATAAGTCCTTGACAACAGACAAGCAATGTGCCCATTGAAGGAACGTTGTCGGCATTGAGATTTGGCGACCCTATTTCTACTGCTAATGCATGGCACAGTTCATTGGCTTTCAAGGGCCGCTCTGAGTGAGACACCCACATCAAAGCCGCCATTCCGAGCCTCGCTCTCTCACCTCCTTGTCCCTTTATCCGACCTAGCGTTGCGCTATAAGCATCCTCCAATCCTAAGCCATTGGTCATTGTCCTGAGCTTTTGTCGCCTGCGATGGATTGTAGTTTCTTGCAGGATGGCATCGATACTTAGTGAGACCAGCAAGAATCTAGAATTGTACTGTCAGTGCATGCCCGAGGTAGCTGTCCCAAGTGCTGTTTCTCTGGTACATACATTTCTGAAACGCTCTCAGGAATTTTCCTCAGAATCTCTGCCTCCAGACCACTATCCATCGCATCAGGGGTTGTGTCCTCTTCTAGTCTGCTGTGAAGATATCTAATCATATCACCTCTCTCGGTGCTTATAGATAGACTCGTCACCCTTCCACCAAGACGCTTTCCGATCTCAGGTCGAATGTGCGGTCTTCCAGTTACGAAAATCCTAGTGCCTGGAGAATTTTGGAGAATTTTATTTAGCGAGTCAAGAAGCTTCACTCGATATTCTGGTACACATTCGTCTAGAGCGTCGATGCATATGAACATGCGCTCTTTGGAAGAAGTGGCTTGGAGCATTTTCACAATATCCGAGAGCGGAGGTCCCCGCCCTCCAAGTACTTTTTTTTGTTTTTGATACGCTCGCAATACCGCCTCCGGGATCTCCTCCAGTCCGCCAACCACCTGTTTCAGCAGAGCGCCCATCGTGCTCGCGGGGGACTGGTTCTCCTGCATGGCAAAGTCGAAATAAAAACATACGATAGTGGGATTCTGTCCTCCAGCCTGATCACACAAGCTCTCTATCACTAGGGAGCTAACATCGCGGCTGGTTAGCGCCTCCCCTTTTCCTCTATTCGGTGAGATTCATCTTTGTTACCAAATATACGTCTTGCCGACCCCGGGATCCCCATAACAAAACAAGACTGCGTTATCGGATTCATCTCCCTTACTGCCGGCGTGCCAGCTCCTAAATTCCTCAGTTTGTAGCAACCATTCCCCTATATTTTCGACTCGGCGGTCTTCAATGTCTTGATGCCGTGACCTAGGATCTAGTGGTGATAGCCAAGCTAGGATATTAGATCGGTCATCAGCCACCGTAATATTATTCGACACGCTAATAGCTGTGTAGCTCGTGTTAAAAGAGTTGGTATTATGGCTTAAAGATTGCGACATTTTCTTTTCGACAGCTTAGGATATTGTGGATGATGAAGGATTGAGTTAGTCGAATGCTAGAATTTTCGGGGGCTGAAGGGATGCGGGGTAGTTTGTGGAATCTCACCAATTCCTCTGAACCGAGCTACGGTACTGACCTCCCCAGATTTGCGCCAACCCTGCCCCCTCTGCGCCTACCACATCAAGTGTTTGGATAATACAAGATTTTTGAAATCAGGAGCAGGAAATGCCACACCTGTCTAAATTCTTTCCTGCTGTACAATACTGTCTGTACCGTAACCCCCACCACATATTTTGCTCTGCGATGCACAAACACATTAAAACACCTGTAATTGAATCCACTAGTCCAGTATATAGACAGACCAAGTACTGTACATCAAGCCTTATCAACACATGAGTCGCAAAACCCAAGGCACAGTACATAAGTTATCACCCAACTAAAATCAGCAGAACAAAGTCCTTTCTGAAAACCATGCAGTCAGGCAAGCGCTCTCGTTGCGGATTCTAGGAAGATAAGGGCCATCCTTTCTAATATTAGTCGCAGCCGCTAAGAACAGTACTCGCGGTGTCGAAGCGTTTTTAAAAAAGACTGCTATTGCATACCACCAAAATTTGACCTTTTTGCTAGGATCTCGGCCGTATGCAATAGCAGTCTTTTTTAAAAACGCTTCGACACCGCGAGTAAGTGCGGTAAACGTGCAGCGCAGAAGGGTGGAGGGTTGCTGTAGGTTACCGCATTTCCCATAATTTACCGGTAGTCTATCTCTCTCCTTGTACTATCATACCACGAGTAATCATCCGGGTGCATATCTATCAGATCCATAAAGACTACAGGATGGCCATCAATGCGTTAAGCGAACAGATCGAAGCCCTTACTGAGGAAGTAAGCACACGCAAAAATGCTACACCCCGGCCTGACGCCCCCACCCCAATACCCTTCATGATCCCGACAACGGCCCATGCACGACCTTCTGCCCCCGACACCCACACGTTGACCGTCCCCGCCGCTGCCCCACCCAAATCGTGGGCCACGGTGGCCCGAAAGGGTAGGAAAGAAAAAACCACCATGGCTGCTAGGGCTGCCCACGCCCTGGCGAAACCGAATACCAACAATAGACCCTAGCTGAAGAAGGGTCTCACTGCTAGAGAACGCCGCCTTATCATCAAACGAGAGGGCAAGGTGCTCCCCACTTTAGCACTAGACCTAAGGGATGATATCAACTTAGCGCTAGCTGCGACCTAGGTACAGACTGTCTCTCTCCGGAGAAACATGGTCACCCTTACCACGATGGAATCGATCAAGGCCTCCTCGCTTGACAGCATGGTGGGATCGTTCCTCCACCTGATACCAGGAACGGTTATCATTCTTCTGGACACCCCTGTATCGCATGTTCTGGTGCACGGCATCCCCACCTCGAAGTCTCTAGTGGAAATAGCTATAGAGCTCACCACTTTCAACCCTCAATTGTCCCTCACTGGTCAGCCCAGATGGCTCACTACCGATGAGGCTAGAGCTGGCAAATCCGCCTCAACAGACCTGATCACTATTACTGGTCCCAGGGCTTCTGACTATGCCGGGAAACGCCTGGCTGCCTTCTCGTCCACCTATAGAACTGAGTGCCGATTGCGTTTCAACTTCCATACCCAGTGTTCCAACTGTCATGGCTATGGGCACCACAACAACAAGTGCACCAACCCAGCCACGTGCCGATGGTATGCCTCCTCACACCCCGCAGGTAATCATACCTGTCCCACCGGTACCTGTCGTATACGCGGCCGACCATGCAACCATACCGTACTTAGGTGTGTAAACTGCAGTGGCCCACACGATGCCCACACAACACGATGCCCCTCCTGCCCTATGAGTGCTCAGGATGAGAAGCCACTGGCAGATGAAGGCCAGGAGGAGATAACCACTTGATGACTATGATTTATGTTATGGTTGTTGTGTAGACTTTGGTTCTACATTTTATATTGTTGTTGAGACGGTGATGGAGTTTCTTTTGTTATATTAAGGTTTTACTACATCAGCAAAAATAATACCTTGCGTCCTGTGCGCCCCGTGCGTCTGACGGCCGGGACGTCGGAATGCTAATCGCGAATCAGGACGTAACGTCGGATCGACGTCGCGTCCTGACTTTGCGTCACCTAGCGCCATCCGTCCTGACGCCATCCGGACACGGACCCCTACGTCCTGTGCGT
>Ga0307513_10002178_pt1 | contig 27388 bp, 30 predicted proteins | sample 15_EM_MG_FD_202174 | JGI IMG/M metagenome (GOLD analysis project Ga0307513, IMG submission 202174) | Populus trichocarpa ectomycorrhiza microbial communities from riparian zone in the Pacific Northwest, United States - 15_EM | ecosystem: Host-associated > Plants > Roots > Unclassified | place... | reverse complement strand
TCGAGAGTATGCAAGTGAGCCATCACGATGCCGTCGCGACGAACATGTGAGCTATTTGGAAGGCATTGGGAGCCTATAGCCAGACATGGCAATTGATGCAGAGGGGGTTCAAATATCGCTGTGTAGCGTCCGGAAGACTAAGCATCCGGATAGTCTTCCGGATGCTAGGGTGGAGTTGGATTCCGCCATGACGAGGGAGGAACAGGAAGGAGATCGTCGGGATGCGGGAGAGCTTAGTGTCTGAGGGCATCTGGACGCATGGGCTTGGTGGTGGACGTCGTCGGGACGTCAAGGACGCAGGGGTAGATAGGGAATGGCGTCTGGACGTGATGTCCGGCCGACATCGCGTCCAGAGTAACGGTTAATGTTCTGAGCGTCCTGAGCGTCTGATGAACGGGACGCTCAGGACGCATATAATAATTTTTGCTGATGATCGGCAAATCTACTTGACTATACTAAGCTTCTAAACCTGACTGCATGCTCCCACCATAAGAAATCTCCTGCTGCCTGACTGCATGGGCGCTACCCACAGTCAACCATGCGGGACCCTCTTAAATTGTGACAAGACTCACACCTCTAGAGTCTACTAATAACCCATGGTAATGCTACCGTTCACGGGGTAGCCAGGGACTGGCTTTGGGGTGGTTGTCCTAGAAGCCTTGCAGCTTTCCCAGTCAGCCCCAAGCCCTCTACTGTTAACCATACAACTACCCCGAGGTCAAAGTATGCCCGTAGGTGGTTCCCAGGTGTTATCCAGGTGGCGCCCCAGGAAGCGGTCACCCTCACACCCCTTATATATCCTGCGAACAGCTTCTGGTCGGTTGGACGGCCACAACTCATACGATGTTGTGTGAGCGTTCCCATGGATCTCACTTTACTAGGAAGCACACAACTACACAGCCGTACAGTGCTGTCACGCCGTACCAATGCTGGTGCCGCAAGGGGGTGTAAGGAATATCCCCTGAAAGTTACAGGAGGTTTGTACCACTCCTGCTCTGTTAGTAGTCCATGTTGGAGCCCCACTATAGTGGGATAACTTTCCCCTAAGTCTGCAGATGACTTTGTCGGTGAAGGTAGGGTAACTGGGGTACCTCAGTAGGGTAACTGGGGTCCCAAGGTAGGGCAATCAAGTTTCTAAGATAGGGTAACTTCACCCAGCCAGGCTTTCATTTCCTTCGGGAGTCCGCATGACCACATATAATATTGCCGCGGAGACCCGTGCAACATTTACTATGGGTTCTTAGCCTTATGCTAATATACACTCCGAGGTTACCCTGCCTAGTAGAGTAACTTTGGCCTACCTAGGTTACCCTGTCTAAGCCTATGTCACCAAGTCACTTTGTAGACACTTGTACCAACTCAGGTCTACCCGTAGTATACTAAGTATACTGGCCTATCCTCAATATGGTTACCACTTGGTATACCATATGGGCTTGAGTTTAGTCCACTGTAGCTACCTATCTATAGGGTCCTTACAGTGCTAAGGGAGGCTTCAAGGGACCAGTAGCTAGAAGGATAATAGTTGAAGGACAAATTGGACTCAGGGACTCAGGGATTGCCATTCAACCAAGTGTATTGTTAAACTGAAGGTCCGTCGAAGTCTGATGTCTCCTGCTAGCCAGGAGACTGGTTTAAATACAAAGCCCTAGAGCGATAGCCTTCCTGCAATCATGATCATTACCAGTAGCTGCGCACATACCGGAATTGTCTGATCCTGCAAGACCAAAGAAAGAAACATAGCTCAGCCTCCACCAGTGCTACATGACCATTCCATACCCAGAATCCTAAACATAAACTTCCAGCACAGCAAACTAAACATCACAATGCGATAGCATAGCCTATCTGACTCAGAGACAGTGGCGGACCTGAAATCAAATCAAATAAATGAATTATAAATCAACTAAACATAGGAGATCCTGCACTGCCCGCTCCTGTGTACCATTACCGGAACATGTACACATGTTACGAATATCGAGCGTCGCCCGCAGACCATCCCGGCTTGGCGATAACCTTTCGGGAACTCCCTTCTCCAGAGACTCGTCCCCCCTAATCGGTCCACCCATGCTCCCCAACACTGTTACCGCACAACAAAGGTTACTTTACCATAGTCCTAGCCCCCTACGCCTAGCCCCAGCTGAGGCAAACCCTGTCCCCGGCCATCATCCCTAGGACAAACTTCCCGGTCACCATCATCTGAAAACAACAACAAAAGAAACTCTCCCCACCATACCTCCCAGGAGTCGAAGGACACAGGCACCCTCCTCTCAGGTATAAGCATACCTCTATCCTCCTCCTAGGTGCGCCCAAATATCCATGCCTCGGATCTGGAGATGATACTTGCAATGGATGCCAAGGCCTTCACCTCAGCCACCACCCAACCTTCCCACACTACACTGGCACCACAACAACTTCCACCCTCCCCCTATCTTCCCTCTCCCTTATTTTCCGCTCAACGCGCCGATGGAAAAGAAGTAAAAACCTGCCCCCAAACTGTGGACTTCATCCAAGCATCGTCGCCAAAAGCCTAAAACCCAATATTAACGGCCACCTTCACACTAAATCAGGGAAAGAAACTCTCAACGAGATGAAACTAGATAGCTGAAGCACTCTATAGTCAAAATATCGATGGAAGGGGATAAAATCAATCCTAAAACTGATGAATCCATCCTTCTAACGATGAATTTCGAAACGATTGTAATCTAGAAGAAGACATGAAGCCATCGTAAGATACGAATCATGGACCCTGAATGGCTGAACATCCAAACACGACATGTCACCCGACGGTTCAACTCCAACCGCTGGGGTTGTAAGCACCATGGAGGATGTTCGACAGACTTACCCTTGATGCCCGGTACTCGAGTACGAATCCCTTAACCTGTACGTTCGTTCATGCGCTTTTAGTGTCACGCTAAAGTAGAGATCATCGATCACATGGATGAAAGAAGTAGCAACTAGAGTTAAAATTCAATACACAAGGAGTAACGATCAATGGTATTTTTCCTGTGTCCACATTAGCTTATTTTAGTATCTGGGAACAAATCTATGCAGCCACTCTGGCTTCCATCATGGCAATGCTGAACATTACTGATTCCGCTGTATTCTGAGCACTACACCACTTCAGAAGCACAACGTTTTTCCTATCACAATTACCCAAATAGACTCTAGCCATGATTACATGGTAAGGGATTCTGATCGCTTGCCACTTTGCCTAGTCCAGTTAAGCTCATGACCCACGCTATCAACTTAGCCTTTAGCCACAGTGTTTGAATACAGGTTAAGGGATTAATGTATTGGTAAACAAGAATCACTATACTTGTACCGTAGAATTCCGTAAAAAAGCCACACCTAGGAATAAGCCACAGCCGCCCAAAATGTGGTTCACGTAGGTATGGCCCCTTAGATAATCCGCTGATCTTCAGCTGAGTTGAATGAGCGGTGCGGATTATTTATGGAATTCTACGGTAAGTTACTCGAGTATATCCTTGATGGGCATCCTTTTCGGCGCGCGAACCGAGGGACAGGGGTGTTGCGGGGGCAACGAGTCCTGATGGTTGGAAGTGTTACCGGCAGGTGCTGCTCGGTATACTCACTCCATTGTTTCATTGTTCGGATAGTTTCTTGGAATGCGCTTGGTATATCAGAGCTGGAAGGGAGAGCGGAAGAGTTGGATGCCCGGGGGCTACGAACAGTCGGGGTCTTTGTCATTTTTATTTTAGTATGGGAGCATGCAAAAGAGGAAAGGAGGACATACGTGGAAGAGAGTTGATATATGTGGCGAGCTATGGGAAAATAGGAAGACGGCTTCGTTGTGATTTATATATACTCCTGTCTTTACCGTTAGTTGAGCCCAATAGAGAAGAGAAGGAGTGTACTTTCCCGCTACTGTAACCTAACCCTAAACCATGGGATGGTGATCGCATTTTTCTTACGCGAACTCTTGGCGTTGGGGTTTCGCTGTCGATCTGTTTGCTTGCAGAATTGATAAGTCGTGGGTGTAACCACGTGAATTTATAGGAGAAATATCCAAAGCCTTTCACAGCACCACAGCACCCCGGCGAGCCATCCTAACTGCGTACAACATGAACAGCAAGCACAGAGCGACTTCCGTCTTCCTTCCGTCGCTAGGAGTTCGGGAGACCCCTCCTCTCTGGCCGCCCGCGAACCTCTGGCCCACACCGCCTACGGGGGGTTCAACCTCCACAACCCCCATCCAGTCACCGCTAAGAACTCCGCGCGTCTACTCTCCCAACTAACTCCCCGCTAACCCGCTCCATTACGAAGACTAGACACCCCCTGCGCATCTCTAGGCGAAGGCACTCTCTACTTCTGATCAAACAGTCTGTGCTCCTCCCTCTGGGGACTCACCATCACCGGCTTCATCTCGGCAACCCTTCCCCTTCCCCTTCCCTCCCCCCTCACTTGGCTCTGCTCTATATAGCGACGTTATATCGGATACTACCATAATTTAGTGCCCCCTCCTAATTATCTAGCGCAAGACTCCCGCTACGAGAACCTATCCTCACGATACTCCCGCTCGCTTCCCCCACCCGCCGTTTCGCGCTCTAGCGCTGCGCCGAGTTCAGGCACCCGGCACCAAACATCCACCCCTCTACTCCCCTCGTAGCCCTGTCCCTGGCTGCGCTTGAAACCTACCTGGGAATCCCCCGCCTGTGCAGGGCGGTGGTGTGGGGAGCCGCCATATCCGCAAAGCCCTAACATGTGCTCGGGACATCGCCCTGGCGATGGTAGTGTTGCCTCCGGTGGTACGGGAGGTCTGCGGGCTCCTTGGTAACTGAGGCCCTTATGCACCCGAGGAAGTGGGTACACGGCTTCGCCTGGAGCTATCCGTGGAGGAGTTTCGTCATCATGGCGAACCTCGCCTACACATACGGCAAGATCCTCGGCCACTCGGAGGCCATAAACGTTGTTTGGAAGTACACTCTGCATACCATCGCCCCGTTCAATCGCAATGGAGGATGAAGGAAATGAGGGAGCGGAAGAGGGTTAGCTTGACGAACTGTGGAAGTTTGGCTTTTTAGGCTCGGGGGATTTCCTCGCATTGGCGATGATACCTGCGGAGATGCCGTGCCTCAAGCGTCCTGCTGGAACAGCTACGAGCATGGCAGAGTAGATTGGGTGGCTGAGTGGGTGCGGGGTGTTACGGGTAGTTATACTAAGGCCTGTATTGTCGAGACTAGGAGGCGCTAGGGCGGGGAGGTTGGGGAGATTATTGAAGGGAGAGGGGATGTTGGAAGCTGTTGAATGCTGCTCGGCATACTCACCTTGTTCTCATTATTATCGCAAAAGGTTTCGGAAATGCGCTTTTGGATTAATGCATTCAGGGAAGCTATGGATAATGTGAACTTTGGGAAGTGCGTCTTTTCTTACTTTATCGCGGAGTGCGCTCGGGAAGGGGGTCACGGAATGAGGCAGATGGATGTCTGGTGATCGATGGAAGAGCCTTGGAATATTCCACTATGTTTTATTTACACTCTTGTCTTTATCGTTCAGATAATGATGAGGCGGGGAATGAGCGAATTTCCTCACTGATCCCCGTACGACTGGAGTGGCATTTCTATTGCATTGCGTCTAAAGGGGGAGGTACCCCGATTGGGAGTGTCGGCGAAATGATTTGCTGCTATGAGTTTTACAAATCCCTTTCTCATCTGTAATAATTTTTTGGCTGTTAGGGGAACAAAGTGCGATCACGAGCCTGTTTCAAAAATTGGCTTCTCCCGAGTTAGATATATGGTACCTAATTTTTAGTAGATACATACAATGCCTTATGCTTGATTACAAATACTCGTGGTCCTTATTACTACTAGTATGGAGTGGCAAGTTTAGTCATTTTTTCTAGTGTAACGAACGTGTTCTCGAACCATATCAGTAATTACGATCACGCCCGTTGTTCCGAACCGTCCGGGTGCCCTACAGTGGGGGACGGGGATAATGCCAAGGAGGCGGGGTGGGACCGCAGGACACTGCCCTATGTAAGACGGATTGCCTGGCGGACTGCCGGCCATTGCCATGACGGCAGGTGTTGGGGATGACTGCCGGGGACGGGGGAAGAAATGATGGGGCCGCGGGGGGCCTCAGTCAATCTATCAGTGATGAATTGTGATGACTTGCAGCTATCAAAACAAGGGAAGTTCCTGCAAGAGAGAAGAAGAAGAAGGTTGTTTTGAGGTGAGAGGGGTTTGCCCTCGCCTTTGATCTGATTTCTAATTTAAATCTCGTGATGGGTCAAACCTACGTATTACCAACTGCCAGAATTGGCTTTGTGATAATATCTCGCAGTGTTCGCAGGCGGTCGGTTGGTCCGGCCTGGCTTGAGGTCCAGGGCGGCCTGCTGGGCTTTTTTTGGGGGGCTACAATCCGGCTTTAATGGCCTATTTAGCCGGGCCTGCAGGTATCACCAGGCTTTCGGTATCTGTAGGTTATCTTCAGATATCCGCGGGCATTTTCAAATCTCCGTAGATATTTCCGGGCATCCGAAGGTGTTGGTTACTTATACATAAAATATTCACTTATGAGACGGGACACGCCGGAAGCCTGGCTTACAAATCTCATGCTGGACTTTATATCCGCAGGTTATCTGCAGGCCGGCCTAGCAGTTTGCGAACCCTGATGTCTGGCTCAAAAATCCATGCTTGCTTGCCCCTCAGGATTACCCATGAGAAACGTGATTTGCGAGATGAGAGGTGAGGGGCCCGAAATCATTGACTCGGCTTAAAAGTATGAGCACCCATCTGGGATGTCGGAACTCGAATTGTCCTCCTACGGGGCTGGTAGGGCTTCCCGTACTATATAGGTTTGACCTCAGCCGTCTACAGGGTTGAAAAAGGGCGGATTGGAAGACTTGAAACCTTGATATTTCAAGAGTTGTGGTGTTCTGCTGAGTGGCTGTTACCATTATGTGAATTGTATTCCGAGCGCGTGGGGGTGAAGAACATACAACTAGAAGAAGAAATGCGGTGAGAATATGAGTATCTATATATATATGCCAGCCACCGCTGCTAATATCCAGAGTGTATGTTCGTGGTCTTAGGGTATCACTTTCTATGGACCTCGCAGAAGTCCAATGTACATATCATATCCATCTGGAATGAATGTCCCAACCCCAAGTCCGCTCATCCATTCCCGATTTGCCATGGCTCCTATTCATGGAACGACTGACTACAAACCGTAGCCATTCTCCTGAGACAGAGTCTCCGTCCCGGTTCCCCACATCCTCTGCGAACTCCGAGCTCCATTCCACCCGTTAGATTGATTGGTTTTGCTGTGAGAACACAACAGTATTATCAATTAAGAGTCTGAATCTAAATCTGCCACTAAAAAAGACCAGGCCAGATGGGGGTTCCCTGCCGCACCCCAGTAACCCATGAAGCACCGGCTCCCACCCCCCATTGGTCAGAAGCGGGGGGAAAAAAAAAGGGCAAAAACGTTCTTCCGAATCTGCAGCTTCACAATGTCTCACTCGACAGAAATGGCGCATCTGTTTTGCATATATTCTCTTCTGTGGGCAACAAGCAAGGAATTTTTGTCTTATATGCTACTTTCCTACATTATTTATTAATATTAGGGCGGGTTTAGCCGTGTCTCAATTATTTTGCATGGTTTTGTATATGTTGGATATCCCTATAAGTTACTCTTCACAACCTGCTGTAGGGTCGCGAGATTCTCGAGTTGCGAGAGTGGTGGCCTCTTAGCATTTGGATTTTCCCGAATCCACAGAATGGTGAACCATGCTTTTAAATTTCTGCGATGCCTTTCTTGTTTGCTCCTGGTATTGAGATTTCTCTTTTGGGCTAAGTTTTGTCTGAAGTGCAAGCATGTACCCGTTTTTAAGCCACAACTCTCGTAACCTGAGAATCTCGCGATGCTAAAGGAGGCTGCAACTCGAGCACCAATCGATGCTGAGAAGAATGCCATACTGGAATCACAATGTTTAGGGTTGATTCCCTTGTCTGTGGTGGCTCTTGGAAAGATTACACTAGGGCTTCGGGCATTGGAAAGAGAACTCTATATGCGATTGATCTATCTGCCCGTCTATCCATCTATCGCTGGCAAGGGAAAACGGGGAAGAGATGAATACATAAAGGAGAGTTGGAAAGCAGGATTTTGGAATAAAGGATCTGTTTCGCCGAGGAATGGCAACCAATATAAATTGCGGAAGATAAAAAAAATAGAATATGCACCTGGATGCTGTAGACTAAATAGAATGAAGAGAAATTCGTGAGCCTTTGGTCATAAGCGCGAGCAAATACCCGAAGGTTTCATGGGTGTATGACTACATAGGGGTGGCATTCTTGTGAATGACGGCCGGGGGAATTTAAAGATCACATTAGTCGGACTGGCATGAAGATGGTATTACCAGCAATGCGTACAAGACAGGACTCCCGGAGGCCGGTACGGGAAAGGGGTGAACCCTATGAGATCCGAAGGTGATCAATAGAGCGCCCAGTGCTTCTACTTCATCACGGTTGCGTTATAGCCGATGGGGAAGCTGCGTATCTAGAGTTTCGGTAGATTTCCGGGCTTGCAATAGTTGCACGATTCTTTCGTGTTACTCCCCGGCTGGGTAAGAGAGCGGTGTGCCACCGCATTTATCCGGGCGATTAGGGTCCACATCCCGCCGTTCTAGAAGTAACTTGACCACTCCCTCGTGTCCATTAACAGTAGCACATCTGAGTGGTGTTCGATCATTTTCATCTGGGCGATTAGGGTCGACATCCCGCCGTTCTAGAAGTAACTTGATCACTCCTTCGTGTCCCTCAACAGCAGCACATCCAAGTGGTGTTCGATCATTTTCATCTGGGCGATTAGGGTCGACATCCGCCCGTTCTAGAAGTAACTTGATCACTGCTTCGTGTCCATTAACAGCAGCACATATGAGTGGTGTTCGATCATCTATATCTGGGCGATTAGGGTCGACATCCGCCCGTTCTAGAAGTAACTTGACCACTGCTTCGTGTCCATTAACAGCAGCACATATGAGTGGTGTTCGATCATCTATATCTGGGCGGTTGGGGTCGACATCCGCCCGTTCTAGAAGTAACTTGACCACTCCTTCGTGTCCCTCAACAGCAGCACATCCAAGTGGTGTTCGATCATTTTTACCTGGGCGATTAGGGTCGACATCCGCCCGTTCTAGAAGTAACTTGATCACTCCTTCGTGTCCATTAACAGCAGCACATCCGAGTGGTGTTCGATCATTTTTATCTGGGCGATTAGGGTCGACATCCCGCCGTTCTAGAAGTAACTTGATCACTCCTTCGTGTCCCTCAACAGCAGCATCCCCGAGTGGTGTTCGATCATACACATCTGGGTGATTGGGGTTGACATCTCCCCGTTCCAGCAGGAGCCTGAGAACCCCTTCGTGTCCCTTGTTAGAGGCCCACCCGAGCGGTCCTGTATGATATTTATCCGGGGGATTGGGGTCGACATCTCCCCGTTCTAGAAATAACTTGACCACTCCTTCGTATCCCTCAACAGCAGCACACCCGAGTGGTGTTCGATCATTCTTATCTGGGCGATTGGGGTCGACATCTCCCCGTTCTAGTAGTATCTTGACCACCCCTTCGTGTCCATTCCTCGCCGCCCAGGTGAGCGGGGTTCGACCCGCACAGTCTTGTTGGTCCACCTCTTGACCTCCAGCATTGATCAATACAGTCACAAGTTCGACAATCCCGAAGAACGATGCGCAGTGTAGTCCAGAGAAGAGCGGTGAAGCAGGGATGGGTCCGATATAGCTGGGAAGCAGTTCCTGCTCCAGAAGTGATACAGCAGATATGTGATCTTCATACCGGTTTAAGAGCTCTAAGGCAAGATCCCTCGCATGGCCTGAGAGATCCCTGTTCGCATGCGTTCCCCAATATCTCGCAGAATATTTGAAGAATGGCATACTTTGAGTGCCTGAGGGAGAATGGGATGTGAGGTCCGTGACTTGTTGAGAGTTCAGATAAGTTAAACAGGTTTCTGCGAGTATCGACTGAGGTTTGCTGAAGAGATCTGGATGACTACAAAGATACTCTTGAACAGTATAGTGGATCAACCGCACAGTCAAAGCCTCCGCGTCGACTGCGATTAGGCCTTGGCAGTAGTCTAGCAGCGTGCCTATTGAAGGAACATTATCGGGGTCAAAATCTGTTTCTCCTATCTCCACTGCTAGCGCATGGCATAGCTCATCTACCAGTAACGGCCGCTCCGAATGGCAGACCCATGTGAGAGTGGCTATCGCAAGGTCCACCTTTTCCTCGTCCTGAGCCTTTATACGCTCTAGCGTCGCACCGTATGCAGCCCCTAACCCTCCACCATCTTTTATTGACTTGAGTGTCTTTCTCCGTCGAGGAACCGTGGTACCTTTGAGGATTGCCTCGATGTGGAGAGAGGCCAGCAGGAATCTAGGTTCAAATATGTCAGTCATTGATTTGAGGTAGTTTTGCCCTTCACCTCTTTCCTACACTACATACGTTTCTGAACTTATTGCGGGAATGGTCTTCGTGATATCCACCTCCAATTTGCTGCTCATAATACCTAGGATCGCGTCCTTCCTAAGTTTCTCGCGCAGAAATTCAAGGACCCCATCTTCCGTTGCCCGTATAAATATAAATGTTGCTGCTCCACCCAACCCCCTCTCCACCACGCTCCGCACATGTGGTCTTCCGGTCATAAATATACGGGTATTCTGAGACCCTAGCACAATCTTCCCTAACGATTCAAGAACCACCATTCGATGCTCCAGCACACATTCATCAAGTGCGTCAACACATATAAATGTGCGCCTCATAGCTATGGTTGCCTGGAACATGTTTAAAATTCCCGAAACTTGTAGTCCTCTACCCCCAATTGACATTTTCTCCTTTCGAAAAGCCCGGGCTATCACTTCAGGAATTTCCCCTTGTCCGCTAACAAGCTGCCTCAGAAGGGATCCAAGCATATTTACTGGTGACTGTTCATTCCGGGCAGCAAAGTCGAAGTAAAAACACACAACGATGGGATTTCCCTCGACGGCCTCGTCGCACAGCTTGTCTATCACTAGTGAACTATTGCCGCAACCTGTTAGCAATAATATTCTTTAATTCCCCGCAACGATACATTCTCTTACGTGATATAGCTCTTCCCCGCTCCGGGATTGCCGTTGCAAAATAAGGTTGGACGATAAGATGCATCCTCCCTGTTGCCATTGTACCAGCATTTGAATTCTTCAGTTTCAAGCAGCCATGCTCCTATGCTGTCGATCCGGCGGGCCCCGATGTCTCGATGTCGCACCCGTGGCTCTAATGGAGATAGCCATGCCAGTATTTCAGATCTCTCATCGGAGGAAGTGTAGTTAAAGGTATTGGAGACGTTGGCGTTGTTGAAAGAGTTATTGTTATTGCTGAAAGCTTGTGACATTTTTCACTTTCCGCCGCTTTGAATGTCGTTGAGAGGGAGGTGTTGGATAGATTGGGGCTCGTTGACGAAATGGCTATGGTTGAGGAAAAGCGGGGTGATAGAGCCTTGTGCAAAATTGACAACTCTGTTCCTAATCACTGGACCCGGAACTCGTTACACAAACCCACATTAATTTCGTCAGAAGTCGAGATGAGATTCATATGTGTCTGTCGGTTGTCCTCCTTACATTGCATCATGTTCCTCGAGTAACATCGACAGCAATAACATCGAGGCTAATAACTTCACTAAGTTACTGTACTTTCTTCCATTCTGATGAGTTCGTACTTGAGTAGGGCTCCATACTTGGCACCACTCTCATTTTCGCCTTGCTGACCGCAAGACAAGCCTCCGGATCCTCAATTTCATCCCCACCGAGACCTTTTAGCGTCTATTTTCCCGCCCCGCTGACTTCTCCCCCTCAGTGCACACCACCCCCACATTCCAGGTAAATGCAGCCTCTACCTCAAATTAAACCCTGCCTCCGATATAAAGCCTCATAAGTACCCCCCCCAAGCCATACCAAAAACCTAAAATAAGAAGGGGTCATTGACTTTATCACAGTATTTTCATACTTGCCGTAATTCTCCGAGAGTGATGAAGCGTGGAGTGTCCTTTCTCTCACGGTACAGTACCTATCAAGACTAGTGTTTTTGTGTGGAAAAGATACATGCAACGCACCTTGCCTCGCCTCTACCAAGCACCTTCAACAAGTACTGGTAGGGACACAACAAGGAAGGCTATTGCGATAACCTCACAACCCCCCGCACTACTCCTACTTTCCATACTTTCTCCCAAAAACCAAGGTCTATATTCAAACTCTGCGGACTCATGCATTTGCATTTTTCAAACCCGACTGGAAAATATCGCAAAACGACGGATCCCAGACCGCAGTTGTGCGGTTTGAATACGATCATAGCTTTCCCCGCGACTCAGGTCCGGCATATCTACAGTGGTGGGCGTGAGGGGCTGGCGTACAAGTACAGTTCGCTAGGCTGCTGCTTTGTGGCTGGCCGGATCGTTCTGTTTGGGCGCTGCATGGCTAATGATATTTTACCGGGCGGGTAAGAAAGGTCCAATCGGTGCGCTTAGCTTGGGAGGGAAATTGATGGGGTTCGGTGGAATGGCAGGTACTTTTCGGGTGAGTATGGGTAACTAAGGCACTAACCAATGCTAAGAAGCATATCATGGACATGCAGTGTTTGAGCTTGATTTTCTGACTCATGGTGGCTCTGGCAACGCTTACACTGGGTCTTCGGGTATTGGAAAGAAAACTTTATCTGCGGTTTATCTATCTGCTCATCTATCCATCTATCGCTAGCAAGGGAAAATGGGGAAGAAATAAATATATAAAGGAGAGTCGAAAAAGGGGATTTTGAAAGAAAGGATCTGTTTCACGGAGGAATAGTAACCAATATAAATGGCGAGAGTTAAAAGATGAGGAAAATATTCGCCCGGATGCTGTAGACTAAACAGAATAAGCAGAAATTCGTGAGCCTCTATTCATAAGCGTGAACAAATATCTGAGGGAGTGATGGGTGTATGCTTACATACAGGTGGCATTCTTATGGGTGGCGGCCGGGGGGATTTAAAGCTCACATTAATCGGACCGGCATGAAGGGCGTTGGGAAGAAGGGAAGAAGGTAATACCAGCAATGCGTATCCAAGACTCCCGGAGGCCGGAGAGGGCTGGCACAGGAAGGGGGTGGATCCCATGAGAATCGAGGGTGATCGATAGAGTACCCAGTGCTTCTACTTCATCTTAGTCGCGTTATAGAGGGTGGGGCAGCTCCCTAGCTGGGGTTTCAATAGATTTCCGGGCTTGCAACAGCTGCACGATTCTTCCATGTCCCATCCTGGCAGCGTAGGAGAGCGGTGTGCCACCGTGCTTATCTGGGAGATTAGGGTCGACACCCCCCCGTTCTAGGAGTAACCTGACCACTCCTTCGCGTCCTTCCATAGCAGCACACGCGAGTGGTGTTCGATCATCTTCATCTGGGCGATTGGGGTCGACACCGTCCCGTTCCAGCAATAACTGGACCACTGCTTTGTATCCCTTGAGGGCGGCATTCCCGAATGGTGTTCGATCATGCGCATTTGGGCGACCAGGATCGACATCTCCCCGTTGAAGCCGCAGCTTGACAACACCTTCATATCCCATGATAGCGGCCCACTCGAGTGGTCCTTCGCCACGCTTATCCGGGCGATTGGGGTCGACATTTTCCCTTTCAAGCAATAACTTGACCACCGCTTCGTGTCCCATAACAACAGCACATCCGAGTGGTGTTCGACCATCTATATCTGGGTGATTGGGGTCGATATTTTTTCGTTCCAGCAATAACTTGACCACTCCTTCGTGCCCTATGAGGGCTGCATTCCCGAGCGGTGTTCGATCACACACGTCTGGGTGATTGGGGTCAACATTTTCCCGTTCCAGCAATAACTTAACCACTCCTTCGTGTCCCTTAATGGTAGCCCACCAGAGTGGTGCTAGATTACTCTTATCTGTCCGATTAGGATCGGCATTCCCCCGCTCCAGCAGTATCTTGACCACTCTTTCGTGTCCGTTTATCGCCGCCCATGCCAATGGTGTCCTACCCGTACCATCTTCGTGGTCGGCCTCATAACTTGCAGCATTTATTAATACTGTCACAAGTTCAACAATCCCGAAGAACGATGCGCAGTGTAATCCAGAGAAGAGCATGGGCATAGCGATGGGTTTGATATGTAGGGGACCTAGCGCGTGTTCTAGGAGTAATGCAGCGGATATGTGGTCTTCATACTGGCTCAAGAGCTCTAGTGCGAGGGCCCTCGCGTTGTCTGAGAGATCCCTGTTCGCATGTGTTCCCCAATACCTCGCAGAATATTCGAGAAATGGCATGTTTCTATGACCCGAGAAAGAATAGGAGGTGATGTTCTTGGCTTGTTGTGAGTTTAGATAGGTTAAGCAGGTCTCTGCAAGTATCGAGTGAGGTTTAATGAAGAGACCTGGATAACTACAAAGGTACTCTTGCACGGTATAGTGGATTAACCGCACGGTCGAAGCCTCCGCGTCCACAATGATCAGGCCTTGGCAGCCGTCAAGCAATGTGCCCATTGAAGGAACATTTTCGGGATCAAAATCTGTTGTTCCTATTTCTACTGCTAGCGCATGGCACAGCTCATCCACGTGTAAGGGCCGCTCCGAATGACAAATCCATGTGAGAGCGGCCATCGCAAGCTTGGACTTTTCCTCGTCCTGAGCATTTATACGCTCTAGTGTCGCACCATATGCGTCTCCTAGACCTACCCCATCTTGTATTGATTTGAGTGTTTTCCTCCGCCGAGCAACCGTGGTACCTCTCAGGATTGCATCAATGTGGAGAGAGGCTAGCAGGAATCTAGGTTCAAGTGTCAGCTATCGGTTTGGTGTAGCTTTGCTACGGACCTAGCTCCAACATACGTTTCCGAGCTTATCGCGGGAATGCTCTTCATGATATCTCCCTCCAATGTGCTGCTCATCATATTTGGGATAGTGTCCTTCCTCAGTTTCTCGCGAAGAAACCTAAGGACCCCATCTTCAGTAGCCCGGATGGATAGAAAGGTTGCCGCTCCACCCAACTCCCTTTCCACCTCACTCCGCACATGTGGTCTTCCGGTCATAAATAAGCGGGTATTCGGGGACCATTTCAGCATCTGCCCTAATGATTCAAGAACCACCATTCGATGCTCTGGCACACATTCATCAAGCGCATCCACACATACAAATGTGTGCCTCGTGGATGCGATTGTCTGGAACATCTTTAAAATTCCCGGAACTTGGAGTTCTCTACCTCCAATAGACATTTTCTCGTTTCGAAAAGCCTGGACTATCGCCTCCGGAATCCCCCCCTGTCCACTAACAAGCTGTCTCAGAAGCGAGCCAAGCATATTTACGGGTGACTGCTCATTCCGGGCAGCAAAATCGAAGTAAAAACACAACGGTAGGATCTCCTGCGACTGCCTCGTCGCATAGCTTGTCTATAATTAGCGAACTGTCGTCGCAACCTGTCAGCAATATTATTTTTTGATTTCCAGCAACGATACATGCTCACGTACACGATGTAGCTCTTTCCCACTCCTGGGTTGCCGTCGCAAAATAAGGTCGGATGATAAGATGCATCCTCCCTACTACCATTGTGCCAGCGTCTGAATTCTTCCGTGTCTAGCAGCCAGGCTCCGATGCTGTCGACCCGGCGGGCTCCGATGTCTCGATGCCGCACCCGTGGCTCTAATGGAGATAGCCATGCCAGTATTTCAGATCTATCATCGGGGGTAGTGTAGTTAAAGATATTAGAGATGTGGGCGATGTTGATAGAGTTATGGTTATTGCTGAAAGCTTGTGACATTTTTCACTTTCTGCTGCTTTGGATGTTGAGAATGGGGTGTTGGATGAATCGGGGTTCGTTGACGAAGTGTCCGTGGTCGAGGAAAAAGTGGGGTTGATAGAACCTTTGGCCAAGCTGACAATAGTGATTCCGGTCACTGGACTCGAACTTCGTTACACCAACTCCGAGAGATAATTTTATCAGAAACTCTGGGTAGATTCCTATGTGCCGGTCGGTGGTAGCATTATGTTTGATTATGCCTCTGTTTCTTTTGAACCGTTCCAAAACAGCAGAAGTTCAAGAAACTGAAGCTTGCGGGCTGCTTTTAGCATCTACTCGCGAAGCCATAGATCATTGCCCAAAAAGCATGTCTTGTTCTAGCATGCCAATACTCGAAGCTGTTGCCTAAGCGGGTGGGCCCGGGAAACCCCTCTCGTATTCTAGTGAAACCTACTCGAGTACGGTACCGTAAAAACTCAAATAGAAGATAAATGTGCTAGGACGTTGGAATTTCCCTTCTCAGCTACGCGAGGGGAAAACACCGCAAACTCAGCCCCCCGTTGAGACATAACAAAAGGAATATACGAGGCGCCTTACTAGGAGAGGCAACTCCAACGTCCTAGCACATTTATCTTCTATTTGAGTTTTTACGGTACTGTACTCGCGGCTGGATTAAGTCCTTGGCCAAGACATGCAACGACCATTCCCGCAAAATTCAACCGTCATGATAACCACAATGGCGGTTACAATCATAGCCACAACCATAATAACTAATATTAAGGCCTGTATTGGTGTGACCACCCCCCCTTAGCAGCCCGGGATCTTGTGATGGGACATTATTCGGGGTAGGGATAAAATCCGTGGACACTAGGGTAGTGATTGGCATCAAGCTCAATAACGAAAAATTCAAGCTTAGCCAGTTAGCTAGCACCTTGGAAAATCAAAATTCACCAATTGTCTTTAAAGTGTTCTCGGAATTTATTCTCTTTTAACATATATACAAGTACCACTGCATGCACATATGGCCTACCGTAAAAACTGGAATAATCGAGTCGTGTGCTATGTCGTTGAGAATTTCCTACTTTAGAAAAGGGGCGAAAAACACAGCAAAAGAAGAGCGGCTCAGCCCCCCTGAGAGACATAGAAAAACAAAAAAACATCAGACCTTACCAGAGGGGGCAACTCTGACTATAAAGCACACGACTCGATTATTCCCAGTTTTTACGGTAGGTCTATCATTGGTTGTGCGGGAGTGGGCTTGGCACGGGTGTTTCCCTTTAAATAGTTTTCTCTCTTGTACGACTAGCCATTAGCGAGTATCTCACCTTACACAACGTACCACACATTCCAACAGCTCTATAGGATGGCGAAGCGCATATAGCAGGGAGTGAGATACGGTAAACCCGGGTTGAGTTGATTTACAGTCGTTTATGGTAGGGATCCACATTCCGAGTGATGGGTAGATAAAATCCTGTACTGCCGGACAAAGGGGTCGATTCCAACTGAGGTGACGAAGATGGCCGAACACTGCTCTCCTGGGCTGCCTAGAATAGGCATGTTAGAATTGGGAAACTTCTGCTGGACCCCCGGATTTCGTTCCTAGGTACGATGCAAGCCCACAACCAACGGAGTTCTTCTCCCCCGAGCTGCCCGAGCCAGCTGAACCCCCTTTCAAAATGATCCGGGGGTTTTGACACCCAATGACAAAATCCTCTCCCCCCACTAGGAGAGACTCGGTAATGCAGGATTATAAGTCGGTTATGGAAGCTATAGGTAGCTGTCTACACGTGGACTGGCAAGACACCCCGATGCAAGAACCCCGGATTGAATCATTCCCCCAGGACTTTTCATTATTCTCTTGCTCTTCCGACCATCTCATCTCCTTCTACCCTCTTGGATTGATTGCTTGGATTTTGTTTAACTAATTTCGCATACACTCGTAACTTCATTCCATTAACTGGAATAATCGAACCTCGCACCTAGAAACCCGAAGTTCCTTGTCTTGGACTGCAAAAGAAAGCCTTGGGAAAACTGGCCGCCTCAACACCAACTTAAGGCCAAAAAACAAAAAAACAACATAACTATACCAACCAAGCCATCTCCAACGTCCTAGCCCAGATTCAATTATGCCAGTTCTGACGGTGGTATTCTCCCCTCCACTTCTCTCTTCATAGGCACCCTCTTCCTTTGTTCGCTCTTGCCTAATGGATTAGGTTATTCTGTGTCTGTCCATAATTAATTCGGTATGTACTCGGGCGCAAATTAAAGATCCGGAAAAAGTGACTTGAAATATCTGTGTTGCCACCATACATTTTGTTTGTCACTTTTTCCGGATCTTTAATTTGCGCCCGAGTATAGTACTGGTATTGTTCAATGGCTCAGATAATGGGTTAACAACTGCCTTCGATCGTAGGGTAGATGTAAGGGGGCTAGAGAGATGTAAGGATAAGTTAGATACGGTGTTCCCAACTGCCCCGGGAACCCTGCAGTGCCCTGGCGGGCTTGTAGTCCCAGGCGCCCAGGGCACAGTGGGTAAGGACGCCAGGCATGAGCCCTTCTTTCGTAAAGACAGCCATCATAAGGGTTGACGGCCGGGACCTGCTGTCTTAGCCCAAATGGGGTGTTCCGGTAGGGCCAAGCTATCATCTGCAGGGCCCAGCTGTCATCCATAGGGCCCGGCCTTCACCAGTAGGTATTTCACAGTGAGACCTGTAGCGCCCTGTAGTGGGTGAGGAGAAGAGGTTGGGACGTGCTATGGGAGGGTGGCCGTCTCCTCCCGAGCAAAAGATAGACGGACTGGACACTTGGAAAAACTGGATAGATGAAGAGTTGCACGATTGACAGGCTAGGTATTCATTTCAAGGGGAACTGTTGTAGGAGAAGTTTGCAGGAGCTGGCTACAAGGTAAGGGAAGTGGAAGACAAAGTAGGCGATATCAGGGAAACACATGATTTTTTTAAGACAGGCTTGTATCGATAGGGTTTCCCCCAGTGAGCATGAGAAAATAAGCACCCCGAATCTCGCCCCCGACAAACCTAGTGTAATTGCATGAGAAGTGTTCCACAACTTGATCAAGATGGCCAAACAGCACTCTCGTGGGCGGTGCGGCATAGGCAAGAGGGAGTTGTGAAGGTGCTGCTAGAAAAGAACGATGTCAATCCCAACAAAGCTAACAAGTATGGCCAAACAGCGCTCTTGTGGGCTGTGCAGCATAGGCAGGAGGGGATCGTGAGGCTACTGCTAAAACGGACGCGATGTCAATCCCAACAAAGCTGGAAGGTATGGCCAAACAGCGCTCTTATTGGCTGTGGAGCGTGGGCAGGAGGGGATTGTGAGGGTACTCCTGGAACGGAATGATGTCAATCCCGACACAGCTGACCAACGTGGCCAAGCACCGCTTTGGTAGACTGTGCGTAGCGAGGAGGAGGAGCTTGCGAGGATGCTGTTAGAAAGGAACAACCTCAATCCCAACATAGTTAACAAATATGGGCAAACAGTACTCTCGTGGGCTGTGCAATATTAGGTGGAGGGGATCTTGGAGATGCTGGTGATATGGAATGACCTCAATCCCAACACCGCTGACAGTGATGGCCTAACACCACTTTTGCGAGCTGTGTGTGGCCGGAAGGAGGGGCTTGTGAGGATACTCCTAGAACGCAACGACCTTAACCCAAATATAGCCGACCAACATGGCCAAACACCCCTCACTTGGGCTGCTACATGCTGGGACATGGAGATTGTGAAAATGCTCATTGACAGGAACGACATATATATAAATGAACCTGACAATCATGGCCAAACACCCCTCTGGTGGGCGGCGCGGAAGGGGGGTGGGAGGGCCACTGCTTGGACGGAACGAAATTAATACTGAGATAGTTGACAGATATGGCCGGACGCTACTCTTGTGGGCTGCACAGAATATGCAGGGGTGGATCGTGAGGAGATTGCTGCCAAGTGAACGACGTCAATCCCAACGCAGTTGACAGACATGGCCAAACAGCACTCTCGGTGGCTGCTTGGGAAGGGAACGAGGAGGTCGTGAGGCTACTGCTGGGGGGAAGAGGAGTCAATCGCAACATAGCTGACAAGTATGGCAAGAGAGCGCTCTCGTTAGCTGTGGAAAAAGGGCATCTAGGGGTTGTGAAGATACTGCTGGAACATGGCCTGGTCAATCCTGTAACGGAATATACTTATTGTTCTCACTACTGTATGTACTAACCTGACGTTTGGTATTTCCTATTTGAGTCGATAGTACTTGATATGGTACGTGAACAAAATTAACGGCGCACCAACGATCAGGAAAAACTTCGGCTATAACCGCACTTTCCCACCAAACCTACTATTGTGGCAATGAAATTGGAAAAGTAAATATGTAGTAGAATAGATACAAGAAATTGATATGATTTAGAGAAATTTCTTTAGGTGGGTTGAGGGTGGAGGGGGGTTGCGTTGCTAGTGATCTCTGGTGCGCCGTCATTTTTGTCAACCGACCATACTTAGTAGTGCTTCATTTCTTACTTTATACTTTCCTTAAGAGCTAAGGCTACTTTTATTATAATGTTATTATTAATAGAGTTAAAAGTTACAAAAGAAAAAAAACAAAAGAAAAAAGACAAAAGAAAAATTACCAAAATTAATGAATGGAATAAAAGAAAAAGGACAAAAGAAGGATTACAAAAGAAATGAAACAAAAGCAATCAGATTTTTTAACTCTAGCATTTATGCTAAGGCATCACCATTTTGTCACCTGTTACACCTTTTTATTTTATTTTATAATTTAAGCCCACTGCAATACTAACAAAATTGTTATGTATAGACAGCAGAAACCATAACAGCTTCTTACATTCAATTCACGACTCAAGTTGTCTTGCCCAAGAGTGGATATAGGCTTTCTGAACCTAGTAAAAGTTAAGAATATAGTTGTAAAATTGTAGTGATAGAGGAGACTTCAAGTTACTATTTCCTTTTGGACTTTTATCGGTGCTACTCGACTATTATCAAACAACCTCCACTGGCCACTATTTGAGTTTTGACCGACTCCAGTATAGTGGGCCAGATTGACCCTTGTACCTTCATGTGTGCAACCAGTATATAAATTATACTATAAAGGTATTGTTTCCCCTAACTCTAGGGTTGGTTGTATCTTGGCCCCACTTGATTGTGTCCAAATATAGTTGCTCATGTCCAAGCTCCAAGAAATATCAATATCTATATTGACTTTTACTCCAGGAGTATACCAATTTAGCCAAATTATGAGAATATATGTTACTTGATTGATAGACAGGCTCTTCTGTGCTTCATATTTGGGATTGCATGGTACTAACTTACTATACCAAGCATCTTGGGCTTTCAAGATTTCTGGAGTGAAGAAAGTCTCCAAACTGAGTTGGAGTATGAAGTTGCCCAACTTGACATCAGGGATCAGAAGTGAGAAATAGATAAATGAATCATAGTATAAGATTCCTATATTGGAGGTTAAGCAGAATAGTTTGCTACTCATTTGGCTATAAAACAATTGTACTACCACTATTGAGTAGTAGTTTTGCAGATAAGATTTCTCTCATTCCGCAATACACTTGAGTGGTATTTGAATAGCGGATAGGGCCTTATGCTGTGGCTCATGATCCTGCTTTACATTCTCGTACAACTTATGGAGGAAAAGTGCTAGGAATTCATAAGCATTCTGTTGAGTGTTTTCTGAAAGGTTTCCCTCTATGCCGCCGACCATCTCCTACAACTCAACCTGCCACTGTAAACTTACTTTCTCTACTATTGAATAGCCACCCCATGACAGGAGTAAAAATTCCTATCATAGTGACATAAAGCTCCGTAATCTGTTGTTGAATATTCTGTAAAGTCCGATGAATTTTTATATAGGCTTTTATACTGGTGATAATATTGGAGATTTCAGCAAGTATTTGGAAGATATTTTGCTGTACTTCCTGGACTTTCTCCACTGCATCAAATATCATCCTCAGGCCAGCAAAAACTGGTAGCTGCATACGGAAATGCTTTTGGAAGCAATTCAAGTTATATTTTTAAGTGAATAATTTCTTCCACAAATTTGTGCCTGTGAGAAAGTATCATTAGACTTGTGCCGTACTTGCTTTGAACAATCTCCATCAACTTGTAAACATCATTTTATATAATGTTTTTAATTACCTTATTTATTGGGTCTTTTGAGGAACTTGTTTTCAGGTACTAATTATAGTCCTTTTCAAATTAGACCTTAATTTCCTCAGCTGGAGTTCCAAAAGATCTTGGACTACAACTTTATTAGTATTATATAGATATATTTGGAAGAAATTGATAAATACCAAATATTCGTATATTGGCTTCCCGGATTGCCAGCTGGCACTTTTCTATAAGAGATTCAAGCAATTGTTGGATAAATATATCAATCTGAGGGTAGCACTCAACCCCGATATGAGGATTACAGAGAGTATCTTTAGGTTAGTATTAAATCATCAAGAAGTGTGAACAGAGAAAAATGAACTATAGTTCTCTTTTGACAAATTTGTAACCTACCTCTTCCATTAAAATTATTCTTTCAAGCCTTCTCCCTTTACTATTCTCCGAACTTTTAAGATCAAGCTCTTTCTTCTGATAGGTGGAGTAGGCTCAAAATCTGTTTATGTTGCTGCTGGGCTACTGCTCTCAGAAGTTTGCGGGGTATCAATATCTCAATACATATTCTTGATTCAAAGGAGAAAAGGTGGGTGGGAACCAAAGTGAAGTATGTAGATGAGCTGAGCGATGTAGGTCTGGCCAAGTGCAGGCTTGGCTGCTGCCTTACAAGCACCTCAAAGAGGCTAGTGTGAGGCGAAGCTTATGACACAACCCGGAACAGAGTTGCGGGGAAGATTAAAGTGTGTTTGCTGTTGGAAGTGTAGATTGGTGGTGATGATAGAGAGGAAGGGAGCGCAGTTGAGACTAAATACTGTTTGTGGTAGCCCACACACTGTCGGCTCACTATCACACAAATACCAGAAACACCAGTCACCCTCGGCATAGTGATAACCCTTATCCGCAGCACCCCTTGCCCTACCTCCTCATTTCGCATGGAGCATTTTGTTCTTATGAGCAACGTGGTTAGTATTGCCGGTTATCTGGATAGGAAAGCCTGCCGCTACCCTGCCAGTGTACTTTGGTCCGATGTTTCACAATTTTGGAAAATGTGGGAAGCACAATTGGTTTCCCGTAAAATTGTTCACTCTGTGGAAGTATGACACTAGTGTGAAAACTGGAGTATGATATGATAACCGGACCCCACTCCCGTATATTGGTTGGAGGGCTAAAAGACGGCCTTTTTTTTCCAGGCCTTTGCCCCCTTGATCCAAAGACAGAAATCTGGGCGTTTAACATTGGGCTTAATTGTTTTAGTTTTTCCGGTATCCATATTATCTAAAGAGCATACTCTTATTTGGGTCCTGAAGAGTTACGATCCTACCCAATAGCACTCGCGGATAACCCTGGGTACCGGGAATGCCAGCAGAGAGCTCTAGCAAACCCCACGGACTCTATGTGAGTAGTAATGTCCATCCTTACGGCACCACCAGGTCAATGCCGGATATAGCAAATCAAGGTAATTTTTCGAGTTTATTGACTGCACACGATCATATCGTGCTACCCTGGCTGTAGGGAAATGTGATCACTGGGCGATATCTCCTCATTCTACCTGCTGCTCGCTGAGCCCGACATCGGGAACTGCTTCCTTCCTAAATTCAGTACGGAGCCTTTTTTTCTCCACTCACGAGATTACTGTGGTGAACTAGTGCATGCCTCTCGACCACGCTGGAATTGAAAGAAATCTGCTCCTTTTTTGCTTTATATATATATATCGCCTAAGATCTTCATCAGAATCAGTGTTCCCTACTGGGAGCGGTGGGGGGATGACGGCTTCTGCCAGTCCTCCGGGCCAACCAAATCCCAGAAGGGCCGTCCTTGACTCGGGCCCTTGAACGTGTGGGGGTAGGACTGGGAGTGATGCCGCGGGACGACCGGAGGTGATGCGGGACAACCGGGGCTGTCGGAATTTGGGTGCGCGTGAAAGCGAGCGAAGCGAAAGTAAGAATGGGTCCACTGAAAGAATGATCTAGTTTGTAGAGGAAGAGCCAGGATTGACCGATGTCTCTTGTACATTTATGCTTGAGTACCGGCCCACAGTATTTATACCCGCAAGAGGTATCTATATACATGGCCAACTAGTGTCTAAGTTCCAATGGCACTATTGCCCGCCACCAGCAGAAATACTTTCGTCACATTGAAGCCATTGTTCCAACACTCCCGCACTTCAATGATTTCCTGGTAGGGGCATACCCAAAAGAAAAGAAACACAAAAGTGACAGAACTTGTAGCCTCATTAAAAACCCTTCCTCCGGTGCAAAACCCTGTGGGAAAAAAGCATTTCAGAGAGGGGAAAAGAGTGCTACACAGGAGAAGAAGAAAAGTAAAAGAAACAAAAAGATAAAAAGAGAGTTACAGAAATTGTTATCTAGGATAAGCGAGCCCATTCCGCAAGTCCCAGATTATGTAGATGCAGCCAGAAGGTTGTTGCTGGTAGAGACTTAGTCATGATGTCTGCAATGCTGTTATTCGTAGGAATGTGCTGTAGGTCAATCTCGCCGTGCTGAAAGGTTTCTTGGATGTAGTGGTGCTTTATCTCAATATGTTTTGTTCGTTCGTGAAATCTCGGGTTCTGGATCAGTTTGATGGTTGCTTGGTTATCAATATATAGCACAATGGGGGGATTTGGTAATTTGTTGACTTCACGAGAGAAGGTTCCGTAAAGATGGTGCATAGTTCATGGAGAGGTCGACGAAGCCAAATTGCGTCCTTTGAAGCGCACTTGCTCATATGTACTCTGCCTCAGTCGTTGAGAAAGCTCTGAGTGATTGCTTTTTCGCCTTCCAGGAACATCAGCGAAGATTAATCCTGCGTCTGAGGCGAGGGCGCCGCGTCCGGACGCATCCGACGTTGTTTTTCCATCCTCTGCGTCCCCAGTGTCCGGATGCCCTTCCCAACGTCGATTGCGTCCTGACGTGACGTCGGACCTTACCCACATCCCGCCGCCACCCCACATCTCCTGCTCTTCTCCCACCCCTTATCTCGCGCCCTGATGTCTCTTGTCCTGCCTCGCATCTCTGCAGCATCCGGACGCCTCCCCAAGGTACCCCCTTTTTCTTCTGCTTCCGGGCGTGCTCATAACAACTTCCCGCCGATATCACCCTAGTCATTCCTGCCGGTGTGCCTCCTACTACTACTATCGTGCATAATTTATTTGTTTCTAGATGTTTCTATTCCTCTATGTCTATATCTCTACTATATACTTGTCTATTATACACGTTTATCGTATAGTCGTGATCGTGACACTACATCTCCGTTGGGGAGCGATGTAGCCCTCATCTAGGCTACGTCGCTCCCCGAGTTTATTTTATTATACAAGCCCCCTCTGTGATCCTAATAGATCTTGTTAAACGTGCGTAAATCGATCCGACTGTTGACAAGCCAGGGCCGCTCTGTCTCCGGTATCAGATGCGCCAGGCCTAAGATCGTCCCGATATCCACAATTGTGAGCTCTCACGTAACGTCTCTGAGCTGAACGGTTACCAGACCGTGTACGTCCGATGGTCGTCAGGAGTCTACCAGGCTCATGAATTGAAACCCGGCGAGGCGATAGACCGTATCCTGCTGCATATAGCCCGACCGGATTTTGATCAGAGCTATGAGCCCTGCTAGGAGACGACCCCTGAGCACACCATACATATTCTCCCCACCAGCCTGTATGCAATCACAATCATTCCGACTGGTCTGGTTACGGAAGAGTCGAGCACCCGTCCATCGGGCTCTGTGTATGTCGTAAACACCGCACTCCTGGAACGCAAGAACCGGGATCTCCAGTTGCGTCCGTAGTTCCACTGGCAAAGCTGGAAGTATCGCCAGATTTTCCGGCAGTCGGCGCTCGGGAGGCAGGCTCAGTCGGCTATAGTGTATCAATTTCCGACAAATCGTCTCCGGGGATATATCGTATGGTCTGCCAAAATCAATGACGTCGTGGATATTATCACGACGTCCCTTCAGAATCCTCCGATGGGCTGGTGGGGTTGGCGGGGCCAGGTCTTCTCTAAATGTTCTACTACCTCAGTTGGTAAATCAGCTCCGGCACGTTGAAGGAATTCTAAGTTCAAAATTCTCATGCGGATCGCATGTTGTCGACCATAGCTGCTTAGTATCTGTCGTGCTGCGTCGATTTTATTTGAGCGTCGCCATCCATCCTTGATTTGCTCCTTATGTGCGAGCTCTCCATACTCGGTAGAATACATGGGAATATTGCTGAACATGTAGATGTGATCGCAAAAAGTGACTTATTAGATGCATCTTAACAAAGTTGAAATTATATTCGGGATATATCAATTCCATACCTTGGTGGTTCTCTTCTTCACGATCGTCGTCACGGATCCGTCGCCGTGAGGATGGGGGCACTGGCTCCCTCATCTGGGCTCTCTGACGTCGCATCTCCTTGCGCAACTGATCAGCCTTCTCTTGCGTCCGTTTGGATATGCGAAACTCGAAGAAGATGTCCTTTATCTCGTGGAACTGCGTCGCATATTTTTCCATATAAGATATAGTCTCGGGTGTGTGACTTCGGTATTGAGCCATCAAGGTGAAGTCAAGCAGTGACCTGACACAGGTGAGCGCACGTCTGAAGGGTTGTACCTGCGTACTATCAGGCTGTCTCAACGGCACAGCGAGAACTCCCAACAAACAACGCCCGAGATTCCTTATCTCTTTTCCTTGCCACTGCGTAACCTCCCTGTGTAACGAGCCTACAGATAGGTAGCTACAGTGGACTAAACTCAAGCCCGTATGGCATACCAAGTGGTAACCATATTGAGGATAGGCCAGTATACTTAGTATATTACCGGTAGACATGAGTTGGTACAAGTGTCTACAAAGTGACTTGGTGACATAGGGTTAGACAGGGTAACCTAGGGAGGCCAAAGTTACCCTACTGGGCAGGGTAACCTTCAGAGGGTATGTTCGCATAAAGCAAAGGACCGATAGTAAACGTTGCACGGGTCTCCGGGACAACATTATATGTGGTCGTGCGGACTCCCGAAGGAAATAAAGGCATGGTAGGCTGAAGTTACCCTACCTTGGAAACATGATTACCCTACCTTGGGACCCCAGTCACCCTACTGAGGTACCCCAGTTACCCTACCTTCACCGACAAAGTCATCTGCACACTTAGGGGAAAGTTATCCCACTATAGTGGGGCTCTTAGATGTTTATAGGGCTGCTTCGTATGGCACGAAATAGACTACTGACGGAGCAGGAGTGGTCCGAACCTCCTGTAACTTTCAGGAGATATTCCTAAGACCCCCCTGCGGCCCCAGTGTTGGTACGGCGCGACGGCACGGTACGGCTGTGTAGTTGTGTGCTTCCTAGTAAAGTGAGATCCATAGGAACGCTCCCACAAGACGGTATGAGTTGTGGCCGTCCAACCGACCAGAAGCTGTTCGCAGGATATATAAGGGGTGTGAGGGTGACCGCCTCCTGGGGCGCCACCTGGATAACACCTGGGAACCACCTACGGGCATACTTTGACC
>Ga0307513_10002177_pt1 | contig 27390 bp, 27 predicted proteins | sample 15_EM_MG_FD_202174 | JGI IMG/M metagenome (GOLD analysis project Ga0307513, IMG submission 202174) | Populus trichocarpa ectomycorrhiza microbial communities from riparian zone in the Pacific Northwest, United States - 15_EM | ecosystem: Host-associated > Plants > Roots > Unclassified | place... | reverse complement strand
GAGACGAGAGCGTACTACTCCTAGGCAGAAGCCATCAAGGGAGAGCAGAGGCGGCGGACACTCTCACGATGATTTCTCATGGTGTTGAGATTTCAATCGCTGGAGGTGGAGCGGACGAGAAAGATGGGGGGCGAGACGACCCGGTTGTCAGTTTCCGTGTCCATCTCGTCGCCGGACGGCGGCGGGGGAATGATCTCGGTGGCAGCGGTTGAACGCCCGAGAGGGGGCGGTGACAGGCGGCTTTCGCAATCCCTATGAGTGGCGGCATGATCCGCCCCACAGTTAACGCAGCGGGGGGGCGAGGAAGAACAACAGCCAGGAACAGCCTTAGAGTTGCCGCCTCCAGGGCATGTGGGGTTGGGCCACCGATGCATGGCGCGGGTATGGTTGAGGGAGCAGATGGGGCAAACGGGGTCGGTTGAGGGGCACCTGGGGGCGACATGGCCGTAGCCCCAGCAGTTCTTGCACTGAGTGTACCGATTGGAGGAGTAGGCGCGTTCAATCGTGCGCGAACGGGAGAAGAGTCGAATCGAGGAGCCCATTGTGGGGACGTCTCCTGGGTGGACGGAGACGATGACTGAGGTGGCCGTCTTGCCCTCCCTGGATCGTGCGTCGGGGTTGAGGTACCTGGCGGCGAGGATGCGAACGTTTTTGGAGTTGAGGACTGACTCCGCGAGGCAGGGGAACAGTTCCTCGGGGTCCTCCGGGAGGAAGTCGAGTGGGAGGGAGTGGATGGCGAGCTGTGCTTTGTTGGGGGCGAGGCGGAAGGGCAACCAGGGAGAGTCTCCCACGGGAAATGACTTATTGAGCTGGGAGGAAAGAGCGTCAAAGTACGGTGCAAAGGCTAGAGCAGGGGTGGTAGGGTCGGTGACGAGAAGGGTGACTGAACCTCGGTCGTCGACCTTGGTGGTGACTGCGAGTGGGAGGATGCAGTTCGCATCTCTTAGGACACGGGCGGCAATGTCGGGAAAGGTGGCAGCAATCAGTGGCGCTTGGGGGTGTTCGGAGGGGGAAGAACGAGGAGCAGAAAATCTCCTCTCGGCCGTAGGGAGTGACCTGGGTGCCTGAGTAACAGGGACGAGGTTACTGGCTGACGCGACTTTAGCGGCCGTGAGGGAGCTCTTATTCTTTTTGCCCTTCGAAGGCCCCTTGGAGGCGACCTGGGCGTACGAGGGTTGGGGCTTGGGGCACTCGGGGGCAAGATGGCCCGAGACGAAAGTGGTGGGGTCAGGGTACTTCCCTTCACGGAAAGCGTTTGCTTCCCAGGAGTCAGGGAACTTGTCCGCATAACCTCGGGGGTCTCAGTAGAAGGTGCGAGTGTCCGCGTCGTATTGGGGAATGTCAGGGTCGAAAGAGGAGGGGGGAGCCTGGGGGGGGGAGGCGCGACCCTTCGGCCTGGGTTGCGCCGAGGGGGGTGTGGGACGAGTGGGCTGTGCTGGAAGGGGTGCTGGCCGTGTGGTAACACTAGTCGGAGGAACTGGAGCCCGAGGTGGGGCCGGTATGTTAGGAGGGGGGGCAGCTGACACCCTTTGTGACAGGTCACGAAGGGAGGCGCTGATGGGAGCGAGTCTGCTATCCATAGCCGAGCCGGTAGGGAGGGTTGCCACTATGGACTGGATTGTGCCTAATTGGGTTGTTATGGTGTCCAGCTGACGAGTCATGGACGCGAGGGCGTTGAGGGCGGAGCCGGCGAGGTGGACGAGGAGCGTCTCGCCATCTGAGAGCTCAGAGAGCTGGCGGTCGTCAAGGATCGGGAGTTGGACAGACGTGAAGTTAAGGCGCTGGCGAGTTTCGCGAACAAAGTCGCGGATGTAGAGGTGTGATTCCGTGAGGTCTGGAGTGGACGACTGCCTCGAGGGAGCTCTTGAGGAGGTCCCCGAGGAGGGGAGGGCGGGCAAGTCTTCCATGATGGAGACTGGGGATCAGGGACGCGAAGCCTGAGCAGCGAGAGAAGATAGGAGGGGAGGGGGGATCGTGCACTGAAGACGTGGAGTTGTGATTTCAATGACTGGAGGTGTAGAGGGCGCGGAGCGTGACGATTTCAGTGGGGCAATACGAGTGTTATGTACTTGGAGTTCCTGAACCAGATGAAAAAAGGGTTATCACAATGTACAGACTAATCTAGTTTGAGCAGGTCTGCCAAGTGGACAGAAACAAATGCGTGTAAGACTAGGGCTCAGGTCTGGAGGCTAATTGCAGAAAGTGAAAGCTGCCGCTATGGCTCAACGGCTGGGATATAAGATGAAAAGCTAGGATAGGAATAGTAATGAAAGGGGCAACCTCGAACGAAAAACAGCTAGAGAAGAACATGGATGATCTACACAAGTCCAAAGAGCACACTGCTAAAGCCAGCAGAGAAAACATACACCAAACGAAAATGTGCTAGAAAAGAGCAAGAATCATCTGCGAAGATTCCAAGAGCAGGGCCCACAAGCCAACCCAGTAAACGCCGAACCGCTAGTGGGAAACAAGAATCGTCTGCAAAACTCTAAGAGGGACTCCGTAGAGTAACAAAGTATCCGTAGACGACATTGGGTTTGGGCAACATGGAACGGAAACAGCCGGGCCAATCCAAACAAGAAATGTGTGGGAAAAAATACAAGGATAACTCGCAAAACTCTAAAAGTTAAACTCCAAATGAAAAACACTCAAAGGAAACATCCGCAGCATCGGCGGACTGTCGTAGGTCTAAATTAAGTATACTGATCAGGGCAAGCAGCCCAGACGTAGCGGGCTAATGTAAAACAGAAATAGTGAGGAAACAGCGAGAATAACATGAACTCTAGTAACAAAAATGAAAACACCAAAAGCAGAAGTCGAAGGGTCCATTGTGGCCTAGTCCTTGTAAATTGCTTGAAATGGACCTGCACCCTCGGCTAGTTAGACATTAGCCACATTGGTCGGGGCAGGAGAGCGTTTTTCGCTAAGCTAGTGAGCCAAGACAGAAACGAATTTGAGCGGACTCCCAATGCCCGTTGCTGCCGCAACTGCGGCAGCCCTTGCCAACAGAATGGATGAAAAACCAGGAAGTCGTAACCAGAACTTACCAGGGGTAGAGTATGCACTCGAGTCGGTTGGGGAGTCAGTGGGGGGGCTTAATTCTCATCCGACCTCTTCAGCTGTCAGAATATCCGCACACACATCGCCGGTATGCAGATACTCGGATGGGCAATGACTTCTGCTGGGCGTATCCACTGGTGTCGCCAATGTGTTGACAGGCTGCTCGGCCCCTGAGGCCAGCATCAAATGATGCGCCGCTGAACTTCTCGCCTCTGCCTGCTCAGAGGCAGCAGACGCATGATAGTCACCCAGATTGGGAGTAAACGGAGACGGACTGTTTGACGGACTAGTCTTGTCAGCCTGTTGCCAACTCAGATTATGCTCCCCATCATGTGTGTCCGGTTCAACCTCAATGCCGGCATCGATTGCCCCCACCTAGTGGGCCACCTTTCTCTGGGGTTCCGGACTTCCATCCGAACCGTATGGCTCATCGGCCTCTTCAATGACCGCGAGGTTGCGTTTACCACCGTTATTTGCTGGCTTCCGGGATGCTTTCTTTAGGTCAGTCTCCTGTTCTCCTTGTTTACCAGACCTCAAAACACGAGGGCCCAAGATAGCACGAGGGACACAAGCTTGCCTACCAGAAGAGTCTGGCTCTGATTCGCCAACGTCCGCCCAATTGATGCGTGTGTGCGCCCTGCCCTTTTTCTGGTATTACCACTCCAGATGGTCCTTGTTGGTGTGGTTCGCTTTGCCGCCGCAGCGGATGACTCTGGCTGGTGGCCATCTGAGCTCTGTCCATCATCACTACCGGCAGACCCGTGATCCCAGGTATCTGGAGGGCGGCCCAAGTTATCATGTGGAGCAAACCTGATCTTCCCTGGAGGATGAGTGCTATCCTCTGTATCATTCCTTCGATGGCAACAGCAGAGCAGATTCATTGGTTCGCTTGGCGGATTCAACGACCACCATATGGAAACAAGTCGCTTATTTGTCATTCTCATCATTTCAGCATGCGGCAGCGGCTCCGCTGGATCATCCTGCAGGAGACGTTTACCCTGTCTTGTCGAACCAATAAGCATATGAAATCCAACACCTGGTGCCATGGTTTTGTCTATGCCCGCTAGCAGTTTCGGAAAGGTGAGCTCACTTAGCTCCATCTAGTAAACATGTCCACAACTTGGCCACTGGATCTTGTCCATCCCGACAGGAAGTGGACTGCTTGGACAGACTACGGGTGCCTTATCTATCCAGAAACAGACCGACCGCGGACCGGCCAGACCTGCACGAGCTGTGTTAGCATATTTGGTACCTCTTTATTACGGACTCATGGGGATAACTTACGAACATTTCTGGGGGGAGTGGGGTCCCCAACCGGAACAGTAGCAAAGGGTGCTCTCAACATGTCTCTTAAGAGACGCTGATGTTTTTTTGCTATTTCCTTTACCAAAAGGTCGAGGCATTCGGTAAATCATTCGCCACAGTGGTTATTAGCCTGCCAGAGTTCCGACCTCTGGCTACCAGGCCGGAGGGTAACAGCATGTGCCTGCATCGCCGCCCATTGTCCGGTAGTACTCTGCTTCCACCCTGGGATTCTGTCTTGCTCCATCTTACGTTTCATAGCATTTCGCCAGGCTTGATACTCCGGACTATAGGTTCTTGGGGGGGCAAAGCCGCAAACGTGCTTACACAAGCTAACATCGACGTCATTTTTAATGGACGCCTACCTTTTCGAAACTGAGACAAACCTTTGAGGTGGCCATTATAATAGTGGTTGGGGTGGGGGTGGTTGATGGATCTGAAAGAGGCTGCTTTTTCGGGGTGTTTAAATGGTCCCTCAGCGGATAGAGGATGGCCACTAGATGATGCTGGTACTTTTAAGGATGAAGGGTTGAGGAAGATCTGAAAATAATAGACCGGGCCTGGCGGACGGTAAAGGGAGTTCTGCGGATTGTAATGGCTGTGAAAAGGTTATTAGCTATAGAAACTCAGCTAGGTAATCAGAAATGAGCGGAGGATACACTGGTGATACTGCGGACGAGTGAGAGGTTGTGCTGAGCTTTGTGGGTCATGTTAGGATGGGCTGGCGGATCATGGATGTGATTGTGATTGGGGAAAAGATTATGGAGAGAAGATAGAAGGGGGGGAAGAGAGAGCTTATATAGGCCGCACGAGGACGGTTTTAGTGGGGTTCGCAGGATTGTACCCTGTACAAACTTGAATATCTTGAAAAGGCAGATGACCGACCTACAATGACGATAGGTTTCAGATAATGTTTTAAGCTAAAACGGAGCCAGATGGGAGCCTCGACCCATGAGCCAAGGCCCTCCCATACTCTCAACAAAGAACAGTTTTCACAAGTTAAACAGTGGATAACGGTTGGCAGCTTGAATGTCTAGACCCGTTCATCATCTGACTAAACGAACTTGAAATTTTCCCGATTTAGCCCTTGAAAGAAACCTACCCTTCACTTTCAAAGACTGAGTCCGCTGCAGCCGCTCAGCCCATCCGCTTATGCATCCACTAGACTACTTGAAAGAGAAACACCACATACGATGACCTCAAGGACAAGAAAGTGTCCTTATTGCAGGTTCCGTTATCCACAAGCCGCTGCATACGAAAACACCTTCAGACAATGCATCTTGATATTGTTCTTTCCATCAGCTCGATTGTGCACCTGGCTTCGATGGGACCTACTGTTGTTCGTGATGGACTTGCAAACCCGACCGACTCAGACTACAAATCTGATTGCAGGCTCAAGATCTAAAATTTCCATCCAACAAGTGGTGAGATAGATGATATACAGAACGATGAAGACACGGAAGACGTTTCCCACCCACCGGTCCGCGTGGGCCGTTCAGGTCAAGAAACTATTCCTGGTGCCGGCAGACTACTTGGCGAAGTTGCCGGCTATCCAGAGCTCTACAAGGCTATGATGGATGACCCTTCAAGCCCTTTCTCATCTGAAAACCACATAAATTTGGCAAGCTGATTTGTCCGGAGCAAGGTAGCAGAGTCCCAGATCTACGCATACTTTGCGGAAGGTTTAGGCGGTAGGGATAACAGCTCATTCCGGTCAGCCTATACTTTGCGACAATACCTGGACATACTGGACCTATTTCGTGAATACTTGGTGTGGGCAGACGCCAGTATTGATGATGGTCAACATGCAACAACTTTCTATTATCGAAATATTATTGACTGTGTCCGCTACCTGATCTGTCAGGTCACGTACAGCTCATATATGGTTTACACACCTATTCGAGAATATGAGTCAAGTGGGCAGCGATTATATTCAGAGATGCATATGGCGGACTGGTAGTGGGATATGCAGGGATGAGATAGGTCCTGACAAGTTCTTGTAGTGGTGTTTCCAGTGCTAACAGCCCATTCCGTTCCTTGGTAGAAAGCTTTACCCACCGGGCCCACAGTGGTGCCCATTATCAGATTGTCAGACCAGACCCACCTTACTAATTTCTCCAGAGATAAGAAAGCCTGGCCGGTATACATGACGATCAGCAATACCCTTTCAAGGACAAGAAGCAGCCTTGCCAAGATGCCAATCCTGGTTCTGGCAGTGCTTCCAGTACCGCCAAAGTTCAATGGCCAATCAGCCTGTGCCAACGAAGCCCAGCGGCAGACCAACGCGGATGTCCTGCGGGCTGTCTTTGATCTTGTCCTGGTACCATTACAGCAGATTGCTCGAGAAGGAACAGTAATGGATTGTGCCGAGGGCAAAACACGCCTTTGTTTTCCCATTTTGTCAGCCTGGATCACGGATCATGCTGAGCATGCAGCCTTGCAAGGCATAGGCAGCACGTTATGCCCAAAGTGTGAGGTTCCGGGTGAGGAGCTCAGTGGGGATCCGCAGCAGATATATAAGACTTGCGACTACATACTATATAGAGAGAAGCCCTTGAGGCATGAGCTGGCAGAAGCGGCTGGCATTCCAGAATCCTTTCAGTGGTTGGGCGTGAAAATAGGAAACAATGGATTCACCAGACTCGACAGAGTAAGCCCCACGGACCTACACAAGCCGGACCTCTTGCACCACATCTACCTTGGCTTATTCAAACATATGATGGAATGTGTGGAAGGAGTCCTGAAAAAGCATAAACAGCAGCAGGCGTTCGACGATGCTTGGAAAGAAATTCCTCCTTACCCCGGATTCAGGGTACCGAAAAAGGCCTATCACGAAATCACACAATGGCAAGGACAGGAGAAGCGCAATCTCGGCCATTGTATTTCAGCCATATTGGCGTCCGCATTCCGAAATCCGGACAGTTCTCAGTATCAGGATTTCAAGAGGGCTTTGAATTGTGTTAGCGCGCTGGCAGACTTCACTCTGATGGCTCAATATCGCAGTCATACACCAGACACACTTTCCTACATGGAAAGTTACCTGTAGACATTCCACCTGACAAAGGACATTTTTCTTGAGTTCCATACCTCGAAGGCTACCCGCGCTCAAGCAAATCGCCAGGATCGAGAGCTAAGAGACCTCATGGCGGATCAGCGTGCTAAAGAAGTCCGCTATAGAATCTTTGCTAATCGCCGGCGGCTGGCTGATCAACAGCGGGTTGAAAGGTCTGATCGCCGGGCATATTTCCAACCGCATGAGAACCACTTCAACTTCATGAAGATGTACTACCTGACTCACTTTGCCTCCCACGTACGGCGTTTTGGATCCATATCGATATATTCAACCGGGATCGGGGAACTAGCACATAAGGATCAGATTAATGAGGGCTACCGCAGGTCAAACAAGAATGAAGCCGCCCGAGAGATCTTGTCGCACTATCGCCACCAGCATGCCCTAGGAATAAGGTTGCAGTCAATTGAAGCACTTTCAAAAGTTGGGGGTGTGATCGTGGTAGAAGATAGTGGGATGGAAATGCCGACTGTTCCAAATCGCCGCACACCTCACCGGGTTCTTAAAGGCCATATGAAGAACACCAGCACGCTGACCGAATTATGCACAGCCCTCGATATCCATTATTCCAACATGATGGAGGAAATACTGTGTTTTATCAGGCACACTGCTGCAGATGATGGGCAGTTGCCTGCGGACCCCGCTGAACTCAGGTTACTCCCTATAGAAGGCTTTGCTCAGCTTCAAATCCCAGTGCCCGACTTTCAGGAAACTGACTGGTTCCAGATCCACTGGGCCCGATGCACTGAACAAAAGGCATTCCGCAACGGTATCTCTAGAAACTATTTGGTTTGGGTTCAGATTGGTGGGGAGGCGAACTATGGAGATTTACAAGGACGCGTGGTGCTCCGGTTGCTAGCGCTTTTCAAGATAAGAAATATTCTAAGTGAGGCCGCAGCTGTCTATCGCCTGGCATTAGTCCTCATACTCGATCCAATCAATGGTGGCAGATTTCACATTCCGAGCGGACCTATTCGAGTCGGCAACCGGATCAATGGTCGAGACATGCAAATAGTCAGTATAGGGGCAGTGATTGGACAGCCGCAGGTAATTCCTAGTGGTAATAAGCAATGGATAGTGGATCACAGGATTGATCTGAGGATATTTAATGAAATATATTCAATTATTCTATTCAATTCTGTACAGTATTTATTCGGCAAAGTTGAAACTGGGCACTTAAGGTCGCAGTTCCTGTATTGAGTGTCTGGATTTAACTTGGCTGGGGGAGTACAACACGATCCGTGGGCATTTAAGGCAATGTTTTAAATTGGTTTAATTGTTCTGCATGAATATACGGCCAAGTAGAAGCCGTACGCATAAGGTGGCAGTGGCCCTATTCAGTTTCCGGCTTCAACTCGGCCGGGGGAGTACCACAAGATCTGTGCGCGTTTAAGGCAATGTTTTAAATAGGTTGAATTGTTTCACTCGAATATCCGGCCAGGTTGAAGCTGGACACTTAAAGTGCCAGTTCCCATATTGAGGGTCCGGCTTCAACTCGGCTGCGGGTGTCATTCATGATTTGCGGGTATTGAAGGGAATGTTTTAAATAGGATCAATTGTTCCATATGAATATATGGCCATGCTGAAGCCGTACACTTATGGTGGCAGTGCCCATAGTGGGTATGCGGCTTCCACTCGGCCGCAGGAGTACTACATGATCCATGGGTGTTTAAGGGAATGTTTTAAATAAATTGAATTGAATAGGCGGCCAAGTTGAAGCTGGCGACTTAAGGGAGAGATTCCCGTAGAAAGTATCTGGCTTCAACTCGGCCACCTGAGTTCTGCCCATGATTAATGCGAAAGTATGCTCTCCTGTGGGAAGGGAAGCCAACCAAAGTAGGCGGTCTGCATGGTGGCCACGCCCAGGCTTCTTGTGAACAGTAAGACAATTATGGAAGTAACAGTAGAGTGCAGACTAAGAAAAAAGCAACATATGATAGCAGCGGACAGAAGCGGATGGAAGCGGACAAATCTCGGTCACCAGAGGTGGGACGGTAGCAGAGATGGCTGCTGGACGCGGGCAACCACAAGGAGTAGGCAGGAGGCCAGTAGACCAGAGGATAATGGGGCAGATACAAGGGGGATGCACAATGATGGGGTGGGGCTGCAACAAGCGCCTCCGATGCTGTGGAGGGACAGTGGGGCGTCCGGGTACTCCAGACGCAAGAAATGAAAGGCAAAGAGGGCACGGGAGATCTGGGAGGACCGGACGCACAGAGTGGACCCTATTCGTCCGGAAGTGTGCTCTGTCCATCCGGAGAAAAGGCTTTTTTTGCTGATGTCCTTGTATTGAATATAGGTGTCCTCACCAAAGCCACAGGGCATCCAGCACGGGACCCTGTAGGGCATACCGGTGCACCACACATTATGAGTGAATTACTGCGCTCCTGAATCACCAGCTTGCAGGTGCCCCAGGACGGTGCGTCCTGAGATCCAGAAGGCGCCGCAGGCAGTACCAGCCTAGACCCAGTTGACAAGCTTCTGCGTCACTTCACCACACAGTCCACCAGACTCTGGAAAGGGGTTGGGAGGTTCACAAGTGGTAAACCATCGTCACGAAACTGGTTTGGATAGTATCACCGCCAATCAGCCAGGATTGCCACACGTTTCTGCTCCTGGACCTCATTCTCCTCCACCATCATCTCCTGATCCACGTGGGCTTGGTCTCGTCATCAAGTACCTGATAATCATGATATCTTCCTGCAAAATCACGGCATTGTTTGAGGCGATTGCCTCAGTTCGCCCTTGCACATTTGAAAGCGGTCTCCCAGCGAGTAAGGCTCGCCCTATGTTCATTCCAGTGGATGGTCTCAGGATTTACTGAGTGGCCCAAAGCTCCTGCCGGAAGCAGCCTCCACTTATAAGCAGATGGCATTGCTCGTGGAAAGAGGTATTCTATTCATCAATGTTAGTACATATAATTTATGCGTATGATTTTGTGCGTATGATTTCTTAGTGCGTATGATTTTATGCGTATGATTTGTTCGTATGAACTTGGCATATGATTTGAGGGGTGATAAAAGAGGAATGGAGAAAAGACCAGTGTGAAGATGGTGACTAACTTACTACTTGGGATCAGGCAATAAGTAATCTATGCAGTGACCTTTTGCCGGCATACCCTCTGATGTAGTGGAGAACGTAAGGGAAGTAGAGGCTGGTACCAGTAGAGGGTGGTATCCGGGTTGGTGGGGCAAGAGCCGTGAATGTTTCTTTTTTTTTTCTTTCTTCTTTTTTTGTTTTAACTGCTGAGTTTGCTTCTGTGATGTATGAAAAATAGAAGCAGGATTGTAGCGCAGAGGGCAGAGTGACCTGAAGATTGTGTTCATGGCGAGAGCGTGGATGGAGAAGGTAAAAGTGTGGTGAGAAAGCAGATGAGCTAATTTGGCCTCTCTTAAAAAGAAAAGAAGAAGTTGTTTCACCTCTTGAAAACATCGTTACGGTCTACCCGGAGTCATGCGTTGAGCCCTCATCTCTACCACTGTAGCCTAACCAACAGCTCTACTCACCAACTTCTAAGTATGAAATAAATAACCTCCCAGATTCAAGCCTTCTGCTAATTGCTTTCAACATACTATGAGAAAAAGGAAATTATAGCAACAAGAGCTATGTGTTTGGGTTCAGAGGGAATATGGGAGGGGCATACTCTCTAGGTTCATTTTGTAACTACAATTGTCCACTTGATACATAAACAGGGAAGATATACCATCTTGGAACAAATACAACGTCTAGTACAACATTTTCAAGCTGTTTCTACATCAAAGGGATTGTACATTGCGTGTTATGCTGGACTGGGGGTTGCAGTCTTATACGACTTTAACCATCGTACAATTCAACTGTATGTATATACTCATGCCCTATCAACCTTAACTGTCGTTTACTCATCTAGACATCATGAATCAATATAGCCCTAAACTCCAGGGAACTCCAGGACAGCTATGAGGAGGGGGCTTGAAAGGCACTCTTCATGAAATAAACAATTTTTATTTCGTTGGTATAAAATAACTCTTTACCCACCTCTCCTCCAACACACTTCTTCCTTTTAGCAAGCCCTAATATCTGACTCAGCTATCAGGGAAGGTATAATGTCCATACATATATGCACAAATACACATACGCACAAATACACATACACACAAATACACATACACACAAATACACATACACACAAATACACATACACACAAATACACTTACACACAAATACACATACGCCCAAGGAATCAGAATCCAGTCACCTACACACCAAAGATCAATTTGCGTCTACCTTGCTCTGAGTAAAAGCCCTTCTGTCTTTTTCTGTAAACCTCGTTCCTCACGCACCTGTCCGTCAACACAACAAACCAGCAAACACGAAAAAGTAACTTCTGCTCAATGCCTCCCAAGCATTGTGCAAATGATGGTATCTGGGGCCGGAAGGGTGGTGGAAATTGGGGGCCCCCAACTCGGCCTCTTGGTCAGAAAAGAGCTGGGAGGGTTGTTGGTGGGGTCCAGCAGCCGGCTTGGTATCCAACTGGGAGAGTGGCAATGGCAGAGATTATTAAGTATCGCCGCGATGGCGGGTACCTAATTCCCAAGGCCCCATTCTACTATCGTCTTTGCCAGGAGATCGTGTCAGATTTGGCACTCGAGTAACAATTCCGTTGGCACAGATCAGCTGTTGAATGCCTCCAGGTGACAACGGAAGAGTTCCTAGTGATGACAATAACCAGTAAGTTGAGTTCCTCTCTTACAATAATTATCTCATTTACTAATTTTTTGTTCATACTTGGAGCCCTGGGTGCGGCACATGCTAGTTGCGTTACCCTCATGGTCCAGGACCTGAGATTAGTTCAGGATGTCATGAACATTATGGCTGGCCAGCCAGATGGTGCCACTCGGGAACAGATGAGACGTCATATAAATCAGTACGGCAGTGCTCCCAGGGGTGCACCACCACTACCACCAGCTCCTCCTCCTCCTTCCCGCGGTGCTCCTCCTCCCCCTCCTCCCAGCTGTGCTCCTCCTCCTCCTCCCCCTCCTCCCAGGGGTGCAACTCGTCCCAGTAGTGCTCCTCATCCTAGTGGTACTCCTCGTCCTGCGGCTGTTCCACCTCCTGGGCGCGCTCCCCCTCCTTCTCCTTCTGGGGGTGCACCTAGTCAGTGTGATACCCCTCCCCGTCGGCACAGAGCTTCTTCCCATCGCTCACCCTCTGCCAGTGACTGTAGTGAGAGCGACAGTGATGACAGCGACAATCCTCGTCCACCTGTATGCCATCACTTATGTAGTGGTCCTGGGACCACTGGCCGGACTGGTGGTAGTGTTACTATGGGGGATGCTAGGGGGGTTGTTAGACAAGGAAATTTGGTTGGGGGTGTATGGGAGATGGAAGTGGTAATGAGGAAGGTTGTGCGAGAGGCGCCCAGGGAGACCATGATAGCGGGTATATGGGTACTGAGGGTGGTGGTGGCAGTAGTAGTAGTGTGGTGACTGGGGCCGTCGGAGGCACCCCTGCATACCCCGCCGAAACAGGGCCATCAAGGGCTGGGGTTAGTAGTCTTACCCCGCAGACGCCAGTTTAGCCGACTCGTGGTAGGGGCTGGAGTGGTTGGAGTGGGGCTCATAGACGCTCGGCGGGCCCTGGTGGGAGTTGTTGGAGCAGTGGTGGCTGTAGGATGCTGACGCATTCGATGGTAGTGGTAGGAGGGCAGGAGCTGGTGCTGGTGGGAGCACTACCACCTAAGCATATTCGGGCATTGTCTTTTTCTTTCTCTTAATTCACCTCTTTTTTCAACTATTATCACTTTCATTTTTCTTGTTTTCTATTACTCCATGGTGTGGTCCCCATGTGTTGGGGGAGACGGGACAGTCTTTTCTCCCTTTTACACTAATCATACGACTAACTCAAACCTCCCAGTCACATCTAACTTTGCATAATTATCTTTTATAGAACTCTTATTGTTATAAATACACTCTTTCTTTAATCTCACCATTTCGCTATGTAAACTCTGAACACAGTAATTTGATAGCACGACTGCGATGCCATGATTTGGGCGTATGGCTTGGGTGTATGGCTTGGGCATATAATTTGAAAGCATGGTTTGGGCGTATGGCTTGAGCGTATGGCTTGGGCGCATGGCTTGGGCATATGATTTGAGTTTATGGCTTAGGCGTATGATTTGGGCAAATGACACCAGCGGATGAATAAGGCTTACAAATAGGGCGTATAATTTGAACCTGTGAATAGAGTATATGAATTAGGCGTATGAATTAGGCGTATGGCCTGCTAAGAGAATCTGGGTTACTAGTCTAGGCAACTCGGACGTCCAATCGGTGTTGTGAATTATTCCGGTTCATATGGTATGAATCATTCCATGCAAATAAATCCCCATATATAATTTGAGGTGTTTGGTTTTTGATATATGCTCACACAATTACTCATTCATGTATCAAAAGAGGAAGGTTCGAGAGGGGAATATATGAAAAAGCGGGGCTCCAGGCGGGGAAAATTCATTGACGGGGGGCTGTCCAGTCAATTGAACGGTGCGGGCGACAGGGGCAGCAGTAAGGGGTGGAAAAAAAACACTCCGCTGGTTTTGGGGCCCTGGAGGCCACTTAAGGAACACTAGACTAGACTCAAGCCGATATGGTATACCTAGAGGTAACCAGATTGAGGATAGACCAGTATAATTAGTATACTACCCGTAGGCATGAGTTGGTACAAGTGTCTAAAAACTGACTTGGTAATATAAGGTTAGACAAGGTAACTCAGGTAGGCCAAAGTTACCCTGCCAGGCAGGGTAACATTCGGAGATTATGTTCGCGTAAAGTTAATGACACATAGTAAACATTGCAAGGGCCTCCAGGGCAATATTATATGTGGTCGCGCAGACACCCGAAGGGACTAAAAGCATGAAGTGGTAAAGTTACCCTACCTTGGAAACATAATTACCCTACCATGGGGACCCAGTTACCCTACTGAGGGACTCCAGTTATCCTACCCCCACCGACATAGTCATCTGAGGACTTAGGAGAAAGTTATCCCATTATTGTTGGGCTCTTTGATGGTCGGAGAGCCGTTTTGTATGGCACCAAAGGTGCTACTGACAGAGCAGGAGTGGTCTGAACCTCCTGTAACCTTCAGGGGATATTCCTAACACGCCACTGCAGCCCCAGTGTTGGTATGGCACCACAGGACTGTACGGCTGTCTAGTTGTGTGCTTCCTAGTACAATCAGATTCATCGGAATGCTCTCACAACACCGTATAACTTGTGGGCCTCCAACTCACCAGAAGCTGTTCGCAGGATATATAAGAGGTGTGAGGGTGACGGCCTCTTAGGGCACCACCTGGATAACGCCTGAGAACCACCTACAGGCATACTTTGACCTTCAGGTAGTAGTATGGTCTACTGTAGAGGGCTTGGGACTGACTAGAGAAGCTGTAGGGCTTCCAGGACAACTACCCAAATGCCAGTCCCAGGTTGCCCCATGAACTCTAGCATTACCATGGGTTATTAGTGGACTCTAGAGGTATGAGTCATGTCAAGATTTAAGAAGGTCCGGAATGGTTGGCTGTGGCTGCCTATGCAGTCAAGCAGCTGGAGATTTCTCATTGTGGGAGTATCCAGTCAGGTTTACAAGCTTAGTATAGGCAAGTAGATTTGCCGATGCACTGCGTAGCCCGATTAGACAAAACCACCACTCAGCCAGTGAGTCCAAATGGATATTATCTGTGCAGTAGGCATGTCCGTCGACCACTGACATGCTACCGATAGGAATCAGCTTTCGCTCATGCAGATGTAGTTGGACAAACATCACCAGGAGCACTTCCTATTTGTGGAGATAGTTAATATCCGAGCGGTCCGAGTGCCCCCGAGTATTAACCCACATTAGGTGCGTCGGTTGGACAGCCCTGAGCTGCGCAGAGTGCTCGTGAAGGGTCAGAATAGTAGACAAGTGTCCGCTGGCTTTACATTATTCTACTTACCTAAAGCGAGAGACACCCTATTCTGATAACCCACGATCCTCGAGAGAACTTATGGAGTGAAGCTTTCAGGCTTAACGATATTAAGTTTCACAGCTTGATTCTACTTTGAATTATCTTTATCTTTATTTTTATCCTTACTTCTACTTTGAGTCTTCGGTGCAGTCCCAATCTTAGGATCTGTCTTCCCACAGAGTGCCCCTATTACACTCTCTGTGCTACAGTAATCCATGACCACCTCTTTCTCATTCTTTATAATCTCCTAAACCTGACAAATACGATGACCAATATGCTTGCATTGTGGTTTGTACGCTGTATCCATAAATTGAGATCAAGATCATTAGTAACAGAAATACTCCACCTGATGCTCCTGTCTTGCGTACTGGGATTCCTGTGCGTTCTGAGGTCAGTGGCAATGTCTGTACGCTTCCCGTAAATCCTGAGTCTATCTCCAAAGCTAGCACGCTACTATTCAGTGCTGAGTTATGCAACAACCATCTACTATATCCAGTCTTGATTTCCCTCCTATTCTGCATACCCCAGTATCCTGACGGTTTGAATTCGTCAGCTCCTTCAGGAAGCTATCACGATTATTATATTCTTATCCCTAGTCTTCTCATGTGAACTTCGCGCCAGCGCTGCTTACCCTAACGTCCTGTCGCTTCTCTCAAGCGTAGTGATTACATCTAACTCCTGTATTAGTTATATATTTTCTTCATACAAGTTGTACACACACGATATACTGCTTTCCATTGCACTCAATACACTGGCACAATGCACATCTTAGTAAATATACATCATACCCTTACTTGTATTACGAGTAAATTATATTAAATGTTCTCAAGTAGATAGAGCTGTCGATATTATCCAACACTGGTCTGCCTCTCGAATCAGATAAGTAAGGCCCAGAATTGTCCCTATGTCAACCAATGTAAACTCTTGCGCATTGTGTCTCAGCTGAACAACACCAAGACCGGGTACATAAGAGGGCTGGCCTGAGTCCATAGTGTTCAATATCTGAATACCTGCCAACCACTACACAGTATCTTGGCTGTAGCCCCTGATTTTGAAGCGTACAACGAGCTTTGTGGGAGAGAGCCTCTCAGCGTATCATATATCTTCTCACTTCCAGCCTCAACCAAAACCTAATCATTTTGACTTGCCTGATTCAGAAATTGGTGAGTTCCTGTGGATGTTGTAAACATTGGTTTCTGGGAATGCCAAAACCCGGTTTTCGCATTGCATTAGTAGTGCAACATAAAGTAGTTCGAGTACCGCTAGTTCTTGGGAAAGGTGGCGTTACATGTGAAGGTTATATTGGCTGTATCGAAATAATTCCAAACAGATCCGGTCAAGAGAGCTTCCTAACACAGTGCAAAAATCACGGACCTCGGACACATCATCACCACAACCTTTCAAAATCATTCTCCATGATGCCTGCATAGATACCATACTTGTTGTTTTATGTAAAAAGCCTAGAATGTCTTTTCACAGATTGACTCTGCGACGTTAGAGGGAATTGAGGTTTAAAACTCTGATTCAGATTGCATGCTAATGACCGTAGCCAGTTCGGGAGATTCTCTGAGTCGAGCTGAACAAGATTTCAGGGTCAAACGCTGTTGGCACTTTGTTCTGACACACCGAATTGTTAAGATACTTCTTAACTAATGAAGGCCTAGTAGCATGAACATTCGTATAAATAGTTGGCCTTTCCCATCGTGGTTGAAGAATCATCAATCAACAGAGAAGAGACCTTGACAATATATCAAGTTAGAGAGTTATATTCTAACTCCTAGATATTTGACTTCACTTTATATCTTTACCTTTACTAAACAATTATCTATGAGCCTTCCTCACTATCAATCTGTTGTCTTGAATAATCTTGGCCTAGTTAGCTCGGAATCCTACCATGTTAGCCATCCCGTAATACGATGTGTGGCTAACCATTCCCATTCATATCACAGTGGGCTGGCGGAATACCTTGAGAATCCCTATTTCGTTCTGGCCCAGATAGTCAAGGATTCTAGGCACTTCAACCCTAACCTTCCCATATATCCAAGAACTCTTTAAACACACACATGAATAAGTGGGCGCTCTGATGATATAGTATATTCAAAAAGCTGGTGTGGATTCAAGAATACTCGAATCAAAACTAGAGCCTACAATATAGAGCATCGCGATGTTAAGTGCTATATCAAGGGCCGCACATTCAATCCAGAACTGCTAACCAACGAGCAATTGCTGGTGATCCTCAGTTCTCTTCCACCTGAGAAATCACAGATCAAATTGGTAAAAGACCCACTAGTCTGAAGACCACAGGAAGGTGGCTTGTCAACTGAGGATTTTAGTCAAGGACAGGGGTAAGAAACCGTAGATGGCAATGGGGCATGTATAGGCAGAGCAGGCTGGTCACGGTGATGATGTTGCTGGACCTCCAACTCAGTTGTTAGGCGCACAAACTCCCTGTAAGGATTCAGAAAGCAAAGTCACCCTACCCTGAGGCACACGAACTTCGAAGAATAAAGATAACACCTCCCTCCAGCCCTGGCGTTAGAACGGTAGGTTAGCGGTGGACGGCTGTATAGTTGCGTCCCAATACCAAAGACCACTATCATTGAAACCTATCTTACAACACCGTACATCACAGCCTATCGGAAAGGTCTTGGGACACTCAACCAGAGGTCACGTGTTCGACCCACACCCCGTGGTGGTTATCGTAACTACATAATGGATCGTTAGATGTCTCTACGCATTAGCATGAGCAAAGTGACCGAGGGGGTTTAGCCGACTACTATAGAAGAAATATTTCTCTATCAGTAAGAAGTCAAACCGCACAGTTTGAACAGTTGGATAAGAAGTTATGGCGCTTCAAAGTTAAGCCAACTGACATGTAGTCTGATAAGTAAGACATAAGCATATGATTACCCGGCATGAGAAATTTTGATCGCAACAAGACTGAAAGGAACTACTTGTATGATAGCGAGCCAGGCGTTATATACAGACCAAGTCCATATGATATAAGAATCGTGAACCGGTAATTGGACGCAATTATCTGGATCAATGATTAAAGCCAAAGTGGTCTGTGAGAACTCAGGGTCAAACGGTGTTCGCACATGCACAAAAACTAGGAGAAGTTGAAAAGGTACTTTACTAGTATGATAGTCAGATGTACCCCGGAAACGGGTATAAGAGACCGGCAAGAGCCCGAAGTAGATAGAGAAAAAACAAGCACAGAGAAGAGATCTTATCAATATAATAGGTTATCTACTATATCGTTGCCAATACTTCGACCATCTACGAGATACTACTTGATTATATCTAGCGTATATTACTCGTGTCTTCTTATTGAGTTCTCCAATATAAAAACGATTCGGGTCATAGCTGTCAGAATTTCTCACGCTTAAGCCATCACCTAACATCAGTAATCAATTCACACTAAGTTCTTCGGTCCTTTGTAATAGTAGATATCTTCAGTGGTATCGCCGAATTTGACTTCCACATATTTCCCACTGGTAATGTGGATTCACATTATTTGCTGAATGGATGCCCCTCAAGGTGAGTCTATGTGGCTTGGCCACTCTATCACTCGTGGCAGAATAACTCCAATCGGGGAATCACCTGCGCAGTCCTCAAGTCGCCAAGCACAAAAAACCTATGGTTCCGGAAGACTAGAGTTGGGACCACTTTTCTCACAAAAAGTGTGACAGTTTTGAATGTAACCATGCCAGTGCCCGTAATGCTTGAATTTATGTTTAGTCATATTGTTAATAATGCTATAACACGTTATTTCATTATATTAAAAACAGGATATTGATAAATGCTAATTTGCCAAATATTTAATTAATTGATACCTTTAAGCCCATCTATAATATTCACACTACATGCTCACGATTCGTTGCTAGCTTCCTCTAGGCTTATCTTTCTCATCCACTGATGGTTGATTCATGCTATTACTAATTTGAATCTAATTATGTTTTATTTTCATAATTTATAACAAAGCTTAGGTGGAGATCTGCTAGTTACTCAAACTGTATTGTAGTTGATATAGATGAGGATAATAAAGGTGGTGAAATAGGTGATGGATATTTCTTGCTTAGGCCTCAGGCTGGTGTGAAGGAATTAAAACAATAGAGGTCAAATGGTCAGATGGAAATAAGGAAGAAGAGTTGTAAGAATACAAAGTATTTCCAATATTATGGGATAAGTTATTCACTTTTTTTATTTAGTTCTACTTTTCTTGAATATTCATTTTTTGTCTTGGCATTATTAACCTGTATGACTAAACATAAATTCAAGCATTACGGTCATAGTTACATTCAAAACTGTCACACTTTTTGTGAGAAAAGTGGTTCCAACTCTAGTCTTCCGGAACCATACCTGGCATGATAAAGGGGCAACCTGCTGAGGAGGCAATTCGGTGCCCTAGATATCTCATCGGCACAACTCATAAGGGTCGCAACACCCTCAGTCTGGATCCTACCGCTCCACTCCCCCTACAAGACCTCATCTACCCAAACAAAGATGATCACTTTCAGGTGTACCTCTTTTCTAATTATGGCAAACATCCTCTGGATCTTATGGTTTGGGAGTCACACCTGGAGGAAGTAGGGGATAACAGATTAATGCTAGACCAAGTCCCGGGCAGACAGCTATTTTTGGATGGCAACATCTGGGATCATTCCCGGCAGGTTGAAGATATGGTGGGGGGCATCCAATGGTACAACCAGGACAACGAAGACAATGAGGATGACCAGATCGTGGTGATAAATAGGCATATAAGGCAGCAATTGGGAGAGCGCTAGGATAAAATAAAGATATAGACGACCACAAGGACGACCACAAGGACGACCACAAGGACGACCACAAGGACGAAGAGGGGGAGGACGCCCAGGATCACGACGGGGACCAGGGTGTCCTTCCAGACTTTTTTCATATATGTTTTTAGAAGGGTTTCTAGCACTTGTAATAGGATGAGATAGCTCCAAATATCTTCGCTCACTCGGATAAATGACCTCACAAATCAAGTTATCTATCGTGCACACGAACAAACTTCTCGCAGCAGCAAGAAGACAAACCAAAGGTAACACATTCTCGACTCTCTCCCGCACTTATATCCCTTCGACGAAGAGCCAGTGCCTTTAGTGGCTTCGGTAGCCGAACACCACAATCGTCAACTACCTCAGTCAGAAACCCTAACCCTGCGGCATTGTACTCTAAGATGTGGAGACCGGCAACCACTGAAAAAGGAAATCGGATTCCAAGTAAACAGTCCTTCATCCACTCTGCCTTAGCGCTCGAATCACGTGAGCGCAAGGTTAAAGGAAAGTGGGAATAGCGAAGGGCTAACGTCACTTTGGTGTGATACCGAGATATCGTTGTGCGGTGTGTTAGGTTTTGGATTATAAAGCGGGATGTTGCTGTGGGTCGAGGGCCAGGGTCCGCAGGGTGCAGATTTTAAGGTTTGTATGATACTTTGAACTCTCCGGATTATAATAAATGGAAAGCTGAGGGGTTGCAATTAGAGCGCATCACCAGCGAACTTTATAAGCTCCGGCTTGACTCCGCACACCTACAGAGGCTCATTACACCGTTCCGCATCCAGCCGCCTGTTCGCATAGTGTCTGCGGGAAAAGGAGGGGAAAAGGTAACGAAAGAAGTTTCATTCATGGCACTGAGGTTCCCTGCCTACCTGACTGACATAATATGCTCTCATGAGAGGGTTGACTAAATATAGTGCGGGGTGAATGCAGGCGACAGGGTTCCGAATGGTTGGTGGAGGACCTCACCGGACCAGCTAGTCCGGTCAAAGTCCAGTCCAGTCTAATGGTGGAAATTAGACTGACCAACAGTCATGATTGTTGGTACCAACTGGGCCGGGCTTGGTCAGACTGGCACCGCCAAGCCGTAAAATCTTCATGGTCTTTGGACTGCCAAACTTCCGTAACAATATATCTCTAATATAACTTTATACCCTTTAACCGAAATAAAATGGTTGTTTTTGAATTTTTATCCATGCAATACAAGACAGCGAAAAGCAAGTGTTGTACAAAAAACCCAGTATAGGGAGGTAACTGGCTGGGAGTAAGGGTGACCGCGTTCTAATCGTTCCTGACTAAGGGCGCGTCTGGTTGCCACCTCAAACCATGATTTTGACCACAATTATAGAGGTTTGCTGCAAAACGCTATTTTGTTCTTGAAGGGCATGTCTGGTTGACACCCAAATGGAATAATGAAGATGCAATAATGATGTCAAAATGAAGGTTCCGGAAATATTGATCCAACCAATATTTTCCCAACCTTCAACATTGCTGACCCCTAACCCACCAATTAGCCTAACCACAACGTAGAAAGATAATAGTAATGTAACTGCTCTATTCCTTCTCCCATAAGAATTGTCTCCCATTCTGCTTGCCCATCCTTTCCACTCCGACACTGGGAGACAGTGATTTTTACAGCAGAAACCAATCGCCCAACAGGACAGTTTGAATGTAACTGTTCAGCTCCGTTCCCCTATACAAATCGCCCTTTCTTCTCCGCTTGCCTTTCCCGCTTAACTCCACGCAGGAGAGAAGCCAATTTTCACAGGACGAACGGTCGTACAACAGAACAGTTCCATATTTGCCAATCAGGCCTGATGCAGGTAATGCCGGCACACCATTCCCCACCAAAGCCTCTCTCTGCGGGCCAGTTGTGTAAACTGGGTACGATTGTTGGTGCTTATGGTTGCCTATATTTGGAAAAAAGGCCATGCAGGACAAGTCAATTGAGTGGTGATGTCTATATCAGAGAGTTACTTACTTCAAATGAGGGGAGAATTCTGGAGGTATTTCGAATGCCTAAGAATACATTTTTAGAGTTGTGTGACTGGATGAGAGGTTATAGGGGGTTAAAGGCAGCCCAAAAGGTTACTGTTGAAGAACAAGTAGCTATTTTTCTTGCTGTTGTCGGTCATGGGAGTACCAATCGTGAGGTACAAGAAAGATTTCAAGTTAGTGGCTCTACAGTTACCAAGTAAGTGTACATAATAATTCTTTGTATTTATCCAAATTTTATATACATTAAATCAATAATAATAATAATAATAATTAGGTACTTTAATCAGGTACGAAAAGGATTGATTCAGCTTTCAAGCGAGAGTATTCAGCCACCGAATCCAAGTATTGTTCCCGCAGAAATATTAGAAAAGGAGGGTACATTATGCCCGTATTTTCAAGATGCAATCGGTCCTCTCGAGGGAACACATATACCAGCGAAAGTACTGCCACAGGATGTTACACGATTTCGAAACAGAAAAGGTGAGATAACCCAAAATGTACTTGGTATTTGTACATGTAGTCTTTCTTTTGCTGGTCTAGTTCCGGGGTGGGAGGGTTCCGCCCATGATGGGCGAGTACTGCAATGGGCATTAGAGAATGGATTTTATATTCCGGAAGGAAAATATTTCCTTGCTGATGCTGGGTACGCATTAAAAAGAGGTATCCTAACACCTTACCGTGGTGTTAGATACCATTTACGTGAACAGGCTATTGCTAAGTTACGGTGAGTTCACTATTTCATATATTTTATTTAACCTAGCAATATATACATAATTATTTGAATATATTATAGCTAATTTATTTAATATACATGGTGTTCTTAAAATTAAGTCCAAGAAATCATATATGTACTGCGCAGTAGATCTCAAAGTGCTATCTCAAATGTAGGATCTGATAAGCCATTAGTGCTGGAGCCTGCCACTCGAAGTATTTCTGATCACATATATCCGACACAACCCACAATGCAACCCACAATAATTGCCTGACAACGCACAAATCCCAGAGCAAAACAATTCGAGAGTCAAACATTGTGAAAATGTTCCTCCTTGTTTAGCGCATGCTCACTCTCTTTCACTCTATAGTCACCTTCTGCAGCTCATCTCCACTGGCTTACCTCCCTGCCGCTCCCCTCCCCACAGCTGCCCTCCACACACCTCCCCTCCAAACAGCTCCCCTCTAAACCTCTCCCTGCCATGCAGCTTCCCTCCATGCAGCTCACCTCCACACGGCTCCACTTCCTGCCGTTCCCCTCAAAGCAAGAGCCACTGGTGGTACAGGTCAATCCCAAACGAGGCCATATCAACAATTATCTTGAATCGAGCCTAGATAGGGATACCAATTGAGAGGGAATCTGGGATGATTCACAGGAAAATATTGTGAAAATTATTCTGGAGAGGAGATCGGAAACATGAGTACAAGTAGGAAAAGTCCCCTCCCCATCAATAATATATACTTACGAACAACAACATCGAAATTCCCCCTTGGTTTACCCAATATTGAGTTTATTCTGCGAGGGACATCAATTGGTTAGAGGAGAAAGAAAGTTCAAGAGACGGCTTGAGGCAATAGACTCAGGGATACCTACATGGCAGCTATATACCGGCTGAACAAGCAGAAGGCTGATAAAGGGTACTCAGAATGAATGGACTAATGGGGGTGTTGTATTCGCAAAGACTATTAAGGGTCGAAGACCAAAGTCATGCCTTCGGAGTCGAGATAGACTCTGGAAACTCGGAATTGGATGTGGAAAATTCTCTGTAATGTGAATAATCTGTTCATGATATTTAAGTCTTCTGACAGATGAGAAGACTTGATCCACCACCTGACTGGTGCACTTTACACTGCAGGAGCACCTCTCAAATGATCCCAAACTATTCCATAATCTCTATTCAACAATTGCAGAGGCTAGTTTAACATACCTCAAATCCCGACCAGTCAAGGATCTTTCGCCAACTAGATATCAGCTCATGATATGTGATCGTGGTGTCTCAAGGAAGGCTGAAGATACTTTAAAGTTCCTCGAGATCACTAAGCCTACTGTACTTGACAGTCAGTGAGTGGAAAAGATACTTTTGAGATGTGGGAGAAATTGTAAGACGGATCTGTGTCAGGCTAATGAGTTTGAAGTTACACTAATCTTGCCGGTAATTGGCACTTTGCAAATATCCTCTGACCCCATTATGGCACCTTGTTATTGACGAATGCAAGGATTAATCGGTAATACCCTTACTGGCCTCTCTTATCATGTTATTTGTATTGGCCTTTGTGCAGGCCTGTGCCTGCCTGCCTTACAGCTTTGGCGATTGTGCCGCTGTGAGGTATTCCCAGTGTGCGCAATGGTTTGAGGGCCCTGGCAGCCCCATAGGGAAAGTGGCAAGAAGCATGGCATGGACTGGACGACAATTTTCACTCCGTCCCATCCAGGAACATTTTAGGACTGCTGGTTGGAGTGAGGACTACCGGCCCAACAAGGTGAGACACTATTATGCCATCCTAATACAAGGACGATACAGGACGGTGGTGGACTGCTGATCCTCTGCCAAAGATGATGGGAATTTGGTGGACATCTGTGGGGATCTGTGGGGATCTGTCAGGATCAGTGGATATTTGTGGACATCTGTGGGAATCTGTGGAGGTCTGTCTTGCCGCACATAGTGGTCTTTCCCCAACATTTACCTGGCTATAGCTTTCAGTAACAGTGCTGATAGTCTGTTAAGATTAGGTTTATCTTGACTCTTAACACAGTTCTGTGTGTTTCCCGAGAATGCAGTACTGGAAAGGTTGTTCCTGCTCTTGAGGAATTTTCGCTAATGAAGCAAAGGTTGTTTGGAATCGGGGTGTTCTCTAATTTCGGCTAAGGATCTTGTTCCCCATGATATTGCAGTAGGGGTCATTGACCAGAGACCCGCTGACTATGCAGTATGAAACCTTTACATAACATCGCCTTCCTTCCCTTACACTTGGTCTTCTGTGGTATAAGATTCATCTTGGCATTACCCTGCTGAAATTTCTTCAACCAAATCTACCACACAGAGCTACACAACTATCCACAATCTATAGAACAATAAGTCCAAAACCCTACTACAGTCTCAATCCATGGGAAGCAAGGATGATGTATATCTTCTTGTCTCGACGTCTGTTGGTTCCCCAAGCTTCTCAGTAGCTTCATATAGGAAATGGTTAATTTTGTGCCATATTAGGTCAGTGTATAGGATCACTAAGGTATGTGTTGGTGGTCTTTCCTCGAGTTCAGATATTATAACCTTTGATTAACATGATGTATGGAAGAGTACTTGACCTGTCCGATTGCTGGCCGAAGCCTCAGAAATGTTGCCCTCAGGGCATATCTGTAATTTGTGTAGTTTTCTTCTCTTAGATCAGGTCTCTGTTGCGGATGAGGCAAGATGGTTGTACTACTCGAAGCAGATCCTCTCATCAAAGGTGCCTAGAGCTTTTTCCACTACAGTTATCCTACCTGTAGTTCCATCAGTGTTCCCAAGGATCCAGTCTGTCTGTGTTTGGCCTTGAACGGAATTGAGGCCAGATTTGAGGTGTTTGCCAGGGATCAAAGCCAAATAATAGTCTGTCTAGGTCTATGTCTAGGACGGACGGTTGGGCCCCACACCTGACAGCAGGTACCCAGGGGCTCCTGCTGGGCCCTATAGGTGCGGCCCGTCCATACTAATGATGGCTGGGCCGTGCAGGTGACGTCTATCAATTCAAAACACAGCTGGGTAGTACCAGGAGTTCTGATTTCCTGTAATACAGCCGCGCATAGCCATCAACCAACAGTTCGTCAATGAATATTGAGGAAGGATGCCTTGCTCGGCAATCGATACCAACCCTGCCTGGCATGCAGGGAACTATTGGACGCCAGGGCCCTCCACTCTGCCCGGGATGGTTGGGAACACTGAGTTCCATGGCGCCAATTACTACCTCAGCTGGTTTATTCTGGGGTGGATTGAACTAATGAGTAATGTATTGGCTGAGGCTTTGGGTCAGGCAGAATGACTGATCTGAACTGCATGTCTTTCTGCAACTAGAAAGTAACTTAAAGGCAGGCCTTTATCAAAGGTATGTCTATTGGAGATATGTTGGACTCATATATGTTCCACAGGGTCTCCAACTCCAGCTGTCTCCCTTTCTCAGCATCTGCATTACCTGTGATCTGTACTTGTATTATGTATACAATAGAGGTACAGAATACAAGCTTGACCAGGCCGTCGAGGTACCCGTGCTCCTCATGCAATTATCCTGCACAATATATGATAATGTCGGTCTTTTACATAAAGGCAAATTGTCAATATTACAGGATACGCTTGACCGGTCGGTCGAGGGGCAGCTAGTCATATATGTACTGAACAGTGGATCTCTCGGCGCGCGATCTAATCTTATCCAAATGTCCTGACATGAAATATCACTCATGTTTGTCCTCAGATAAATTGGGGGGTCACACGTAAATGTTGTGGTGTCACCTACACCTGGCCTGGCAGTAACAACTTTTTCATAAGAAAATTCTTTCACCTGCCTGCTTCTCTCCCACCCATAACCACATCCCCCTTCTCCTCCCCCCAACATCCATTTTACCTCACGCTTCCAGTATACTGCATGCCACCACAATTATACTATTTGAATAATTCTATCGTCCATGTGTCATGTATTTTCCCCTCCAGTTGACTCGTATGCCTGCTAACATATTGGCAGCAACCACTGTTTTATAAAGCAAATTTGTTTACCCACTTGCTTCTCTCCCACCCACAGCCACATCCCGCTTCTCCTTCCCACCATATCCCTTTTACATCATGCTTCCGCTATAAGGCATAAAACTACAATTATCCTACTTCAATAATTCTATTGTCCCTGTGTCATGTATTTTCCACTCCAGTTGACTCGCATGCCTGCTAACATAGTGGAGCAACCACTCTTGCATAAAGAAACTTCTTTCACCCCCTTACTTATCTCCTACCCATAACCAAATTCCGCTTCTCCCCTCCAAATCCATTTTACCTCACGCTTCCACTATACTGCATACCACCACAATTATACTATTCAAATAATTCTATCGTCCATGTATCATGTATTTTCCCCTCCACTTGACTTGCATGCCTACTAACATATTGGCAGCAACAACTCTTCCCTAAAGAAAATTCTTTCACCAGCTTACTTCTCTCCCACCTATAAC
>Ga0307513_10002175_pt1 | contig 27403 bp, 26 predicted proteins | sample 15_EM_MG_FD_202174 | JGI IMG/M metagenome (GOLD analysis project Ga0307513, IMG submission 202174) | Populus trichocarpa ectomycorrhiza microbial communities from riparian zone in the Pacific Northwest, United States - 15_EM | ecosystem: Host-associated > Plants > Roots > Unclassified | place... | reverse complement strand
TAAGCCACAAATTTGCGTTGAGCTGTAAATTTGCGTTGAGCTGTCAGGCACTCTTTAGAGTGGCCCCGGTTGTGAGCCAGCGAACATGCGGGGGTTGCGGCCGTACGCCGCAACCTTGGCACGAGTATTTGCAAATACTTAAAACAATGTATGGGAAAGTCAGAAGGGCGTTTAAAGCATCAGAGGATGTTTAGTAGTGATTCGTAATTCTTAAATTCACATGCAAATAAATCTATCGTTGAGCTGTGAGGCACGGTTAGTGGTGGTGGAAGGGGAAGCGGTGGTGGAAAAACTTGCCCGCAGTCTCAATTCTCTACGACCGCGCGTGGCGATCTTGCGGATCACTTTTTCCGATTTTTTCATCCATGCGCGAGTACGATAGCCATTTTTAGCCAGCCACTAAGGGTATTCAAAGTTACTGACCATGAATTTACGTTGAAAATCAGAGTACGCTAGTGGGGGTACAATATCACATTCCTCCCAGCTTCACAAATACCGGTATCTTGATCCTTCTTCCATGTGAACTCACAATTTGCCCAACTAGCCCATCACAGGCGCTCACTCGAGAACAACCAGATCCAATCAAAAAATCAAAAACTTTTTCAATCACGTTAACTTGCGATTTCTACTGGTGAAAACAGTTTAATTAATTGAATGATATATTTATCCCCCCCCCCGTATCCTTCCCGACTCCCATAATACCCCCCCTTAACCCCCTCTACCGGTCGTTTGGGTGGGCCCACCAGCCCCCCACAAATTACCTCTTCGTCGCGGCCGGGGCGGCCCCGACCCCCCCGGCGGTGGCAGGACCGAACGAAATTTGAATGGGAGGCGGGATACCGGCGGCCCCGTGGGCGATGATATGAACTTGCCCTGCCTTCTCCATTTTATCCCGCTGGTGTTCCAAATACCTAAAACCTATCTCCATCATTGTCCCAAAGACTCCAGTCCCCATGGCAGCGACGATAGGGATGGCATTTTTTCCGAGAAACGCTGAGCCCAGTACCGGTAAGTCTAAGTTAGCAACCTTAATACGAAAAAGAAAAAAAGAAAGAAAAAGAAAAAAACACCGGAATTGACTCAAACAAACCTGGTGTTGAAAATCTGGGCTGTGGAGGTAATGATTTACGGCGAGGATTTTACGCAGTGGACTGAAACCGGTCAAGTGGAGATGATGATCATGATTGATTGATGATAACTTGATGAAAGGAAAGGCTTGAGGAAAGTTGTGTGCAGGAAGGAAGGAAGGTGAAAACATTTTTAGAGTTTGCGCGTCCTTTGACTACGAGTAGTGCGTACGTATTCCTCTGCGGCCACAGAGTGCGGGCACATCCCGCATCAAGTGCGGCCATTAAACCGCCATTTCCAACATCGTTCCTGCAAGCGAGGGGAAGATTACCGTATGTGTGGTGGCGTGGTGGTGGTATTGTTAGCGAACCTCCATCACTGATAACCCTCCAGGAACCTGTAAGTTATCCATGCATACGTTACCCACCCACCCCGGTTCCCGCGCTGATCCGCTGCCCCATCTTCGGTCTCATCCAGTCACCCGCGTGCCACAACCCACCCGAAACACCCCATGCCACCTGGCTCCCCGCCAGCCCCCGCCAACCCAATGAAGTAAAGTGAAGCACAACTTAAAGCACAAGGGGAAGGATAAGCGGCTACGATCTCATACATCCGCCAGTAGTTGACTTACCGGTGCTCTTACTTTTTTTCACTCGACATAAGTTAGTAAACACATAGCTCTACACGAAGCATCGCCTCATCGCTTCCCCTTCTTCCACCCTTCTTCCCCTGCTGCTACTGCTGCTGCCCATCTCTCACCAGTACCGTACCGTGCAACGGCAACAACGACAAGCAGAGATGGAACAGTACATCAAAAACACTCTAATGTACACCTTCTCCCGCACAGAGGAAGGCCAAGAAGAGCAGCTAGCCGCGCTGGTTGCGATATCCGTTCTTGCCGGCGTGCTCGTCCTGTGCTTTAATTACACTGTTGAGTTACTGATCGTGTTACTTGTTGCTGAGCACCCGGGGGCTGGGTTACCTACTTCCTCTTCCTCTTCCTCCTCCCCCGCCTCATCCTCAGCACCGCCGATTCCGCCAAGGAGTAGGAGTCGAAGATCCCGTCAGAACCAGGAAGTGGGAGGATGTGAGGGGGAGGAGACACAGCCGTTGATGGCCCGGAGCGAGAAAGTGTTTGTCACGGACAGCATCTTGGGGACCATCAGACATCTCCGCAGGATCGGTGGCCGGGCTGCACCTTGGAGAGGGTTTATCGGAGCCGTGGCGCTCGCCTTCTTCGATTCGATGGTCAGGAACTTTGTCATCCCGAAACTTCAGTACTGGACTGGAAGTGAAGTTGCCGGAAGGGTCCTCGGCGGGACGTTATCCTTGATAGCGGTCTCAAGGCTCAGCCTGACTGTCCTTCAGTTCGTTCCCCTCGTCCCCCCCCCCCTCCCATCCATACAGTAAAATAAATAAATAAATAAGTAAATAAATAAATAAATAAATAAAACCAATACTAACTAACAGAACCCTAGCATCCAAATCTCCCAGCCCCAACCGACAACCTGGCTAACCCGCTACGCCAACACCCCCGGCACATCTGTCCTAGCAACCATCCCCCCCGTAATCCTCAACGGCCTCCTCACCCTGACGACCCTCGAACTCCCCTTCATCAAATACCCACCGCACTACAATTTCCTCCCATACGTCCTGGCCCCCATCTCGACCCTCTTCCTCGTTATCCCCTCCTACCTCGCCCTCACGCGCGTCCGCGCATCGCTCCTGGAGCCACACATAGACTCAATCATACCCATCTGCAGAGTCGAAGGTGGGGTAAGCTTCTGGAAGGCGCTCACCCAAGTGCCGTACGCTAGGGTGACGTGGTTCGTGCTCAAGGGGCTGCCAGTGTGGCTGGTCCTCAATGCAGTTTCCTACGGTATGGTGGCCGCAGCGTATGTGTGGGTTTATGGGGCCTCTGGGTGGGTCCAAGGGGTGGCAGTTTTTGGCATGGTCTGCTTGACGGTGAGGTTTGGGCTATCAACCTAGCGATGGTAAAATGATGGGAATGAAGGAAGCGGGGTTTGTTAAAAATTTTGGGGCTCTTTTTTCTCTCGAATGGGGCGTTTGGAAATGTTATTTCTATTATTCCTTCATGATTGCGTCTGTTTATTTGTTTATTTGTTTATTTGTTATTTGCTGGTGGTTTACAGTGTCGTTAGATTAGGCTATTAGGTATTTACAGCACGCATGAAACGGGGCCTAACGCGTGGATGGGTAAGAAACTATAGTAGACCCTTTTTCATCCCACCATCACACCGGGTCTCCACGGGGGCCTAATCGCAACCCGAGTGAGTGCCAATGACAACAACCCCAATTCTCACAATACCATGAACGATACGCCAAATCCTCACATCTGTTTAATTCTATATCCTCACTCCTATCCACCCGTCCAAGAAGGAAAACAAAAAATAAAAATAAAAAAAGGGTATTTCAGCATCAAAGGTAAAGTAGAGCTCAGCTGAAATATGGTAAGACCCTAACCGTTGCCACTCCACCAAATGCAAGAATTCAAACAAAAACTCATCAGATGCGAAAAGGGGAGAAATGACAAGTTTTTTTTTTCCAATTTTCGTTTTGAGAAACTATTTCCCGACGGTACCATGAGAACCTGCCTTACGAGTGATAAATAGAGAACAAGAAGTGAAAAGAATAGAAGAGGTTAGAAAAGACAAGCAGAACCTTTGAAAAAAGAAACATGTTGGAATCATAAACTAGGGCAATACTCGAAACAAATGACCCCATTTACTGAATGTAGCGATCAAAATTTTTAGTAGGCTTGGCTTTGAATCTGTCCTACCGGCCGCTGTTGATTCCACTGGGACCGCTGGCACTAATTCCGTTACCAGATCCGACAAATGAGAGGCCTCCCCCTGAGCTCATAATGCCAACAGGTGGCTGCTTCTTCCGCTCTTTCATCTCTGGTTGGCGTGCGCCTTCAAATCCGATCCCAATCGTGCCTTGCACGTGCTCCTGCTCGCGCCCCCTCTCCCTTTCACCACCCTGATTACGGGAATATCGCTCTCTGCTATCATTTCGATCCGAGGTCGGGAGCCCTGCAGGCTCCGTATTTGATCGGTATTGAGCTTGACGGGAGGACTTTGAATGTGGTAGCTGGCTGGCTCTGGATGGATCACTTGCAGAGCTGTGGTAGTTCACCTCCTCAAGCCTGCCGGAACCAGGGCCATGCGAGCTTGTACGAGCTGGGAAAGGCGCCTGTTGCAGCGGGGCCGGAGGGGGGCGATGTTCACGATCAGATCGCTCTCTCTCAGTGCCTCGTTCACTCGAGCTGCGCTCCGCAGTTGAGGTTCTTCTCCCGGGAGTGTTTTGGCCACGTGATGATGGACGCGGCGGAGCCGGCGACTCTCGGTGAGCGGGAGCGGGGCTGATCAATTGCGAGGATCTTGACGATCGATTGAGAGGCTTGTCGAGAATAACGTGAGCCCAGGCTTCAAGGTCCACGTTGGTCTGCTTGGCCGCTCTCATAAACGATTCTTCCTATTGGTTCGTAAGAATTGGTTTAGCAAAATTACTATCGAGTAGCCTCTCCGGGATATTATGGCTTACCAGGAGTTCTTGAGGACTAGGCCTCTGTTCCGGATCCTTAATTAGGCAGTGCTCAATCATCTTCTCCAAACTAGGAGGGAATGCCTTATTTTTCGGCAATTTGGGCGCAGGCTCGTTGACAATCTTTTGGAGCAAATCAAGAATACCCATTGGCCCAGCACTGGCCCTGGTCCCGGCGCTTGTGCCGTCAGCGTCAAAAGGAAACCTCCCTATGGCCAATTCCAACAGGGTCAATCCCAAGCTCCATACATCAGATTTGACAGAGTACTTGGCCCCTTTGATTCGCTCTGGAGACATGTAAGTTGATGTGCCGACGAACGTATCGGCGATCGAGTTGATTAATTCCCCAGAAACACCAAAGTCACACAACTTGATGGAACCCCGAGAGTTGACCAAGATATTCGAAGGCTTGACATCTCGGTGCAAGATTCGATGGACATTATAGAGGTAATTTAAACCTTCCACAACGGCCTCCGAGATTTTGCCCAGCACATCGATACGAATTGGGCCTATCTTTTTAGCGATGCCATCAAGGGATCTGTAGTATCGTAGACCATGTCAGTGGATGTATTCACAAGGCACCTCACACACAGTCCGATGAGGGGTTAATATCTGACCCGCAATCCATGTATTCCATACACATAACCACATCTCCTTCATTGAGGAAGGCACCATAGAAAGACACAATATAAGGGGAGTGACATTCCTGCATGATGTGTAGCTCACGAACGATCTGCTTCCGAACCGACGGCTTAGCGTCTATGTGGATGACCTTCACCGTTTTGTTAATATAGTTTCGTAGAACATCTTCAACGCAGCGGGGCCGAGACAAAACGAACTTTTTTTGCCATTAAAGCCTTCGTCGGGGCATGAATGACTTTGCTAACGGTCCCTCCATTCCCCGCACCTAATTCGTTCACCACCTTCAAATCCTCTGCACGTAGATCCAGCTTAAACTCAACACCGATTTCCAGAGTGCTGAGTTGATCACTCAGTTGGTCATTGTGGGCATAGTATCTGCTCCCACCAGGAGCTTGGCCGTCCGAGGTGGAAGGGGCTGCAGTAGGAGTTCCACTTCCACCGAGCTTCAACCCCTTAACATTCTTTCTCTTGAGCGATTTGACTTTAGGGCCAGATTCTTCAGTCATAGTATTGTGATTTAAGGAGTGTTGGGTGAAGGCAGATGGGGGAGTAGAGAGGAGGATGAAAGAAGGGGGGGGAAAGAGGGTATGAGTTGCTGTTGCAGCTCGTGTGTCCGGAGGGTGCTCGGAAACGGTGGGGCTCAGGGGAATTTGCGGTGAGGAAAGATACTAGATGCAAGGAAGGTAAGGACCCTCGAGGAAATGATGAGGCGGGGGGTTAGAGGGGGGAGTCGGGCCCTCGGTGTCAGAGGAGGGGCGAGAGAAAGGAGGAAGGGAGAGTTGCTGATTGACGATCCTTGTTGGCAGGGTCTCCACTGCTGTAACTTGCCAAAGCTTCCAAAAGAAGAAACGCCGGGGACGCGCGGAGCGGTAACTTCTGCTTCACAATCGCTTCAAGTAAATCGAAAAGAGAAGCGGGCTGGCTAGCGAAAGTAGGCGAAACGACAAAAAAAAACTTTCTACTACTACCAGTAATGTAGCACTACTGTTGGGAGCAGATACCGGTATCAAAACAACTCAAAAGGAGTGTCTATGATAAATGACGAGAGGAGTGGAGAAGAGTATAATAGAGAAGGGGGATAGAGCACGGTAAAGAGAGCCTAGAGAGAATCACTCGAAAGCTATTCTAACGGAAGAATAGAAGGACGTAGGGGTAATAAATAGGTGGAAAGGAGAGGAGCAAGCGCAAAGTACCGGTACAGGAGAGAGAGCGTCTATAGGATGTAGAATGAGCGGCGAAGATAGTGGAGAGAGAGATACGGTAAATATCGTAGATAGAATAACAAGGGAGAAAAAGAAAAGAAAAAAAAGGAGAGTCAATAAGTCTGAAAACCCCGGTCAACCAGTCGTTCAGGGGTGATGCCCGGGCTGTTCGATTGCTCCTCAATTCCAGAGGAAAAGTACCTTCACAGCTCAATATATACAGAGAGGTACTTGGACTACACTGCTTCTGTGGGTATTGTTTAGTGGAGGGGGGGGGGCGAGTAGTGTACGAGTAGAGCGGTGCAGAGCGGTTTCCATGTGGCAGCAGCCTTGTTGAACATTCCTCCTCCTATGTGCGTTGGAGATAAAAATGGGACGACAGAAGCGCCGAAGCCAACCAAAGACAGGCGAATTGGAAAGACAAGTCTGAACAGCCCTCCTTTCCCTGTTTTCTCCCTCTCACTGGAATAACTGGGATGGAGAGAGAGGGAGAGACAGCAAACACGAAGAGGGAAGTCGTAGAGAGCTATTCTAGGAAGTCCTTCCCACACATTTTATTATTATCGTACATAACCGTCTGTGGACCTGCGAAACCAATACGCTTGGCTTGAAAATTCTCTGATACAGAGGCCACTGGCCTACCGTGCTCTCTGTGTTGGGTAAGGTTTGTGGGTATAAAAAAAAGGGAAAAAAAAGGAAAGAAAAAAAAAGGCGGACGGGCGGGGCTAGCTTCCAGCAAACGAGATATGCGAGCCTGAAAAGTACTCGTACTTGTAACCATTGGTAGTTGGTAGTACTCGAGTACTTTACTTGCATATAATACATAGCGAGATAGCACTCGTGTCCAAGGACAAGGGAGATAACCGTGGCCTGGGCAAATAATTTGCCATGCACCCAGAGACCAATTCAGATGATTGGGGCCAAAACAAGATTTGACTGTGGATCAAGTATTCGAGTACAACCGCGGGTGTTCTCCCAGTACTTTCTGTTTAACACTCAAAAGTACTCGAGTACAGAGTCTCACATGCACATATCATTTCCCATATGGGGGCTAGAAGATGTTTCTTCGATTTTTGTTCCCAGAGTCGATTCGAGGGGAGATGTCTCATTCGTTTTCCATGCGTGAGTAATAAAAAATTCCTTTCGTTTATCCGAACAACAAACATATATCTCACCGTCATATCCACTGATTGGAAATGTGATTTCTCGCCGAGCCGTGCTAGATGTTAGACTCTTGATTGCTAAATCACAGAATAACACCTCATGGGATAAGGAGCAACTTGAGTGGATGCTAGGGTTTTGCCCCAGGTCAAGATAGCACCCATACCGGCGTGATCCTCACAGAATCACGATCACGTGATATTGAGGCTTGCCAAAGCTTGCTTGAGCCACAATTGTGGTCTTTCAGGTTACTCTGGAGAATGCCGGTAAAGCTCTTGGCGCGTTTTTTGGTGCTCAACGCGTCTCTCGTCGCGTCCTGTTTTTAACTGAACAATTCACTATCAAACTCCCCTCCTCCTCCTCCACCAAACCCCCAAATATCACATTACACTCCTTTACAAAAGATATTTAGCTGGAGTGACCCATCATGGCTCCTCCGAAATCATCTACCGCTATGTCTATGGTAGTGTCTCCCCCTGGCACACCTTCACGGGATGGTTCCGCTTCGCCTGTTCTCACACCTAAATCAAAAGTTGAGGTAATACTGGCGGGGATGGAACCTACCGATGAGGAGAGCGGTGAGGATGGCAATGTTGCAGATCAAGATAGTGAGATTGAATTGGATTACAAGCCAAAAGGCAAACTCGCAAGTCGAATGATGCCGCGTGCATCCGACATTAAGGCTGCCAAACCCACCAAGATCCCTCCGGCTATCGAGAGTAACACCACAGGAAATGGTGATGCATATGAGCGTGTGAAGCAGAGCCTATTGGCCAGCAGGGGGACGACCTCGAAAAACTTGATTTCAGATGAGGAATCTGGTAACGAGGAGGACAAGCCAACGTCTTCTTCGAGGGCTCTCATACAGACAGACGACGATGACGACGATCTCCCTGTTCCTACGCTAAGGCGGAAACGGACTCTAAAGGTGCCTTCGAAGGCATCTCCAAAAGCTGCTTCTACACGATCTACAGAATCTCCCAAGCAAAAGGGTCCATCAAGATCCAAAAGCACTACTCCTGTATCAGCCAGTGAAAGCGAAGGGGGAGATGAAGGTGATGTCCATAATTTGCCCGCAACAGATCCGAAGAAGAGCACCAGGTTCTTGGAATTGCTTGAGAAGAGACGGAAGGAGCGGCAAGCAGCGGAGGCGGAGAAGCTGAGACTAGAAGAAAAGAGGAAACAACTTGACGCTCAATTGGGATGTGGATCTGGAGACGATGATGGGGAAGAAGACGACGATGATCTAGGGGTTTTGTCACAAAGACCTCCGAGGCGGAAGTCCGGGAAGAAGGCATTGGAAGAGATGCACCGGGAGTCTCAGAGGATGGCTAGGAATATGCATCTTGAGCATCAAGCACGGACAAAGAAAACGATTACCAAACAGAGTCTCTTCGAGAAGTTTGGCTTTAGGGCTCCTGCAGAAAACCAGGGTGGGGACAAAAAGGATAGAGTGTCTGTTGACTCAAGGTACGGATCACCATGCTTATTGATTTCAATATAGTAATATCTGGCTTTAGTTCAATTATTACCGGATCCGAAACCGAGCCTGTGGAACAGTCCAGCCCCAATTCCTCTCCATTACCGGAGGCGGATGAGAAGTTTGCGAAGATCGCAACAGGTGCCATGGACATTGATGATCCGAGCCCATCAACTAGTGAAGAACCAGTGCAAGGTAAATCCGACCGGATGGGTGCAGATTCCACCTCGGCTCCTAAGCTCGACAAAGGGAAAGGGAAAGCTCGGGCTACGTCGGAAGGGTTTGATGAGGAAGAAGCAACCCGCCCTGCACTCGCACTTCATAAAGGGAAGGGCAAAGCGATTGAGGTCAGATCCTCGACACTTGACAAAGGGAAAGGGAGAGAAAGCATAATGTCGTCGAAAATGGCCAAACTAGTCCTACCACCTGTCAGAGTTATTCTTCCGAACAGGCTTGCCGAAAACGCTTCAGATTCAGATTCGGAGCTTGAAATTGTAAAGCCGGGAGATGAAGAGAAAATTGCCAGTTCCAAGCGTAAGAAAATGGTTGATCAGCTGCGTCGAGTGAGGCGGGTGAAGCCACCGGTCGAGGTTCATGGGAAACCTAAACTATCTGTTCGTGAGCTTGAGGCGGAATTGCGGAAAAAAAGTAGACAGCAAGCGATACAAGAGCGAGAAGAGCGAATTGAAGAGTTAAAGGCGAAAGGTGTGATTATTCTGACCGCTGAAGAGAAAGCCAAAACCGAGCAGCAAGCTGTTGATTATATGGAGAAGGCACGCAAGGAGGCCTTGGCCGTTAAGAGGAGAGAGAAGAAAGATGCTCTCAAGAAAGAGGGTGCCACTATAGACGATATGGACCCTAACGAAGACAATGAAGCAGATGGCGACTGGCTCGAAGATGAAGACATTGTGGAAATATTATCTGGCTCTGAGGAGGAGGAGGAGGAGGAAGAAGAGGACGTATGTCTCAACGACCTCATCGATGAGGATGAGAACGAACTTACGGGGGGCCTAAGAAGCCCAGCATTCCCCTTACTGTATCCTCAGGATAATGACCTATTGTCACCAACTCCTCGGTTATCTGAGATGCCAGCTGCTTATATTGATGAGGAAGCAGACGAAGACTCAGATGAGAGTAATGGCGATTTTGCGCCCTTCAAGACTCTTAAGAGAAAGGCTATACGAAAGAAGAAATCGCGCATTGTGGAAGAAGACGAAGATGAGGAGAGTGAAGATAGCGTGATTGAGTCCGGGAAGCAGAAGGCCGCAGAGTCCAGGATTCCCTCTATTTTCCGCAACAAAATCGCTGGACCTCCTCCTTTGGGAATGACACAGCTTTTTAATGGGTTAAGCGGGCTTCCTCCAAGTGCGGAAGTTAGTGCAAGTCCGGAGAAAGTCGGGGAGAGGGTGGAGGCGTTAAGACAGGATCCTGGAGAAGGAATTCCAAATTCACAGGTTCCCTTGGATTTCGGGGACGACAAGCTGGATTTGGGGTTTAAGAAAAAGGATGGCGAGGATTCAGAACCGGTTGATGAGCCCTCGTTTCCAGTATTGGACCTATACTATGAGCCATCTACACAAATGTCGAGTTTTCCTGATCCGACACAAGATGACGGATTTGTCAGGTCTTCGAGCCCGGCACCTCCGAGATTTGATGAGGATGAGCCATCAATACAAATACCTGACTCACAGCCTCCTAAGAGAAAGAGGGGGAGGCTCGTGAAGAAAGGCGCTGATCTTACCGCTGTAATGGAGGAGGATGAAAAGGAAAAAGAAAGCGGCGGTGAGAGAAAATCGGAAGAGGTCGAGGAGAGAAAGGCGACCGCTTTTGATGTCATGAGAAAGGCTGCGAAGAAGGAAAAGGCGGCTGAAAGCTTTGATAAAGCAAAGAGTGCGGCGAAGGAGATGGTACATGAGCAGGCCGAAGAATCTGAGGACGAATATGCAGGTATTGGCGGCGCCAGTGACGATGAAATGGTTGACGGACATGATAGCGACGTCGAGAAAATGATTGATGATGAAGGAAGGGAGGATGTCGATGAGGACGATATCGCAGCCTTCTGGGCTGAGCAGGACAAAGCCCAGGATGAGAAGGCTGTCAGCAAGCTGTTTAAAGACCTCCAGACAGGATTGTTCCGAAAAAAGCGGGGCGCCGATTTCGACCTCGACGACTCAGATGATGATGACGGCGAAGCGCGGAGAAGGGCCAAGAGACGGCAGATGGCAAAAATAAGAAAGGCACTGATGGCTGATGGCAATATCGAGAAGCTTGCGACGAATCCCAAGAAGTTAGCTTTCTTGAGCGCAATCGAAGATAGAGACCGCGACGACGAGATGGACTTTCTTGATAAGGGCGAGGAAGATCTGTTTATCGATTTAGGACTTTTAGAAGACAGCCAAAGCCAGAATCCAAGCCAGAGCCACGATTCACGGGAGGTATCAGCGGTTGCAGGAGCGAGAGCTTCACGTGGAGGAACCCCCGGATCACAACACAGCGCCGGAGAGAGTAACGAGATGCCCGTCACCTCTAATACCCGTAGAGCCACCAGACCCAGGAAACCATCCCTCGCGGATGTCCGAGAGGTTGGTTACAACTTTCCGTCCAATTATAAATCCACCGAGTGATACCCTATGACTAACTTTCCTTCTCCTTTTTTCCAGACCTTATCATTCCTCATCGAAGAAAACGATAGCGAAATGGTCGAGCTTTCAGATTCCGATGGCGAGCCAGCAGAGGCGTTCATGCACAAACGCCGGAGAACAGCAACAACAGTGGTTATAGATCGTGTTGCCGCCTCAAGATCCAACAGCGCCATGAGCGAGAGCGCGAAAATGGCTTTCCAGTCAGCCACCGAAACCCAATTCCGAGTTCCAAGCCTGCTGCGCAGAGCCACAACCAACATGTCTTCTACAAGCGGTGATTCTCAGGGGTCTTCCGGCGCCTCCTCTGCTACTTCCGGTAGCGGGAAACCTATGGAGAGTACCACGGGGATCAAGAGGGGCGGGAAGGCGTCTAGCTCTATTAACTTCCACCAGAGGGAGCAGGTTAGGGCAAAGGTTGAGAATGAACGCGAGTTGAAGAGGAAGCAGGAAAGGAAGAGGCAAGGCCAAGAGAGGCAGGGTGTTTTGGGGATGCTGACGAAGGGGAGCTTTACTTAGGCCTGTTTTCTGTCCGTCCATCCGTCCGTCCAGTAATATTTTCGATTCTTTGTTCATTCTTCTTGCATTGGCGATTAACTTCACGAGGAAGGGATGGAGGGGGGTTTCCGGCGCTTTGCTGTTTGTTTGTATGATAATATGGGATCACGATATCCTGCGGGGGCCCTTCATGCTATACATATAATTTATGGAATAAATAAAGTACACCGTATTGATAATGCTCCGATGCGTCTATCCTCGTTTATCGTAAAAAAAAACACATTCATTACCCAGCCAACCCCATCACAATCATAACCATCATCGCACTTCCTCCTCTTCCTCCTCCTCCCTCACTTCCACCCTCCAAGTAACTAAAAACTTAAACCTCACCCCATCAACCAAAACCTCCCACCACGGCAACCCATAAACCACCAAACTCCCAATTGCCAACCCCCCACCTATGCCACCACCCCCAACAATCGGGAGTAGGAAGCCCCCCTCGCCCTCCCTCTCTCCCTTGACAACAAACACCCCATCACCACTTTTCACTCCGGCAACCACAAGCCTACCTCCCCTCCCGGCATGAGTGCTGAGAGAGCTCCTTTCAAGAACCCAGCCGGCAACTTCAGCCGCCAGCCCTCCACCAGTCCAGCGCTTTGCGGCACGGGTTTTAACGGGTGACCAATCTAGTGGCATCGCTTCCTCCCCTCCCCCTCCTCCTGCTCCCAGGGGTGGCTGGATGCTGCGATGGTAATTAATTATCGTATAACCTTGCGCAGCGGCCGGCGTGGATAAGAACCTATTCCGTGGTCTCTCCGCCTGGACTTCTTCCTCAGCGTCAGATTCGTGCGGTGAGGGTGGTGGCGAGGATGCGTTTTCTATGTCCTCACTGCCGGAGTGGAGTTTTCGTTTCTTTTGGAGGGGGCTGGTGGGCTCTTCTTGGCTGTGGATGTCGGCATCGATTGAGTCGCGCTGGTAGGACTTTCTGAAGAGGAGGGTTGTGCGTGGTGGGGGTGCTGGTGTGGTCGGTTGCGTGCTGCTGCTGCTCCCGCCAGGGGCATAGCTAAAGCGTACCCGTGCGGGGACTGGGGCGGTGCTGGCTGGAGCTGGCGGTGGGACGTGGAAGCGGCGGGTTGAGGATGGGAATGGTGGGGATGCTGAATTTGGTGTTTGAGCTCTTGAGGACTGGGTTGCTGGCAGTGGTAGTGGCGGTGGTGGTGGGGGGGTTGGCGCAGGGAGTGATTGGGGTGTCGGGATGTGGAAGCGTTTTGCTGGGGCGAATTGCGGTTTTGGGGTTGTTGTTGTTGTTGGTTTGGGTATGGGGGTAGGGGTGGAAGCGTAAGCGGGTGGTGAGTGGGGGCACAGGACTGTGGAGCTCGATGTGGGGTCTAGAGATTTGGGTTTTTGGGAGGGGTTGGTGATGAAGCGGAAGGGACTTGGTGTCTGGGGTCGTTAGCTCATGTGGCTAGCTGCGGGTGGACTGGTGGGGGAAGAGAAAGGCTTACTGCTGGCGGCATTTGGCGAGGGGGGGGATAAAAGAAGGGATGGTTTGCTGTTGCAGGGAGTAGTGGAAGTAGCTAGGGGGAGGTGAGTAACTAGAGTGGTTACTAAGGGGCTGTTTGGCAAACCGTCATTTGAAGTGTTTGTCATCTCAAAACGCGTTTTGGGCTCAGAATGTGTTTTGCAGAACGTTTTTTGTCTAGGGTTTTGAACTGTATGACCTAGATTACTATGCAACAATAATATATTATTATGATATCATTAAAAATTTTATCCTAAAAGCATTCTAATATTGAAAAGCCCTACCTCCATGCGCAGACTTTCCAACAAAACCTAAATGACAGTTTCTAAACGACATGCTGTTTGGTACAGTGCCGTTAGAAAGGTTCGGGGACAAATGCCAAAACACACCAAAAGTCCCACTTTTCAGCACACCACAACAGCCCCATCTCACTTAATGAGAGCCTTCAATTTTACTGACACCACCTCTTGTATCTGGAGTACCCTGTAAAAAAATCCATATTTTTTCTGAGCCTTTGTGGGAAGGTATGCTGTGTATTCTAGCTTGTGGTAAGAAATCAATGCCAAGACACCTACTTTATACTTTACAATTCAACAAGTGTTGAGACTGTTTTGCTACTAAATAGTGCAAGAGTGTCCAATTACATATTCAATCACTAAGTACATGAAAAAACCATGATGTCTGGCTACCACCACTTTAAGAAAGGTCTGCATGGCTTAGAACTATCTAGAGGCCCTACCAGCTCAGTATATTGAATTTGAGATAGTGACTGATTTGTTTTTAAATTTCAGAGAATTGCAGTGCTATTAGGCATTCTTGTGTTGGGGCACCTCGAAATGTGGCATATTTGGTGTGTTTTACCGTTTGTCCCTGAACTTTTCTAACAGCACTGTACAGCATTGTTGGCAAAACATGTTTAGCAAAACGTGTTTTGAGATGACGGTCATCTCAAATGACGGTGTGCCCGGCGGCCCCTAGGTTTGTCAGTGACTTACGATAAAATTTCCGGGGAGTCAACTCGCAATTTTCTGACGTTTGTAAAAACGACCGGGTCCGCATATGCAGCCAAGGGGCCATCCATCAGACCCGAACCCAAGTATGATACCTTCGAGGTATTGCTTGGTGAGAATCCCTCAAGGAAGGGAACTCGCAGGTACTTGAATTTAGGTCTGAGTTTTCAATTTTATGCCATATGCGAGATTATGCGGACCTAGTCGTTCTTACAAACGTCAGAAAATTGCGAGTGCCCTCAGGGTTAGGGTTGTGTTGGCGAACGCGTGAATTTCGGCAATGACATGGTGTCACGTGAGGAACTTTTCTCTTTTGCTACCGGTAGTTGGTTTTAAGTTTGGGGAAATGTTTGGATGGGAGCGTTTGAACTTTGAAAATTTGTTCGGAAATGCTATCTGAGACGGAAACCTAGGAAGGAAGAAGAAAAAGAAAAAAAGAACATTCCCTGTTTTCCACCAACACCCTTAGGCCCCCTCGTACCGTTCCCCCCTCCAGCCGTCCAACCGATCTGATTTATCGCATCTATTCCAAAAAAGTCAGCAATCCCAATCCAACCAACCAAGTACCAAGCCCTACGGGGGGGATATACCTTAACGAAACCGATATCGGTAGACTTTTCTCTGAAACACTGTCTGCAGATGTTTAGTCCGTACTTCCGGATCAGACCAGCTCTATGGGCGCAAACGCGACTATCCCCCCCCCGGGAAATCAGCCCCTAATTCCACGGATTGCGCACCCGCGGCGTTGGGGGACATACCAAGCTCTACTGCCCTTTCCGTAGCTGCGAGGGCGGGAGTACCAAACTGTTTCGTGGGCCATGATTGTCGAGTGTTGTGTTTGTTTGGATTCCTAAAACTAACGGTTAATTCTAGGTAAAACAACCTCCCCAGATCTTTTTTCCGGGGGGGGGGGGTGAAAAGGACATACGTGGGAGGTAGGAATCGGCTGTGGATTGGTGTTGTCGTCGTTGCGTTGTTGGCTGTGGTAGTTATGATGATGTTCGGGGGTTAGTTGTGGGTGTGACGGTTGATCGGCTCCTGCTGGGCGGGCTAAACCCTACTGCAAACTCGAATAACGCAATATCATATCAGTTCCATCTAATTAGTCAAAGGACGCGCAAACTCTGAAAATGTTTCCACCACCCTTGTTTTTCTTTCCTTCTCACCTTACCTCGACACACACCTTCCTTCCTGCACACAACTTTCCTCAAGCCTTTCCTTTCATCAAGCTATCATCAATCAATCATGATCATCATCTCCACTTAAGCGGTTTCAGTCCACTGCGTAAAACCCTCACCGTAAATCATTACCTCCGCAGCCCAGATTTTCAATACCAGGTTTGTTTGAGTCAATTCCGGTGTTTCTCTTTTTCTTTTTCGTATTAAGTAAGGTTGCTGACTTAGAGTTACTGACTGAGCTCAGACCTCCTCGCGAAAAACGCCGGAAACATACTGGCCGGAATGCGCTCTGGTGTTGTTCCCGGGGCAATGGCGCTGTTCTACCAGGATGGGTCAGGAGGGGGGGGGGCCGGTGGCACTGCCGGCAATGCTGCCGCCGCCGCCGCCTATGCGGCCGCCAAGCCCACCGCTACTGTTTTGAAATGCCCCGTTTACTAATTACATGTTACAACATTCTTCAGCCGTCGCTGCCAAGAATAAGGACCACCTTGCGGTCCTCGCCACAGGTTCCATCGCAGGTCTCATGGGGCATTGGGCGGTGCTCGCCCACAGTCAATATCTCCGTCGTCTCGACAAGGCGAAATCCGGGAAAAACCTCGACGCCGAGCAAATCCCCCGCGGGATGCGGCCCACCACCATCACTCCGCCCGAGTAGCCTCCGCAAAGACCCGGGAGTGTTTCGCCGTTCCCAGTGTGGCCGGGGCGCCGGTTGTTGAGGTGTTTTTTTCTTCGTTTTTTTGTTGCCTCCGAGATGATAGAATCATGGGGGGCGGTGGTAGAATCGGGGGGTTTTTTTTTCACTTCCTTTGTGGTTTCCAAGATAGTGGAATCGGGGGGGGGGGTGTTCGTTTTTTTCGTTGTTTTCGAGATGGTGGAATTGGGGGGGTTGTGACTTGGGCCTGTAGGAAGGTTTTGCTAGTCATAACTTAAAAAAAAAGTTTAGTAGAGTATGCGCTAACATGGTCTAATCACCAGATATAGGGACCTATCAAGCGTGTAACTTGAAAGCTTTCAAATTCGGCCTATATCGGTGTTGAGTGTTATAGTATGGGCAAGTACCCTTGTATTTTGGGGAGGGTATGACGGCGCTGAGGGTAAGTTAATGGTTGCGCACACCTGTTTGTTAATCCTATTTAGTTAGCAGACTTGCACCTGAGAATGGGCAAGAACCTTTTCTGCTGGAGACTGTGGTCATGATTGTGCTCTGATATTTGTTAAATATCATTGGTTGTTCGCCGAAGCTTCGCAATAAAGTCGTCTTGGCTGTCATTGGTTGCGGGGCTCGCTTGTCTTCTTTGCTCTCTTCTTTTTCACTTCTCTTTTCTCAACAAGTTCTCTCCCCCAAGGATAAACGAATGCAATGGAACTGGTCTTAACACCACTCTTGTTTGACCTTTAATCTCTCTCTCGTTCTCACCTTCAGTAACATTCTTTCCGTAATTTCTCTACCCAATAAGCGGTTGTGTAAACTCTTCATTCGGCCCACCTCTTATAGGGTTCGGCTCGCCAGGGGTCGTTCCTACCAATATTCTCTGTTCCTACGGTTGCGAGTGATACCTCGTGACCCCATGCGTCACCCCCCTCCTCTTTCTTTCTTTCTTTTCTTTTTTCTCCTTATCTCTTAACATTCTTCTTATTGTTCTTTAAGCAATACAAGGTCAGGCAAGAAGTTGTGGAACAGTTATTTAAGGTTAACCAGACATGCCCGTAATTACCTGACGTTTGTAAAAACGACTGCTATTGCATATGGGCAAAAAATTGCCTGGAGCCTCAAGATTTTGCCCTATGCAATAGCAGTCGTTTTTACAAACGTCGGGAAATTACGAGTATATATCCCCGTCTGTTCTTGTTAATAGGTTCGTACCCTGTACGGTACTCGCTCGTGTTTCCGCACCAAGATTTTGTTTCCCCATTCGTAATGCCCACTCACGAAATCGCTTGGCACTAAGCGACGAGTTCTGTACGGTACCGTACTTAATCACTGCTTTGTCCCCAACGACTTCCAATCACCCCAACCACACAAACTTCGGATTTTTCCTCACGAACTTCGGATTTTTCGCTGAGCATATAAACTTTGGATTCTTCCTCCTCCACTCACCAAATACACGATGCTCAAGAAACTTTTTGGTTCGTTTAAGAACCCCTACTGTCTTGAAATGCCCCGTTTACTAACTACATGTTACAACATTCTTCAGACATCTCTGCCAAGTATAGGGAACCCCTTGTGGTCCTTGTCGCATGTACCGTGGTGCATGGTGTGGCGTCCGCCAACTTTAGATATCTCCGCCGTCTCGAAAGGGAGGAATTTGCGAAAATCCTCGACGCCGAGCGAACCCACCGCGGGATGCAGTCCACTACCATCACTCCGTCCAAGTAGTCTCCGCAAAGACCCGGGTATGTTCCACCGTTCCCAGTGTGGCCGGGGTGCCGGTTGTTGAGGTGTTTTTTTCTTCGTTTTTTTGTTGTTGTCTCCGAGATGATAGAATCATGGGGGGCGGCGGTAGAATCGGGGTTTTGTTTCACTTCCTCTGCTGTTTCCGAGATAGTGGAGTTGGGGGGGGGTTCGTTATTTCCTTATTTTCGAGATGGTGGAATTGGGGGGGTTGTGACTTGGGCCTGTGGGAAGGTTTTGCTAGTCATAACTTAAAAAAAAGTTCCTTAATATCACACTTGTAGTGAGGCTGGGGTGGCAGAATTGTATATGAATATTTAGTAGAGTATGTGCTAACATGGTCTAATCACCAAATATAGGGACCTATCAAGCGTGAAAGGCTTTCGAATTCGGCCTATCACATATCGGTGTTGAGTGTTATAGTATGGGCAACTACCCTTGTACTTTGAGGAGGGTATGACGGCGTTGAGGGTAAGCCAGTAGTTGTGCACACCTGTTTGTTAATCCTATTTAGTTAGCAGACTCGCACCTGAGAATGGGCAAGAACCTTCTCTGCTGGAGACTGCGGTCATGGTCGTGCTCTGATATTTGTTAAATATCATTGGTTGTTCGCCGAAGCTTCGTAATAAGGCCGCCTTGGCTGTCATTAGTTGCGGGGCTCGCTTGTCTTCTTTGCTCTCTTCTTTTTCACTTCTCTTTTCTCAACAAGTTCTCTCCCCCAAGGATAAACGAATGCAATGAAACTGGTCTTAACACCACTCTTGTTTGACCTTTAATCTCTCTCTCGTTCTCACCTTCAGTAACATTCTTTCCGTAATTTCTCTACCCAATAAGCGGTTGTGTAAACTCTTCATTCGGCCCACCTCTTATAGGGTTCGGCTCGCCAGGGATCATTCCTACCAATATTCTCTGTTCCTATGCTTGCGAGTGATATCTCGTGACCCCATGCGTCACCCCCCTCCTCTTTCTTTCTTTCTTTTCTTTTTTCTCCTTATCTCCTAACATTCTTCTTATTGCTCTTTAAGCAATACAAGGTCGGGCTAGAAGTTGTGGAACAGTTATTTAAGGTTAACCAGACATGCCCGTAATTACCTGACGTTTGTAAAAACGACTGCTATTGCATATGGGCAAAAGATTGCCTGGAGCCCCAAGATTTTGCCCTATGCAGTAGCAGTCATTTTTGCAAGCGTCGGGCGGTTACGAGTATATATCCCCGTCTGTTCTTGTTAATAGGTTCGTACTTTGTACGGTACTCGCTCGTGTTTCCGCACCAAGATTTTGTTTCCCCATTCGTAATGCCCACTCACGAAATCGCTTGGCACTAGGCGACGAGTTTTGTAAGGTACTTAATCACTGCTTTGTCCCCAACGACTTCCAATCACCCCAACCACACAAACTTCGGATTTTTCCTCACGAACTTCAGATTTTTCGCTGAACATATAAACTTTGGATTCTTCCTCCGCCACTCACTAAATACACGATGCTCAAGAAACTTTTCGGTTCGTTTAAGAACCCCTACTGTCTTGAAATGCCCCGTTTACTAACTACATGTTACAACATTCTTCAGACATCTCTGCCAAGCACAGGGAACCCCTTGTGATCATTGTCGCATGTACCGTGGTGCATGGTGTGGCGTTCGCCAACTATATATATCTCCGCCGTCTCGACAGGGCAGAATTTGCGAAAATCCTCGACGCCGAGCGAACCCACCGCGGGATGCAGTCCACTACCATCACTCCGTCCAAGTAGTCTCCGCAAAGACCCGGGTATGTTCCGCCGTTCCCAGTGTGGCCGGGGTGCCAGATGTTGCGGTGTTTTTTTCAACCAAGGGGGAAGGGGGGGTCTGTGGCCTAGGCCTACGATAAGAAGGCTTTGCCACAAAGTCAAACCTAAATAATAATAAAAAGTTCCTGAATACCACACTTGTGGAGAGGCTGGAGTGGGATTACACACATAGTAATTTCTACCAATAAACCAAACTTCGACAGACTTTTTTTTTTGTTTCATTCTTTTTCCATTTCATGCTTTCTAACTACTCTAAAGTTATAGCATCACTCTTCTTCCCTCATTCCCCGTCCCACCTCCAAACCTCGACAGACTTATGCTGACACCTTAGTACCCAGGGGTAACCATAAGTCGGGCGCACTTCCCGAACGGGTAGGGAATCCGTGTGGAAATCAGCATAAACGGGATGCCAGCGTGCTAGCAATGCCCCGAATGTGCTCTACTGTCTCCCCCAGCAGTGTCATGTACCATGCTCACATCAGAGGCACCACAAAAGATTCTACTCGAGCAGACATACTATATCAGGCTGTCAAAATGTGCCAACACCCTCCCTAACCTCAGAACAGAGTAGTTGAATAAAGACATTGAAAAAACAGGCAGTACTGTTCCGAGTGCTGACGTTTTTGTTACCGGTCACAAATCTTACATGTACTGTAAAGAATAGTGCTGCATGCCAGGATCGTGAATTAAAGACTTTTTTCATTTGTGGGCAGCACAACCCTAATCCTTATTCTAACTTCTTCGAGTAACTATTTTGCATTCCCCCAGGCGACCCCTCAGTAAACATTCAGGGCATTAGGAAGTATGAGTGATTTCTCATGATTACAACAGGTGAAGGGCAAAAGTCGAGTACAGCACGCAGAAAATTATGTGTGGCCGACTCATCCACAAGCAATGTGGAAGTAGGCTATTTGGTTTTTGTATTGTATATGATTATCAATGATGCTAGCGGGCATGAGCTTGTCATTTGGCCGCTGATTGCTACTCTATGTGGGTCGCAGATAAATACGGATATTGGATTGTAATGCTGACCTCTATCTATCACTTCACTCTTACTTGAAGGCGAGCAATCGTAGCCCTGTTACCCATCTACCGAGTTACTAATTTTGAGTCTAGAAAAAGAAGCCAAGTTATCACCATAACTTTGGTTACATTTAAACAAGATAATGGGATAGAGGCTGACCGATATACTAGAACTTTTTTGGGGCAAGGTTTAGGATTTACCTGCTCTTGGAGACGCAGAATAAATCGGAAAAGATGGCCATCAGAGAACGGCACACAGATACAGAGGCATTAAGATCATATTGTCTTTGTTACTCACTTGGTCTCAAATGAATCTCTCTTGGACCCTTCACAGACCGTTGCGCTTCAGACTCGAGAACGCTCGAGTGATACACCTCGTCCCGATCTCTTGGGCATATTACGAGTCCGGACTACTACTGCTGGCGACGTTTCATGTCACCAGCAGTCGTAGTTGGGACTTGTAATGCCCAATGACCTAGTGGCTATAGGGATTGTGCAGAGACATCACAAGCATAAAAGGTTCCTCTTCTTCTGAATCTCACCCACCCTCCATCACTGCTACCATCACCACTATCACCACATTTCTCATCACACCCATCTTCTTTTAATTAATTTTCTTCGTTTACCGGTGTGGGGCAGGGTTTGTACTAGGGTAGTCTGATGTCGTGGATAGCCTATTTGGCAGCGGCCAAATTCATGTGATAGTGGGCCTTGGCACAGAGGTGCTTTGCATATAAATATCTCCTTCCTGTATTCTAGTCTAACAAACGAACAACCACACGGGGATCAACCGGTCAATTCACAACATTTCCTTTCCTTCTCAATTGGTTCAAGTGCTTCAGTCTTTGTCTTACCATTGTGAAAGCCTTTAGGCAGTTTATCTTCAGAGCTACTTTGCACAGGTTCATTGACTGATTTACTGAGAGGTTACGCCACAGACGACAGGAGGGGATTACAGCATGCACAACACACCATCCAAATAAGGAAAGCGGCTCCTTTCTCCCACACCCGTACACTATGGCTGTCACAAATGGTAACTAAGCAAGGCAGATTTCACATGACTAATACTTATTAGTCATAGGTATGTTGGGTCACATGCACAAAAACCCAGAACTCATAATGTGAGTCCCGGGCCGAGTCATGTGTGAAAATCAATTACATCAGCTAACTCACAATTGTGATTCATAAAACAATCAACCAATCATAACATAACAATAATTTGCTATTGTGTGGTCATGTGAAATACCATGAGTGAAATCACATTACCATATTAATCCCATTCAGGCACATAATTGGTTTTATGTGTTTTGAAGGGTGAAAGGATGTTGCACAGTGAACTCAGTAGAGTCAGCTGATGGATTTCAAGTTCACACTATGACTTGTTATGAGTCATAGAGGTTGTGTGATGCAAGGTGATGAGTGACCAAGATTAAAGTTGCAGCAAGGTGCCTATATAAGGAGTGGCCCCCAGCTAAGAAGATAGGATCTTCACCTAATCATCCAAGTTCCTTTCTCTACCACAAGTTTCAATACAATTGTTCTTTCTCTCTTTACAAATATCTTTCCTCAATAAGTACCTACGAGCTAAACCACAATCACCCCCTACAGGGCTAGTCAGAAGCCAAGCCTGGAGACTATTGTAACAGTCTCCAAGTCAGAGTATGGGTTCCTGATACACAACTATTGGGATAATTCTTGTCCAAAACAAGCAACCTAGGCTTGTACTATCTGAAGAGATAGTACGTTGTATCTCCTTAGTACAGAAAAAGGAGACTTGCCTACCAAAAATCTGTTATTATTAACTGTTGTATTATTCACCAACAAGATATGATTGGTATAATGGCTTCCAAAGTATTCTTTGGTGTGTTTATGTCAATTCTGGCATTTTTCCTTTTCTTTTTCGTATTCAGATTGCTGACACAGACTTACTTGACTCAGAGTTTATTAAGAGAAATGCAACTACTATTATCACTATCTTTGGGTCAGTGGCAAATATAGTGGCAAATGTAGTCTATACTCGTTACAAAGGAAGAGATATTATGGAAAAATAGGCTAGCATTTATATTATTGGCTACGAAACCTCAGATATAGGCATGTCAATCAAACCTACCACTATATAGATCCCGACCAGGAAGACAGGGAAGCCTACCACCTTAACTGAGAAGAGCAAGCCCCCCACCAAGCCTGAGATATAGTTCGCAGAGGCCGGTGGACCCACCATGAGAATTGACCAGTAGGAGGTAGTCGGGAATAAGGAAGGAGGTTACAGGGGGAGAGATAAGTGGTCAGGGGGGGGTTCACTGTTTATAATTATAAATGAGTGCAGTTCAGCGAAAATATTAAAGATTGCCAACAACAACAAAACTGATCATATGGCTCTGAGTCTCTAGTATATGGTAGAGTATTCTCTGAGCATCTTGAAATATATTTAGGCCCTGTTCGGCATGTACCAATAAAAATATATCGTGATAAAAGTTGAAAATAGCATATATGCCAATAAAAATATTCAGTGTTGAATAAATATATTGGTATTCAGCAACACTTTTATAATTTCAATAAAAAATAAATAAACATTACCCTCTAAGATAGATTAGGGTAAAAGTCGTAAAAATAATATGAATAAAAAATAATTTGGCAGAATATTATTCTCTAATAGTAGATTGAAAATACAAGTTGAAACAAGTTAGCTTCAACTAAATGATATGATAATTATTAATGCTCAAAGTACAGTTCCCAGAAAATAGTTGAAAATGTATTTCATTCAGATTTTAACAATAAAGGACAATTGAGTTTAAAATGCGAGTATTATAAGTTCTTTCTGAAACAATATAAGGCAATTTTTTATTGCAAGTTTAGCATATAGAAATATGAATCATATCTTATGATGTAATACCTAGCCCTAACATAAATATATAAAATAAAAATTTATAAACATAATAAAAATATATCATGATATTTTTGTACAGTTCTGTCTAATAAGTTTCCGTACGGTCCATAGCAACGGTAAAAACCCACTGCCACCTTTTCATTTTTAAGGCCCCTGTCCTTAAAATATATAACATAATTATCAGTTAAGTTATAATTTAATCTGCATCTTATGAGAAAATAGAATATCAAAAAATAAAGTTAATTGTAAAAATATATACATTTGATTTAAGGTTTTTAATAATTGATAAATCTTTTAGTAGTTTATACTCAAAAAATACCAACTACCAGTTTTGTTCTAACAGTATCAGATTCAATCTCAGGGAGTTGTATCCTTAGTATGTATTTGTTTACATCTGAGAGTATCAGTTCTGCAAAGTTATTAGCATAGGTTGCGATTGATTATACAATCAATTATCATATTATCAAAGACCCCATATTGAGGATTTAAAGCCTCTTTTTAACAGCAAAGTAGACTACTATTTAAAAGTAAATTGATTGATATATCCTATAGCTCTTAGATAACGTATTTGGATAATTAAATATAGAATATATTCTTCCCCCAGACCTTACTAGCCCAATAACCTATATTGTAATTTTCCTAGAAAAATACAACAACTATAGTAGTAGCTCCCTGGCTTGAGAAAAATATTAAAAATAATCTTCGAAGTGAAAGATATTGAAACTCATACAATTAGAGTTATTTTAGAACAATAATATTTTTCCAATTACTTCTATCAATACTGGACTGAGTACGGTAATGTCAGATGGTAGTATACAATAACTTCATATATATAAGAGAAAACACATTTGAACTTCAAATTGGTATTTTTAAAATAATATAACAATAGTAAAAATATATTCCCTAGAGTATATAGTTTCCTGTAAATTGTTTCAGTTTACAGTTAAATATTTGAGATGAACTATAGTTTGCTGATATTCTTTATCAGTGGTTACCATATATGTAAAATCATGAAGTAAACTAACCAGTATTCAGGGTCTAGATTATGATTTATAACCCCCCTGAGATTGCTAAACTAATAATTAATCTTACATCTTACTGCTGTTGAAAAATAAAAAAATTCATGTACATAGTTTTCCATTTTAGCCTCCAAATTTCATTTTCCAAATTCCAGATTTTCTCCATACTCTAACTATTGGTATAAAATTATCAGAGTTGGATAATAGAAAAGTTTTCCCATTTTCAATTACCTTATTTTTTTCTGAATTATTATCTAGACTTTTGCATTGTGAATTACTTTTACTTATGGTGTTGAGTTGTTGCTATGGACCGTACGGAAACTTATTAGACGCAACTGTACATGCCGAACACACCTCTATATAAAACCTTTAATATGCCATAATTTATGCTATAAAAGTCATTTTTATGCTATAAAAGTAACATGCCGAACAGGGTCTTAATTTTAAAATTAGAACAAAGGTGAGTTATGAATAATTATTTTAGCAATTGAGCTCAAACCCATTTTTTACATAGAAAGATAGCCTACCTTAAGGTGTATCTGAAACCAAGTTTAGGAATATTTTCAAGTGTATAATTCTTAGCTATTACATACTATATGTAAATTTCTGCATATTTTAAATACTGTATAGACATCATAAACCTGTATTAGAAAATCTTATAAAACCAAAGCTGAGACAAGGCTGCATATAAAAATACACATCCTTTTATATAGAATTATACAGATGGAAATAACTATTATTTTCCTTCTATTCCCATACAACTTACTCTTTTCATTATTGAGTTATTTCAATTTCTTTGTCTCAAAAGCTTTTTTCTCCTTTCTCAAAAGAGGGATTGTTATCACGCAAACTAAAACTGCTTATAACTCAAAACACCAAAAATGCAAATTTACCTGTTTTCCCTGAACTGCATCCATATTATCCAAATCAAACTGTTTTATCAATTACCAGTAGAAATCACCACAAGTTAACGTGACTGCATCAAAGTTAAGAGTGTTTCGGGGATAGTGGATTGAAAATGCTTTTTTTTTGGTTAGATCTGGTTCTGAAGTGAGCGGCTGTGATCAAGTTATCTGTATTCCCGTCTACATTATACACTGTAGGAATGTTGAAATAGTTTCAGGTTTCTCATAAGTTTTAGCTATCCTTGCTCGTACGAAACTGTGATAATTAGAGACCTTTTAACAACTGTGTCCAGGTTCGAGTAACTGACACATCTCCTCCTAGATTCTAACCTCAGTACTTTCCCCTCATCCTCTAGCTACCCAATCAACAGCACATTGTTCAAACCATAACCGCCAAGATGGACCACAATGACATATCCTTCTTCAACTTCTGGATTCTCCACTCCTCCCACCCAATGCCAAAATTCAAGGAACCAACTGCTACTCAAACTCCTCACCGGACGAAGCCTGCCTCCCATCAATTCCAAATTCCGGTGTGAGCAACAGGACCTCTCCCCCACCGCCCCCCACCGCCCATCTCCCCGCCTTCGTCCACCACAAACGATAACTGACTTCTCCTGGCACAACCTCCTCACAGCAATGGACTTTATCCGAAAAATACGAAAAATCGTCTCTACAAGTCGCACCAGAGGTAATAGAACCATGGTGCAAGAACGGATAACTATTAGCCAGAGCTACGCTCTAAGTTGGAGGGTGATAGCTCACCAAATGTCTGTCAAGGTTGAAAGAAGAAAATCTCTCTAAATGCTTCCAGATTCCGGAGAACAAAAGTATAGCTCTTTCAATTCCTACTGCATATCAGACAGGGGAGGGGAGAAATTGGAGAAACAAGATGGTTTAGCCCATAACTCACACCCTTGGAATGAAATGTAATAGTAAGATATACCGTATTCCACACCATAGCGGGCTGCCTGCTTAGCGAACCATCTACCTAAATACTAGCCACTATTTAAATCCGTACTGAGTTTCAGCCAGCTACATTTCCTAAACTTGCAGATGGCTCGCTATGCCGGGCGCTTGCTATTGCGTGGAATAAATTACCTCAGATTCCTAACTTCAGTTCCCCAGAGTGACAAAAAAACATATCAGTTCAACACAATTAAAAATGATGAAAAAAAATCAGCAGACACGCCCTGGCTGGGTAGGAGGTCATCTAGGTAGACGGTCCAGGAAAATACCTCTTCAAATCAATCTTATAGCATCATCATCATATATCACTCGACTCGTTGGAGGATTATGTGTTGAAACAGTGAGAACGGAACGATGGTTTTGGAACTGATTGAGTGACGAGAAGAATGATGAATTGCTTAATTAACTTCTCAGTAGAGAGCGAACTACCCAGACTATCTACTGTTGAGAGCGAGA
>Ga0307513_10002173_pt1 | contig 27419 bp, 26 predicted proteins | sample 15_EM_MG_FD_202174 | JGI IMG/M metagenome (GOLD analysis project Ga0307513, IMG submission 202174) | Populus trichocarpa ectomycorrhiza microbial communities from riparian zone in the Pacific Northwest, United States - 15_EM | ecosystem: Host-associated > Plants > Roots > Unclassified | place... | reverse complement strand
GTGCCCGCCACCTTGGCGGTGTAACCCGACAGGAAGTGATACATCGCCTGATCCGGGGTCAGCCTCGCGATCGGCGGCAGTACGCCGAACGCATCGGCGGTCAGCATCACGATGTTGCGCGGCACGGGGCCCATGTTGGCGGCCGAGGCATTGGGGATGAAGTCGATCGGATAAGCGCCACGCGAATTCTCGGCGAGGCTGTTGTCGTCGAGGTCGAGGACGCGCGTGTCCGGGTCCATCACGACATTTTCCAGCACCGTGCCGAAACGCTTGGTGGTCGCGAAGATCTCCGGCTCGGCCTCGGCCGACAGGCGGATCATCTTGGCATAGCAGCCACCCTCGAAATTGAAGACCGCGTCGTCCGACCAGCCATGCTCGTCGTCGCCGATGAGCGTGCGGCTGGCATCGGCCGACAAGGTCGTCTTGCCAGTGCCGGACAGGCCGAAGAACACCGCCGAACCACCCTCGTGCCCGATATTGGCCGAGCAATGCATCGGCATGATACCCTTGATCGGCAACAGATAGTTCAACAGCCCGAACACCGATTTCTTCATCTCGCCGGCATATTCGGTGCCGCCGATCAGGATCAGCTTCTCGCTGAAATTGACCGCAATAACGGTTTCCGTCCGGCAGCCGTGGCGCTCGGGATCGGCACGGAAGCTCGGCAGGTCGATGATCGTATATTCAGCGTCGAAACCCGCGAGTTCGTGCGCCGCCGGGCGCACCAGCATCGTTCGTATGAACAGGCTGTGCCAGGCATATTGGGTGATTACCCGCACGTTGACCCGGTTCGATGGCTGCGAACCGCCGTACAGGTCCTGCACGAACAAGCTATCCCGTTGACCCAAAGCCGCCAGAAAATCGGCCTTGAGCGCGGCGAACCCGCCGGGGCTCATCGCCTTGTTGGTCTTGCCCCACCACACGCTCGACTCGGTTTCGGCGTCGCGGACGATGAACTTGTCCTGCGCTGAGCGCCCGGTGTGCCGACCGGTGGCAACCACCAGCGGCCCGTCGGCGGCGAGATGTCCCTCGCCACGCGCGATGGCCAGCTCGACGAGCGGGGCCGTTTCTAGATTCCAATAGAGCGTGGCGGCAGTGGCAATGCCCTGCGCGTCCAGCCCCTTGGCAGGGACTCGATCGATCATCTTTCCTCCGAATACTGGCCGCTGCGGGTTGATCCCGCATACGTATGCATCCTCATTGTCCCGGGCGCATAGAACCGGCCCGCGCGCCCGTCAAACGGGACAATGGTTTACCACCGAAAGGGTTTCGCCTACTCGTTGCGGCCAACCTGTTTGGGAAATGTCGCCGATGACGGCTACCATCGCGCTCGTCGATGACGATCGCAACATCCTGACCTCGGTGTCGATCGCGCTGCAGGCCGAGGGTTTTCTGACCCGAGTCTATTCGGACGGCGAAACGGCGCTGAAGGCGCTGGTCGACAATCCGCCGGACCTGGCGATCTTCGACGTGAAGATGCCGCGGATGGACGGCCTGGAGCTGTTGCGGCGGCTTCGCGAGAAGAACCAGATTCCGGTCATCTTCCTGACCAGCAAGGATGACGAGCTCGACGAGGCGCTGGGTCTGGCGATGGGCGCGGACGATTACATCGCCAAGCCATTCAGCCAGCGGCTGTTGATCGCACGAATCCGCGCGATCCTGCGCCGGAGCGAAGTGAGTCACGCCAGCGCCGGCGGTGACGAGGCTCCCGCCGAAACGGCGATCGACCGCGGCCGGCTGCAAATGGATCCCGCGCGGCATCGCGTGATGTGGAACGGCGACAATGTGACGCTGACCGTCACCGAGTTCCTGATCCTCGAGGCGCTTGCGCAACGCCCCGGCGTCGTCAAGACGCGCAACCAGCTGATGGATGCGGCATATCAGGACGACATTTATGTCGACGACCGCACGATCGACAGCCACATCAAGCGCGTCCGGCGCAAGTTCCGCGAGGTCGATGCCGAATTCGATGCGATCGAAACGCTCTATGGCGCTGGCTACCGCTTCTCGGAGGAGTGAGTCGGAGGGTGAAGGCCGTGACCTGACGCTGAAGTGGTCGGGCCGGATTTCGCTCACCGCGCGCATCCTCGCGCTCAACATCTTCGCGCTGGCGCTGCTCGCGGGTGGCTTCTTCTATCTCGATTCATACCGAACGCGGATTCTCGACAACCGCACGGCACAAGCGAGTCGCGAGGTGCGGCTGATCGCGGCGGCGATGGTGTCGACCCCAGCCGACCATCGCAACGACCTGGCGCTACGCCTCGCCCGCGATACCGACACGCGCATCCGGCTGTTCGCCGCCGACGGCACGCCGGCCGCCGATACGCGCGCTATGGGGCTGCGCAATTTCGTGCTGATCGATCCGAACAAGGAAGGTTGGGGTCTGCAAGCGGCGCGTTTTTTGGATGCGATAATCGACACGGTGGTCAACGCCCCGCGTGCGCCACTCTATCGCGAGCGCAAAGGCGGCGCCGAATGGCCCGACGTGCGGACCGCGCGGACCACGCAAGTCGCGCCGGCGACGGTATGGCGCGCGCCCGATCGTACGCCCGTCATCACCGCGGCGGCGGGCCTTGGCAACGGCGAAGTGGTGATGACGACGGTCAACGCCCGCGAGGTGACCCAGACGGTGCGGCTCGAACGCTTCCGGTTGGGGGTTGTGCTGGCGATCGTCAGCTTGGTGTCGATCTTCCTGTCGCTGTTCCTCGCCCGCACGATCGTGCGGCCGTTGCGCCGTCTGTCACGCGCAGCGGTCCGCGTCCGACTGGGTCGGGCCCGCGAAGTGGTCGTGCCGCGGCTTCCGTCGCGCCGCGATGAGATCGGCAGCCTGGCCCGCGCGCTCAGCGACATGAGCCAGGCGCTTCGCGCGCGGATCGACGCCACCGAGGCGTTCGCCGCCGACGTCACGCACGAAATGAAAAACCCCCTCGCCTCGCTCAGATCGGCGGTCGACGGACTGGCGCACGTCAAGGATCCCGCGCTGCAGGAGCAGTTGCTGGCGGTCGTGCGCGATGACGTCCACCGGCTCGATCGGCTGATCACCGACATTTCCGAGGCGTCGCGGCTCGATGCCCAACTCAGCCGCGCCAAGTTCGACGCCGTCGACGTGCTCGCGATGCTCGTCGCGCTGATCGAGCAGCGCACGACGCGCGGGATCGAACGCGGCGTGCGGATCAGGTTCGACAATCGGGCGCGTGGTAACCCGCTAGTGATGGGCGAAGGCGGCCGGCTGGAGCGGGTATTCGAGAATCTGTTCGACAATGCGGTGTCCTTCTCCCCCGACAATGGCCTGATCACGGTCGCCGCGACGAGCGCTGACGACGATCTGGTCATCCGCGTCGAAGACGAAGGCCCCGGCGTCCCCGAAGAAGCACGCGAAGCGGTGTTCCGCCGATTCCAGTCGATCCGCCCCGAAAATGAGGAATTCGGCAAGCATTCCGGGCTAGGCCTCGCCATTGCGCGGACGATCGTCGAAGGGCATCAGGGCATTATTGGGGTCGAGTCGCGTGAAGATCGTCTGAGTGGCGCCCGATTCGTCGTCCGGCTGCCGCTCGCTCCCAGTTGATGGAGGCTGCAATCGCGACCGCGCTCTCTTTCGAAACGCTCCATGTCTCCAGCATCGCCATCGACGGGCGCGCCGTGCTGATCGAAGGCGAATCCGGGGCAGGCAAATCCGACCTCGCGCTGCGCCTGATCGATCGCGGCGCCACGCTGATCAGCGACGATTATACCTTGCTCCAGCGTGCCGGGCGCGAGTTGATCGCGTCGCCGCCCGATACCATCGCGGGTCAGATCGAGGTGCGTGGTTTGGGCGTCCTGCCGATGCCGCATGTCGAGAAGATTCCGGTGGCGCTGCTCGTTCGCCTGACCGACGCGCCCGAGCGCCTGCCGCTGGCGGAGGAGATTCGCCGCATCGCCGGCGTCGACATCCGCGAAGTGGCGATCGACCCGCGGACGGCGTCGGCCGCGATCAAGGTCGAGCTCGCCTTGCGACACTTGACCGGCGGCAAGGCGTGACGCGAGCCAAGGAAATCCTTCTCGTCACCGGCCTGTCGGGTGCCGGCAAGTCGACCGTGCTCAAGACGCTTGAGGATCTCGGCTGGGAAACGGTCGACAACCTCCCGCTCCGGCTGCTCGATCGGTTGCTGAGCACACCGTTGTCGGAAAGCACCGAAAGCGATTCGCCGCTCGCGGTCGGGATCGGCGCTCGGACGCGCGACTTCGACCCCGACAGCATCGTCAAACGGATCAAGACGCTCCGGGCCGAGCATGGCTATGACATCGGCACCCTGTTCCTCGACTGTAGCGGTGCGGAGCTTGAACGCCGCTATTCCGAGACCCGGCGGCGTCATCCGCTCGCGCTCGACCGTCCGGCGAGCGATGGCATCGCGCGCGAACGCGAATTGCTCGCGCCGCTCCGCCGCTGGGCCAACCGGCTGATCGACACGACAGATCTGTCCTCGAACGAGCTCGCGCAACAAGTGCGTGCGACCTTCGGCGGCGACGGTCTGGGCGAACCGACGCTGTCGGTGATGTCGTTCGGTTATGCCCGCGGCGTTCCGCGCAACGCCGATCTGGTGTTCGATATGCGATTCCTGCGCAATCCACACTGGGTCGAAAAATTGCGCCCCGGAACGGGACTCGACGCCGATGTCGCGGCTTATGTTGCCGCTGATCCGACGTATGACGCAGCGATGGAGCGGATCGAGGATTTGCTGCTCCTGCTCCTCCCGCGCTATCGGGCAGAGGGAAAAGCCTATGTGACCGTCGCTTTCGGCTGCACCGGCGGGCGCCATCGGTCGGTCCATGTCGCAGAACGGGTCGCGAAGCGGTTGCGCGACGCGGGGTTTTCGCCCACGGTCACGCATCGAGATCTAGGGGCGGCACCGCAGGACTCCTTGGAGGGTGCGCCGCGGACGGGTTTGGGATAGTAAGCAACGCATGATTGGTCTGGTTTTGGTGACGCACGGACGGCTCGCGTCCGAGTTCGTCACCGCAATGGAACATGTCGTGGGTCCGCAGGAGCGCGTCGAGTCGATCGCGATCGGCCCCGATGACGATATGGAAGCGCGCCGTGCGGACATCGCCACCGCGATCGGCAAGGTCGATGACGGCAAGGGCGTGATCGTCCTGACCGACCTGTTCGGCGGCACGCCGTCGAATCTCGCCATCTCGCTGCTCGAACGCGGCCGCGTCGAAGTGATCGCCGGTATCAACCTGCCGATGCTGATCCGCCTGGCCTCGGCACGCAAATCGATGAAAGTGGTGGACGCGGTAATCGCGGCGCGCGAGGCGGGTCGAAAATATATAGCGGTGGCGTCCGAGGCACTCGGCGAGGCCGCTGCCTGATGCCGGCGATCAGCCGTTCGGTGCAGATCGTCAACAAGCGCGGCCTGCATGCGCGGGCATCGGCCAAGTTCGTCACGCTTGCCTCGACGCAGCCGGTCGAAGTCCTGGTGATCAAGGATGGTCCGGCGGTCACCGGTACGTCGATCATGGGGCTGATGATGCTCGGCGCCGCGATGGGCGATACGATCACGATCAGCGCGGAGGGCGATGGCGCCGAACACGCCGTGGGCGCGCTGTGCGATCTTGTCGAAGCCAAGTTCGGCGAGGATTGATCTCGTCCCGTCATGCCGGCGAAAGCTGCCATCTCACTCGATATCTCAATTGCCCGAGACCCGAGCTTTCGCTGAGCTATCGCGTTAGCTAGGGAACGCGCATGCCCCGCGAGATCACCGCCTTCTCCAACACGCTGGTCAAGCGCGTCCGCAGCTTGCGCGACAAGAAGCACCGTAAGGCCGAGGGGCTGTTCCTGGCCGAGGGCCTGCGCATCCTGACCGAAGCGCGCGAGGCGGGGCGGTTGCCGCATTATCTGTTCTTCGCCGCCGACAGCGCGAAGCACGCGCTGGTCGTTGCGCTGATCGCTGCCGTCGAGGACGCGGGCGGCGAAGCGATCGAGACCAGCCATGACATCCTGTCCAAATTGTCGGGCAAGGACAATCCACAGGCAGTGGTCGGCGTCTTCCCCGAATTCACCACGCCGCTCGACTCGCTCGACCGTTCGAGCGCCCCGATCTGGCTGGTCGCCGAACGGCTGCGCGATCCGGGCAATCTCGGCACGATCCTGCGCACCGGCGATGCGGTCGGGGCCGGCGGCCTGATCCTGGTCGACGATTGCGTCGATCCCTTCTCGGTCGAGGCGGTGCGCGCGAGCATGGGGGCGTTGTTCACCATCCCGATCGCCCAGGCGCGCTGGGACGAGTTCCTGCCCTGGTTGCGCTCAGGTCCGGGGCAACTCGTCGGCCTTAGCCTGCAGACCGAGCACGATTATCGCGGCGCGGCCTACCAGGCACCGACCTTCCTGCTCACCGGCAACGAAGCGCAGGGCCTGCCCGAAGCCTATGAGGCCGAATGCGACCTGCTGGTCAAATTGCCCATGCAGGGCAAAGCCGACAGCCTGAACGCCGCGGTGGCGACGGCGGTGATGGCGTATGAAGTGCTCGCCCGGCATCGCGGCTGAATACGGCCGACATGGCCGGTTCAGCCGGATTGGGCTATAGGCGCGGGCAAAGGAGAGATGCCATGAAGCTCGCCGCTGCCCTCGCCCTCCCCGCACTGATCCTTGCCATGCCCGCCTCGGCCAGAACCGAAACCTACCGCGCCGTCGGCACCGAGCCGGGCTGGACGCTGACCATCGACCGTGGCTGGATCACTTACGCCGGCGATTATGGAAAGACCCGCATCCGGATCAAGGCGCCCGCGGCACGGCCCAGTTTCAACGGACGACGCTATGTCACGCGGCGAATCGTCGTCGATATCACGCGTGCACCGTGCAGCGACGGGATGAGCGACCGCAACTTTCCCGACCGTGTCACGGTCACGATCGGACGGCGCAGCGTCAAGGGCTGTGGCGGCGATCCCGTGCTCGACGCCGCCGCGCTCGACGGTTCGCACTGGACGATCGCCAGCATCGACGGCCGTCCCGTCCGCACTGCCCGGACGACCGAACTGCGGTTCGAGGGCGATCGCATCGCGGGCAATGCCGGCTGCAACAGCTTCGGCGGCAGCTATCGCATCGACCGTGGCAGCCTGAGCGCTAGGCAAGTGATCTCGACCAAGATGGCGTGTCCGGGACCGGGGATGGAGGTCGAAAGCAAATTTCTGGCAATCATCGCCGGGCCCGCCCGCGTCGCGATGCGCGACCGAACGCTCAGCCTGTCGAACGCCAAAGGCAGTGCAACACTGACTCGCACCGACTGAGCGCTCCTTCAGACGGTCTGTTTGCGCTGCTGGTCAAGATCGTCGAGCGCGTTCTGAACCTCGTCGCCGTCGATCCCGATCGCCAGGCAGTTGCGATACGCCGCCTCGGCGTCGTCGAGCTTGCCGAGTTTGGCCATGCTATAGCCGATCCCGCGATAGGCGACGCATTTCTCCTGGTCGTAATCGTCCGGCGACAGGTCGATCGCGGCGAGCGATCGCCGATAGGCTTTGGCGGCGTCGTCATATTTCTTCTGGTCGGCAAGGACATATCCCAATTCATTGAGATAACGAGAGTTCTTCGGAGCCAGATCAGTCAGGTGGTGGAATGCGGCAAGCGCGTCGTCCATCTTGCCGAGATCGATCAGCGCATAGCCCCGAACATATTGAGCGCGGCACCAATCGGGCTCGATCGTCACCGCGTCGAGCCTGGCTGCCACCGCATCGGAGAGATAGGCTTTCTGCTGGCTGGTATTGAGCGCGCAGTAGATGTGGCGCGTCTCGCCGGCATAGCGCGTCTCGAAATCGGCGAGCAGCGGCTTCATCATCTCCAACGCGCGCCCCGGATTTTTCGCCCGGATTGCCGCCATGCCGGCATCGTACCAGCTTTTGGGCGATGGCGCCCGGTTGGCCGCGACCGATTTCGTCGGCGTACGGACGATGGCGCCGCGCGGCGCGACCTGCCTGACAACATCGTCGCGTGCCTGGGCCGATGCACCGAACCCCAGCAAGGCCGTCACGATCGCGCAAAACCGCACTATCATCGCCCGTTACTCCGACGAGTTACGGTGCGACGATCCTTCATGACGGCATGCGACGCAAGCTATCCAAAAGCATCAGGTCGTCTTCTTGCGCTGGTCCTTGATATATTCGATCTCGCCCAACGACTTGGGCTCGTCGGGAATGATCGCCAGGCATTTGCGATAGGCGGCTTCGGCATCATCGAGCCGCCCGAGTTCGACCAGGTCATAGCCAATCCCGCGAAACGCGACGCACCGCTCATAGTCGCGCCGCGCGGGGGTGAAGGCCGCGGCAGCTTCGGCACTCGCATAGATGTCGATCGAATGCTGCCATTCTTTCTTCTTCAGAAAAACATAGCCTAGCTCGTTGAGATAGCGGGCATGTTTCGGCGCGAACCCGACCAATCGTTCGAACACCAATTGGGCATCGTCGAGCCGTTGGAGATCAACCAGCGCGAACGCTTTGACATATTGAGCCTCGCACCATGTCGCCGTCACCAGACGGACATTGTCCGCCCCGCCATCGGCCGTGGTCAGATAATAGCCTTCCTGTTCGGCCGTTTCCGAACAGAAGATGTGGCGTTTCTCGCCCGAAAAATCCTTTTCGAATGACGTCAGGACCGGCTCGACGGTGGATAACGCACGCGCCGGGTCACCGGCCTGGATCGCGGAGAAAGCCTGGTTGATCGTCGCCAAGGCGGCGGAGTCGCGGTTTTTGTCCTGCGCCGCGGCGGCCATCGGCATGGTCATCAGCATCGTGGCAATCAGCATCGTGGCAATCAGCAAACCGGCCATTTTCGTCATCGACCCGCTCCCCCTCGCAGGCACGAGGATCATGCCTCTGACGAACGATCCGCTATCTCGGCGACCGACGCAAGCTTCACCAACGGGCGCGGCGATTGTTCGACCATCGGCGGCGATTCGATCGCGCGTCCGCCGGTATCGATGTTGAAATCCTCGAACCTCTTTGCCTGGGTCAGCACCTGAGTCTCCAGGCTGCCGACGAAGGCGTTATAGGCATCGTTGGCGAGGCCGATATTGCGTCCCAATCGGGCGACATGGCTGCCCATCACCGACAGCCGCGCGTAAAGCTCCTTGCCCAGTTCGGCGATCTGGCGAGCCTCGCCCGCCAGTTTCTCCTGCCGCCACACCGCGGCGACGGTCCGCGCGATCGCGATCAGATTGGTCGGTGTCGCCAACAGGACGCGGCGATCGAACGCGAAGTCCCACAAGGTCGGGTCCTGCTCGAGCGCGGCCGACAGGAAATGCTCTCCGGGCACGAACATGATCACATAATCGGGCGCTTCGTCGAACTGCGTCCAATAAGCCTTGGCGCCAAGCGACTGGACATGCGCACGCATCGAGGCGGCGTGGCGGACCAGCCCGGCCGCACGCTCGGCATCGTCGATCGCGCCGAACGCATCCTGATAGTCGTTGAGCGACACCTTGGCGTCGATCACCAACGCATTGCCACCCGGCACGCGGATGATGACGTCAGGCCTGACGCGCCCGCCCTCGCCGTCGGTGACGCTGACTTCGGCCTGGAAATCGGCATGCTCGCTCAGCCCACAGGTCTCGAGCACGTTGCGCAATTGCTGCTCGCCCCAGCGCCCGCGCGCCTTGGGGGCGTTGCGCAGCGCGTTGACCAGCTTGGATGCTTCCGAGCGGACCGATTCCTGCCCCACCCGCATCGCCTCGATCTGGCCGTGGAGCGTACCGAACGCATCGCGGCGATCGGCCTCGACCTTGGCGACGCCCTCTTCATAGCGCTGCAGCCGCTCGTGGACCGGCTGGAGCAAGGCGCGGAGATGCTGGCCACTGGTCGCCTCTGATTCCTTGAACCGTTCGTCCGCGCGCTGGAGGAATTTGGTCTGGGCATCGTCGAACAGGCGCTGTCCGACTTCGGCGAACTGCGCCGCAAGCGCGTCCTTGGCCGCGACGATCTCGACCAGCCGTGCCTCGAACGCCAGTTCGCGCTCGCGCGATGCCGCCTGATGCGCGTCGAGCGCACGCATCGTCGTGTCGCGCTCGGCCGTCACCGCGATCAACCGCTGGCGCGTCATATCGTGCTGATCGGCATGTACCTTGGCGGCGGCCAGTTCGGCCACGCCGCGGCGCGAGGCCAGCAGCCAGCCGATCACCAACCCAACGACGAGCGCACCCAGCGCGACGATCATCAGTTCAACCACAATTCACCCACGAAACTCGATCATCGCAGGAACATAGATCGAACAATCCGGCTAGGACAGTCCCAATTTCGTTACGTACGCGGGGTGACGAGCGGCGTCCGGGGCGGCTAAGAAGCGCGCATGCTCTCCGATATCGAGATTTCGCGCGCCGCGACCCTCCACCCCATCCAGCAGATCGCCGACAAAGCGGGCATCCCGGTCGACGCGGTCGAGCCCTATGGCAAATACAAGGCCAAGCTGATCCGCGAGCATTTGCCGGTGCCGCGCGATCTCGGCAAATTGATCCTGGTCACCGCGATCAGCCCGACCCCTGCCGGTGAGGGCAAATCTACCACCTCGGTCGGGCTCGCCGACGCGCTCAACCGAATCGGCAAGAGGACGATGCTGGCGTTGCGCGAGCCTAGCCTGGGGCCGTGCTTCGGGACCAAGGGCGGCGCGACCGGCGGCGGCTATGCCCAGGTGGTGCCGATGGAGGACATCAATCTCCACTTCACCGGCGATTTCCACGCGATCACCAGCGCACACAATCTGCTCGCCGCGATGATCGACAACCATGTCCATTGGGGCAATGCGCTCGACATCGACGTGCGCCGCATCGTCTGGCGCCGCGTGCTCGACATGAACGACCGCGCGTTGCGCGACATCGCGCAATCGCTGGGTGGCGTCGCCAACGGCTTCCCGCGCGAAAGCGGGTTCGACATCACCGTGGCCAGCGAAGTGATGGCGATCCTGTGCCTCGCCGAAGATCTCGAAGACCTCGAGGTGCGGCTCGGCCGGATCGTCGTCGCCTATACCCGCGACCGTCAACCGGTCACCGCGCGCGACCTGAAGGCGGATGGCGCCATGGCGGTGCTTCTCGCCGAGGCGATCAAGCCCAATCTGGTCCAGACGCTCGAGGGCAATCCCGCGCTGATCCACGGCGGTCCGTTCGCCAACATCGCGCATGGCTGCAATTCGGTGATCGCGACCACTACGGCACTTGGCCTGGCCGACTATGTCGTGACCGAGGCGGGGTTCGGCGCCGATCTGGGTGCGGAGAAATTCTTCGACATCAAATGCCGCCAGGCCGACCTCAAGCCTGCGGCGGCTGTGGTCGTGGCGACGATTCGTGCGCTCAAGATGAACGGCGGGATCGCCAAGGCCGATCTCGGCACGCCGGACCCCGAGGCGGTGCGCCGCGGTGGCGTCAATCTCGCGCGTCATCTGGAGAATGTCCGCCAGTTCGGCGTTCCCGTGGTCGTCGCGATCAATCGCTTCGACAACGATACCGAAGACGAAATGCGCGTGGTCCGCGAAATCGCCAACGCCAATGGCTGCGAGGCGATCGTCTGCACACATTGGGCGGACGGCAGTGCGGGCGCGGAGGCGCTGGCGCATCATGTCGCGGCGCTGGCCGATGGTGGTGGCGCGCAATTCGCCCCGCTCTATGACGACGCCATGCCGTTGTTCGACAAGATCAACACGGTGGCGACGCGGCTCTATCGCGCCGAACACGCCACGGCCGAGCCGAGCGTGATGGCACAGCTCAAGCGCTGGGAGGATGCGGGCTTCGGGCATCTGCCGGTGTGCATGGCGAAGACGCAATACAGCTTCTCGACCGACCCGGCGGCGCTTGGGGCGCCAGTCGGGCATATCGTCCCGGTGCGCGAGGTGCGGCTGGCGGCTGGCGCGGGGTTCGTCGTCGCGATCTGCGGCGAGATCATGACCATGCCGGGATTGCCGCGCGTGCCCGCGGCGGAAGGCATCCGAATCGGAAGTACGGGGGAAATCGAGGGACTGTTCTGACTACTCCCCTCCCGTTTACGGGAGGGGTCGGGGGAGGGTATGTCTATCCTGGGTGAGCTAGCAAAACACGCCCTCCCCTAGCCCCTCCCGCAAGCGGGAGGAGAATTTGGGCGCGATCAAAACGTGTTGCCCTAAACCGGATAAACTCCGTCGAACGGTACAATCGTCGCGGTCAGGCCATGGTCCTCGTCTAGGCAACGCCAGTTCACGCTGACCGCATCGGGGTGCGAGCGCGGTCGATAGAAGCTCTTGATCCCGCAATGCTGGCAAAACAGGTGCCGCGCTCGCCCGGAGCCGAAGCGATAGAGCGTGAGGTCGCCGCGACCCTCGGTCTGGCGGAAACGCTCCTCGGGGACGATCAGATGGAGATAGCCGGTCATCTTGCAGACCGAGCAGTCGCAATCGAGCAGTTCGACTTCCGGACTGTCGAGGCGCGCCTCGAACCGAACATGGCCGCAATGACAGCCGCCCTCGACAGTAATCATGATCCGCGCGGTGACATCAGGTCGGGGATCAAGCGGCCTTCCGCGCCTTGGCCAGCTTCTTCATGATCATGTCGCGCTTGAGCCGCGAGATATGGTCGGTGAACAGCACGCCGTTGAGATGGTCGATCTCGTGCTGGATGCACGTCGCCATCAGGCCGTCCATCTCTTCCTCATGCGCCTTGCCATCGCCATCGAGCCACTTCACGCGGCACCGCGCAGGGCGCTCGACCTCGGCATATTGCTCGGGGATCGACAGGCAGCCCTCGTTATAGACCGCCATGTCGTCGCTGACCCACAGCAGCTCGGGGTTCACGAACGCGACCGGCTTGCGCACAGGTTCGCCGTCCTCTTCCTCAGGCTCCTGCAGGTCGATGACGACCAGGCGCTTCTCGATCCCCACCTGGATCGCGGCGAGGCCGATGCCGCGCGCGGCGTACATCGTCTCGAACATGTCGGCGAGCGTGGTGCGGATCGAAGCATCGACCTCGCCAACGGGAGCGGCAACGGCGCGTAACCCGGCATCGGGCACTTCAAGGATGGTGAGAACAGTCATGTTGCGTCAGCTAGAAAGACGCGGCTGACGCGTCAAGAATGGTTCGCGCGGAGGCGCGAAGAGGTTTCGCGCAGAGGCGTAGAGAACGCAGGGACGTTATAGCGCGGAACGAGACAACTCGTTCCAGACGAGAATATCGGGCTTCGCGCCGCGAGGCTCTACAAAAACTCTGCGCCCTCAGCACCTCCGCGCGAATCAATCATCCGACAGGCCGCCGTGCGCGCATGGCCTGGGCGAGCGTCCCTTCGTCGAGATAATCGAGTTCACCGCCGACCGGCAGGCCATGCGCCAGCTGGGTCAACCGCACCGGAAACCGTTCGATCCGCTCAGCGATATAATGTGCGGTGGTCTGGCCCTCGAGCGTGGCATTCATTGCGAGTACGACTTCGTCGATCCCGCCCGCTTCGACTCGCCCGACCAGTTTTGCGATCGCCAGATCCTCCGGCCGAACGCCGTCGAGTGCCGACAGCCGCCCGCCCAACACATGATAGCGCCCCGGGAACAGCCGCGAGCGTTCGAGCGCCCAGAGATCGGCGACGTCCTCGACCACGCAGAGCGAGCGCTGGTCGCGGCGCGGGTCGGCGCAGACCGCGCACGGGTCGCTGGTGTCGACATTGCCGCAGGTCGAGCAAGTCGCGAGCTTCTGATCCACTGCCTCCAGTGCGGCGAGCAATGGCCCCAGTGTCGCCTCGCGTTTCTTGAGCAAGTGGAGCACCGCACGCCGCGCCGACCGGGGTCCGAGACCGGGGAGCCGCGCCAGCGCTTGCGTCAGTGCCTCTATTTCCTGCGATGCCATCGGGAACAAATAGGGGGTTGCGTGCCCCCCTGCCAAGGGGCGAAAGGCGTGGCCCATGCGGATCGTCTTCATGGGAACCCCCGATTTCGCCGTTCCGGTGCTCGATGCGCTGGTCGACGCGGGCCACGACGTCGTGGCGGCATACAGCCAGCCGGCGCGCGCCGGCGGGCGCCGCGGCAAGGCGCTGACCCCCTCACCCGTCCAGCAGCGTGCCGAAACGCTCGGGATCGAGGTGCGTGCGCCGCTGACGTTGCGCGATGCCGACGCACAGGCGGCGCTCGCGGCGCTGGGCGCCGACGTTGCCGTAGTGGCAGCCTATGGGCTGATCCTGCCGCGCGCCGTGCTCGACGCGCCGCGGCTGGGGTGCCTCAACGTCCATGGCTCGTTGCTGCCGAGGTGGCGTGGTGCCGCGCCGATCCAGCGCGCCATCCTGGCCGGCGATGCCGAGACCGGCGTGGGGATCATGCAGATGGAGGCCGGGCTCGATACCGGCCCGGTTTTGCTCGAGGAGCGCACGCCGATCGCCGACAAGACCGCGGGTATCCTGTCCGCCGAACTCGCGGCGATGGGAGCGCGGCTGATGGTGCGCGTGCTCGGCGACATCGCCACTTTCCCCGCGACGGCCCAGCCCGAAGACGGCGTGACCTATGCGTCCAAGATCGACAAGGCCGAGGCGCGGATCGATTTCACTCGCCCGGCAATCGACGTCGAGCGCCAGATTCGCGCGTTCAATCCGACCCCAGGTGCCTATTTTGAAAGTGGCGGAGAGCGGATCAAGATACTCAGCGCCGCCGTCATGGACTTGTCGGGCGCGCCGGGTGCGGTTCTCGATGGCCAGCTTACGATCGCTTGCGGCACTGGTGCGATCCGCCCGCTCGCGGTGCAGCGTGCAGGCCGTGGTGTCTTGACGTCAACCGAGCTTTTACGCGGCTTTTCGATTGGGTTGGGCAAGCGTTTGTGACGCGATTCGCGCTCACGATCGAATATGATGGTCGTCCCTTCATGGGCTGGCAGCGGCAGGATCACGGCCCGAGCGTCCAGGCCGCGATCGAGCGCGCGGCGAAGGAAATCGTTCAGGAAGACGTCGCGGTGCATGCCGCCGGGCGGACCGATGCCGGCGTCCATGGGCTGGGTATGCGCGCGCACCTTGACGTCATGCGGGCGATCACGCCGTTCCGACTGATGGAAGCACTCAACGCGCGGCTGCGGCCCGATCCGGTGGCGATCCTAGATTGCGAAATCGTGCCCGACGACTGGCACGCCCGCTTCTCGTGCCTTGCCCGGCATTACGAATATCGCATCCTCAGCCGCCGCGCGCCGCTGACCTGGGAAAAGGGGCTGGCGTGGCGAGTGCCGAGCGCACTCGACGCCGCAGCGATGCATGATGCAGCGCAGGCGCTGGTCGGCCTGCACGATTTCACCACATTCCGCTCGGCGCACTGCCAATCGGACAGCCCGGTCAAGACGCTCGACCGCCTTGACGTCGTCCGCGACGGCGATCGGATCAGCGTTTTCGCCTCGGCACGGTCGTTCCTGCATCATCAGGTGCGGTCGATGGTTGGGTGCCTGGAACTGGTCGGTCAGGGCAAATGGTCCAGCCATGACCTCAAGCAAGCGTTGGACGCTGCGGATCGAACCGCGTTGGGGTTCAACGCGCCACCCGACGGTCTCTATTTCCTGCGCGCCGACTATCCGCCTACCGGCTGAACCTCGCCGCAAGTTCGACATGAGTCGACCAGCGGAATTGCCCGACCGGCTGCACCCAGTCGAGGCGATATCCGCCTTCGCAGATCATCTGAGCATCTCGCGCAAAACTACTGGGGTTACACGATACATAGGCGATAACCGGCGTCCGAGCCTGCGCCAACCCAGCCGCCTGGTCACGCGCCCCGGCGCGCGGCGGATCGAGCACCACGGCTTCAAACCGTCCGAGTTCTTCGACCGTCAGCGGTCGCCGGTAAAGATCGCGATGGTCGGCGAAGATCTGACGCCCGGCGCGCGCCGCCGCCCCCTTCAATGACATAATGGCGTCACGGCCCGCTTCCGCCGCATAAACGCGCGCGGGCGCTAGCGAGAGCGCGAAAGTGCCGAGCCCGGCGAACAGGTCGGCAATCGTCCCCGCCTGCCCCAAGGCCTCGCGCACCGCCGCGATTAGTGCCGCTTCGCCATCGCGGGTCGCCTGGAGGAAGCTGCCCGGTGGGAACGGCACGGCAACGCCGCCTAACGTCATGGTGACGGGTTCGGGCTCCCACCGTGTTTCGGGCCCCATGCCGTCATCGGTCGCGAACCGCGCGACCTTGTGTTCCTGGCAAAAAGCGATGATCGCCTCGGCCGCCTCGAGCCCGTCGAAGCTCGCGCCGATCAGCAGTTCCACCCCCTGGTCGCATGACGTCATCTGGACGTCCGCGCGGCGACGTTTCAGGCCCAGCCGCGCGAGCAATTTGCGCAGGGGTGCCACCAGAGCGAACAATTCCGGCGCAAGTATATGACATTCCTGGATATCGACGATCGCATGGCTTCCCGCCTCGGCGAACCCCAATCCAATCCGGCCGCCCTTGGCCTCGGCATGGAGCGAGGCGCGGCGCCGCGCCTTGGGTGGCGAGACGATCGGCGGGCGGATATCGGTTTCGAGCTCGTGCGCGGCGAGCGCGCCGGCGATGCGGTCGGTGATGAACGCCGCATAGCTCGCATCGTCGAGATGCTGGAGCTGGCACCCCCCGCAGGTCGGAAAGTGACGGCAAGGCGGTATCTGATGATGCGGCCCTGGAGTGACCGATCCGTCGGGATTGAGCGCGTCGCCGGGTGCCGCCAACGCCGCATGACGTCCGTCGGCCGTGACGCCCTCGCCACGTGCGGCGACGCGGATGATGGTATCGGGATCGGTCACAGGCACTCCGCTATAGCGCGCGGCAGGTAGGAGATCAGATCATCGGCCGCAAATGCCGGCCCCGCGAGTTGCGCGGCGCGGCCATGAAGCCATACGGCCTCTTCCGCCGCAGCCAACGGCGCTGCGCCTCCCGCCAACCGAGCACCGAGCAGCCCGGCGAGCACATCGCCGGTACCAGCGGTCGACAACCATGCCGACCCGGCGGAATAGGCTCGCGCCTCGCCCTGCGGAGTCGCGATGACCGTATCGCTGCCTTTGTGAACGATAGTCGCGCCGGTCGCAGCCGAAGCGGCGAGCGTACGATCGATCTTGCTCCCGTCGCCTTTGCCGAACATCCGGTCGAACTCGCCGCTGTGCGGCGTCAGGCAGGTCGGCGCCACGCGGCCGCGCAACCGACCGACGTCGCGCCCGATCAGGCTCAGCGCATCGCCGTCGAGCACCAAGGGACGCGTCGACACGATCGCTGCGTCCAATGTCGCGGCCGCGTCTCGCTCGCGTCCCAGCCCGGGGCCGATCACGACCGCGCCCGTGCGCTCGTCCGCCAGTAATGCTTCGAAGTCTTCGGCCGGGCGGTGGACGACCGCGTTGGGGCCCTGCCTATCGCTGTCGCCCACCAGCACGACATAGCCCGCACCGCCATGCAGTGCCGCGTTGGACGCCAATCGTGCCGCACCGGGCATCTGCCCTTCGCGCACGGCCACCACCCCGCGCGTATATTTCTGGCTGCGCGGCCCTGGCGCGCTCAATTGAGGTGTCGCGACCGTACGCCAGCTGGTGACGATAGGGATGCCGAGATGGTCGATCAGCAGGCCCCCGCAGCGATCGAGCCCGCGATCGAGAAGGTGGGACGGCTTGAGCGCGCCGAGCGCCAGCGTCACCGTCGCCCCCGCGGCGCCGAGGTCGCGACCATGATCGGTATCCATCCCCGATGGCAGATCGATCGCGAGCGTGAAGTGCGCCGCGCCCACCAGCCGGCGCAGCTGTGCGATGACTCCAGGCTCCAGCGGACGTGTCAGGCCGGTGCCGAACAATCCGTCCACGACGATCGGTCGTGCCGGCGCATCGGCAAGGTCGACGACCTCGCCGGTCCATTTGCGACGCATATCGAGCGCCGTCCCTTCTTTCGCGTCACCAAGTACGGCGACCATGACGTCATGCCCGCTGTCGCTCAGCAGACGCGCGGCGACCCAAGCATCGCCGCCGTTATTGCCGGGACCGGCGAGCACCAGGATCGGTCGTCCCATCGCGAAGCGCGCGGCCTCGCGCGCGACGGCCGCCCCGGCACGTTCCATCAGCTCGGATTGTGAAACGCCGGCGGCGAACACTGCCTCCTCAGCCGCGCGCATCTTGGCGGCGGTGACGATCGGTAAGCCTTCAATCGGAATCATTTGGCGCTATTAGCGCCCTTGCCCTTCATCGTCGCGGGCAAACGGAAGCGGTCGCCGCCGATCGCTACTTCGATCTGATGGTCGGCGATGATCGTGACCTTGGCCCCCTCGGCGCCATCGGCCGCGACCACGCCGCGGCCGTCCTTGACCACCAACAGGCGGCGGAATCCGCCGTCGGGCTTGTGGACCGTCAGGATCAGGCCTTCGGTCGATTGCGAGCGGTCGAGCGTGCACTGCCGCGCGAAGGCGGCATTGCCCGCCGCCGCGCAGACGATACGACCGTCGTCCTCGGCGTCCGAGCTCGCCTGAGCGAGCGCGTTGTCGAACTCGCTGTTACCGCTCGACGCCGGCTGCGGTTCGGCCGAACAGGCCGCCAGAATCAGAATTGTCGCGAGCGCGCTAGATATCCGCATAGACATGAGTTTCGGCCGCCGCTCCGGGATGGGTAACGGCGCCCTTATAGGCCGGGCCGACATTCTGCGCATAGCGCCACAAAGCGCCCGACCCATAATCGGACACCCGCGCTCGCCACGCCTGGCGGCGCTCGGCGAGCACATCCTCAGGCACGTCCAGTTCGATCGTTCCAAGCTCGGCGTCGATGCTGATCGTGTCGCCATCCTCGATCAGCGCGATCGGACCGCAATCCGCGGCTTCGGGTCCGACATGGCCGATGCAGAAGCCGCGCGTCGCGCCCGAAAAGCGCCCGTCGGTGATCAGCGCGACCTTCTCGCCCATGCCCTGGCCATATAAAGCCGCGGTGGTCGATAGCATCTCGCGCATCCCCGGACCGCCCTTGGGGCCTTCGTAGCGGATGACGATGACCTCGCCCTCATTGATCCGACGTGCCTCGACCGCGGCGAAGCAATCTTCCTCGCAATCGAAAACGCGCGCCGGGCCGGCGAATTTCAGATGATGCAGCCCCGCCACCTTCACGATCGGGGTCTTGGCGTCATAAATGACCTTCTGGTCAGGGTTCCACGTCACCTGATCGATATTCTCACCCAGCGTCTTGCCGGTCACGGTCAGGCAATCGCCATGCAGGAAGCCTTCGGTGAGCAGGGTCTTCATCAGCATGTAGACGCCGCCGGCATCGTACATGTCGCGCGCGACATATTGGCCGCCGGGTTGAAGGTCGGCGCAATAAGGCGTCGTCTTGAAGATCTCGGCGACGTCGAACAGGTCGAACTCGATCCCTGCCTCATGCGCCATCGCCGGGAGATGGAGCGCGCCGTTGGTCGAGCCACCGGTTGCCGCGACGATGCGCGCGGCATTCTCGAACGCCTGACGCGTGCAGATGTCGCGCGGGCGGATATTCTTAGCCAGCAACTCCATCACCTGGGCGCCGGCCGACACCGCGATCTGTTCGCGCGTGGTGTAAGGAGCCGGTACCATATTGCTGTTCGGCAATGATAATCCGATTGCCTCGCCGACACACGCCATGGTGTTTGCGGTATATTGCCCGCCGCACGCGCCATGCCCCGGGCAAGCGACTCGTTCGAGCTCATGGACCTCCGACAGCGGGCAATTGCCGGCGGCATAGCGGCCGACCACCTCGAACACGTCCTTCACCGTGACGTCGCGGTCGTGGAACCGGCCGGGCAGGATCGACCCGCCATAGACAAAGATCGACGGGATATTGAGGCGGAGCATCGCCATCATCATGCCCGGCAGCGACTTGTCGCACCCGGCAAAGCCGACCAGCGCGTCATAGCAATGACCGCGGACCGACAGTTCGACCGAATCGGCAATGACCTCACGGCTGACCAGCGAGGCCTTCATCCCCTGATGCCCCATCGCAATGCCGTCGGTGACGGTGATCGTGTTGAAGCGGCGCGGCATGCCGCCGCCCTGCTCTACCCCGCGCCGCGCGGCATCTGCCTGCGCGTCGAGCGTGGTGTTGCACGGTGCCGAATCGTTGCCGGCCGAGGCGAGCGCGACGAACGGGCGTGCGATCTCCTCCTCGGTCAGCCCCATGGCGTAATAATAGCTGCGGTGCGGGGCGCGCTCCGGGCCGACCGAGACGTGGCGGCTGGGGAGTTTCGATTTGTCGAATGTGTGGGTCATGGCGCGACCGCCTATGTCGCGAGAAGGCCCGTTTGCGCAAGACTATTGCGTAGATTTGGTGTGGCGGGGAGCGGCCGAAGCCGCTCCCACGACCGATGACGTCCGGTTGTGGCCGGAGACCATGCGCGGGCGCGGCGTGGAGACGGACCTGCGTGGCCATCACCCAGCAAGTTGGGGGCCAGTTGAGGACTCGGGCGGCTGACGATGGTTAAGCGCGGTTCGGCGGTCCCGCGCTGGCACGCAAAACTGTCACGCCAGTGCCGATTCGAGACACCACCAATTGGGCTGGGCGCTGGCGATTGCCTGCGCGGCGGCGGTGCGCGCGGCCTCACCATCGAACAAAGCGAAGCAGGTCGCGCCCGATCCGGACATGCGCGACAAGATCACGCCAGATTGCGCGTGCAGCAGGTCGATCACCGCGCCGATCGCGGGAGCGATCTCACACGCCGGACCTTCCAGATCGTTGCGGCCTTCAATGGCGCCCCTCAGCCATTCCGTCATGCCGGGCTCGTCCCGGCATCCAACGTGCCGCATGTCTTCAACATCAGGGGCCAGCGGCACGTTGGACCCCGGCACAAGGCCGGGGTGACGATGGAATAGCGGGCCCCGATCTACACCATCCCAACCGCGGAACACGGCAGCCGTTGAGACGGCAATGCCGGGATTCACCAGCAGGACTGGAAGACCGCTCAACCCCTCAACCACCTGCAAACGCTCACCGCGCCCCTCTCCTACCGCGCTCTTTCCCAACAGGCAGGCAGGAACGTCCGAGCCAAGCGCCAATGCGATATCCGCCAAGGCCGACGGATCGATCCCCTTCAACCGCGCCAGCGCTCGCAACGCGGCGGCAGCATCGGCCGACCCGCCGCCGATCCCTGATGCTACCGGCAGATGTTTGTCGAGCGTCATCGCGAGCGGCGGCAACGGCCCATAAGCGGCCGCGAAGGCGTCGCGCGCGGCCAGCACCAGATTGCCGCCCTCACCGGCCAGCGCCGGCGCGAACGGTCCGGTCAACGCGAAGCTATCGCGCGCGCTCTCCTCGACCGACACCATGTCGCCATCGCGCAGGAAGGCGAACAGCGTCTCGATCTCGTGATAGCCATCGGAGCGCCGCGAGCGGACATGGAGCGCGAGATTGATCTTGGCCGGCGCCGCCTCAACGATGGTCACGAGCGCTTAGCGACCAGGCCATCGAGGATCTTGGCATCGAGCCGCGCCGTCGCATCGGGCGTGGCCACCACACGCGCCGCCTTCCAGGAATAGCGCGCCTCGTACCGCCGCCCGACCGCCCAATAGACATCGCCCAGATGCTCGGCGATTTCGGCATCGGCGGGCGCCGCCGCACCGGCCGATTCGAGCAACGGCAATGCGCGCGCGGCGTCGCCGCGTCGGAAATAGGCCCAGCCGAGCGAATCGGCGATGCCAGGCTGGTTGGGCGCCAGGCTGTTGGCCTTTTCGAGCATCGTCACCGCGCGCGCGGCGTCGCCACCGTGCTCGATCAGCGAATAGCCGTAATAATTGAGCGCAACCGCCTGATCGGGGCCTAGCGCGACCGCGCGTTCGAGCGCGGCCCGGGCCAGTTCCCAACGACCGGCCTTGTCATAGGCCGATCCAATCTGCAGCCAGATCGCCCAGCTGGCCTCGTCGCCCAGGCGATCGCGCGATTGTTCATACGCCACCGCCGCTTCGAGCGGGCGGTTCGCGACCAGCAGCATGTTGCCGTAATGCTCGGCACTGTCGGCATCGCCGTCGGGTGCATCGGCGAGTGCCTTGGCCGCGGCGATCGCCGCCGGCATGTCGCCCTTGGCACGCAGCACCTCGACGCGGATCGACTGGGCCAGCGCGCTGTAGGCCGTGCCCGGCGCGATCTCGCCCAGCACCGTCAGCGCGCGGTCGTGTGCCCCTTGTCGCTCGAGCGCTGCCGCGAGCAACAGGCGCGCGCGGCCGTCATCGGGATCGAGGATCAGCGCCGAGCGCGCCAGCGTGATCGCGATCGGGGTCGTGCCGGGATCGGTCAGGTCGTTGGCGATCCTCGTGTAGAGGCGAGCGATGCCGATCATCGGCGTCGCCTTCACGGCGCGAATCTCACTCCTCACCGTCGCCACTTCAGGGTCCGGGCCGCTGAGCAAGTCGCGCGCGATGGCCTCGTCGCCTTGCCCCATCAGCAATTCCGCCGCCGAATAGCGCAGGTCGAGCCCGCCGCTGCTGCCGCGCAATTCCGCCGACAGCGCCTTCGCGGCGCTGGGAATGTCGTTGCGCGCGATCAGGATCAGCGCGCGCTGTTCGAGCATGATGTGCCGGATCGCGCCGGTGCGCTCGGTTGCCGCCAGCCCCGCGGTCGGATCGTTGCCACGGTCGAATTCCTGCCAGGCGCGGACAATTGGCGCGAAGAAGTCGAACGGTGTCTTGTCGAGCGAGGTCAATGCCTTGTCGATCGCCGCCGCATCCCCGCTCTTCACCGCATCGGCGAGCAGCAGCAGTTTGGCGTCGTTCGGCGCGCCGGTTCCCAAGGCCGCCACCGCGCGACGGGCGAGTGCCAGGTCGCCCGCGGCCATCGCCTGGCGAAAGGCGCGGTTGGCGACCACCGGATCACCCGGCGCCGCAGTCAGCGCGATGCCATATTGCTGGGCTGCGGCGCCGACATTGCCATTGGCGGCAGCGATCCGCGCACGGCCGAACGCGCCATAGTCGTCGGCTTGGGCGCCCGCCGAAACGAACGCTGACGCCAGCGTGGCAAGTGCGATGATAACGGACTTACATGTTGGGATAATTCGGCCCTCCACCGCCTTCGGGCACTACCCAGACGATGTTCTGGGTCGGGTCCTTGATGTCGCAGGTCTTGCAGTGGACGCAATTCTGCGCGTTGATCACGAAGCGCGGATTGCCCTCTTCCTGCCCGACGATCTCATAAACGCCCGCCGGGCAGTAACGCTGCGCCGGCTCGTCATACATCGGCAAGTCGTAATCGACCGGGATGTCGGGGTCCTTGAGCGTCAGATGGACCGGCTGATCTTCTTCGTGATTGGTATTCGACACGAACACCGAGGACAGGCGGTCGAAGGTCAGCACGCCGTCGGGCTTTGGATAATCGATCGGCTTGACCAGATCCTTGCGCCAGAGCGTGGTGTGATCGGCATGGTGTTTCATCGTATAGGGCATCTTGATGCCCCAGCTTTCGAGCCACATGTTGATGCCCGACAGGATCGTTCCCAGCAACTCGCCATATTTCTCGACGAGTGGCAGAACGTTGCGGACGACCGACAGCTCCTTCTTCACCCAGCTCTTGTCATAGGCCTCGGGATACGCGGCCAGTTCGTCGCCCTCGCGCCCGGCCTGAACGGCGTCGAACGCGGCTTCGGCGGCCATCATCGCCGACTTCATCGCGGTGTGGGTGCCCTTGATCCGCGGCACGTTGAGGAAACCGGCACTGTCGCCGATCAGCGCCGCGCCCGGCATCACCAGCTTGGGCACCGACTGATAGCCGCCGTCGCTGATCGCGCGCGCGCCGTACGACACGCGCTTGGCGCCCTTCAGGATCTCGGCGATCGCCGGATGCGTCTTCCAGCGCTGCAGCTCCTGGAAGGGCGAGAGATACGGGTTCGAATAATTGAGCCAGGTGACGAACCCCAGCGCGACCTGGCCGTTGGCGTGGTGATATAGAAAACCACCGCCGTCCGACCCGGTCTCGCTCAATGGCCACCCCTGCGAGTGGATGACGCGGCCGGGGACATGGTTATCGGGGTCGATGTCCCACAATTCCTTGATCCCGAGGCCATAGACCTGCGGCTCGCAATCGGCGCGAAGGTCGAAGCGGTCGACCAGTTGGCGGGTCAAATGGCCGCGCGCGCCTTCGGAAAAGAAGGTGTATTTGGCGTGGAGTTCGAGCCCCGGCTGGTAATCGGCCTTGTGCTCGCCGTCGCGCGCGACGCCCATGTCGCCGGTGGCGACGCCCTTCACCTTGCCGTCGTCGCTATAGAGGATCTCGGCCGCAGCGAACCCCGGGAAGATCTCGACGCCAAGCTCTTCGGCCTGCCCCGCCAGCCAGCGGCACAGATTGCCCAGGCTGCCGGTGTACGTTCCCTTATTGTGCATGAATCCCGGCGAGATGAACTCGGGAAGCTTGAAGCGGCGCTTCTTCGTCAGCACCCAATGCTGGTTGTCGGTGACCGGGGTCTCCGCCATCGGGCAGCCCTTGTCGCGCCAATCGGGGATCAGTTCGTCGAGACTGCGCGGGTCGACAACGGCGCCCGACAGGATGTGCGCGCCGACTTCGGAGCCCTTTTCGAGCACGCAGACAGAGAGCTCGGCGCCCTTTTCGGCCGCGAGCTGCTTCAGGCGGATCGCCGCCGACAAGCCCGCCGGGCCAGCGCCGACGATCACCACGTCGTACGGCATCGACTCGCGTTCACTCATCCCTAATCTCCCCGTTGGGATAGTATATTTCGACCGGTCATCGTGCGACGACAACGGTTTGTCCATGAAAGCGGTGCCAATGAATTGACCCCGCGGTCAAGCTAGGACTCTATACGAAGTGGCTATGGGGGCTGACCAGAATCATGATTGGCGGGCAAGTATCGCCAGTGCGCTCGAATGGTGGCGCGATGCGGGAGTCGATTGCGAGATCGATGATAGCCCGCGCGACTGGCTTGCGCGCGCCACCGCCGTGCCGGTCATGGAGCCGCTGCCGGCGCAGGTAGGCGACGCCGGCATCGAGCCGGCATCGCTGCCAACCACCCTGGAAGAATTCGCGATCTGGCGCCTCGGCTCCGCGGCCCCCGAAGCAGGTTGGCCGGGCCAGGCGCTCGGCACGCAAGGCGACGTGGCGAGCGAGTTGATGATCGTCGTCGACATGCCCGACCGTGAGGACGATGCCGCCGGCCAATTGCTGTCGGGCAACGCCGGCGCGTTGTTCGACCGCATGCTCGCTGCGATCGGCCGCGACCGGCAGTCGATCTATCTCGCCGCCTTGACGGTAAAGCGTCCGCCGGCCGGCCGCGTGACCGAGGAAATGGGCCAGAAACTCGAGGCGCTGATCCGCCATCATTTGTCTCTGGCCCGGCCCAAACGGGTACTTGCCCTAGGTAATGCGGCGAGCCGTGCAATCACGGGGTTGGACGTCGCCAATGCCCGTGCAAGTTTACGTCAGGTTAACCATGACGGCGGGACAAGTGAGGTTGTGGCCAGTTTTCATCCTCGTTTCCTGTTGGAGAAGCCCGTCGCCAAAGCCGATGCCTGGAAAGACCTCAGATTGTTGATGGGGGGAGTTGAGTGAGAGTTGCGCGTTTCCTAATAGCCTCGGCGCTGGTGTTCGCGCCGACGCTACCCGCTTTTGCCGCTGGCAATCCGCCTGCTTCCACCGCGATGGCGCGCGGCATTCCGGCCCAGCTAGATGCCGATCAGCGCACCGGTTACGCCGCGGTGTTCAAGGCGATCCACGAAAAGCGCTGGGACGATGCTCAATTGCAGCTGACCGCGATGAAGCCGGGGCCGCTCCACTCGATCGCGCTCGCCGAACTTTATACCGCCAAGGGTTCGCCCAAGGCCGAGAACGATCCGCTGCTCGCGGTGATCACTACCGCGCCCGAATTGCCTGAAGGTCCGGCGATTGCCCGCATCCTGGCCTCGCGAGGTGTGATCGCGCCAACGCTTCCCTTCCAGCAACGCCTGATATGGGCCAATGGCGCATCGACCCGAGGCCGCGCCAAGACGACCAAATACGACCTCGCCGCTGCCGAGCTCGCGCTCAAGATGCAGCCGATGATCAAGAGTGACGACGGCGCCGGGGCGCAGGCGCTGCTCGAATCTGCCACCAACCTGACCCCAGATGCTCAGATCGAATGGCAACAGCGCGTCGCGTGGATCTATTATCTGCAGGGCAACGACACCAATGCGCGTCTGATGGCCGCCAAGGCCCGGATCGGCGCTGGCGACTGGGCAGTGCAAGGGGAATGGGTCGGCGGGCTCGCTGCCTGGCGCCAGGGCGATTGCACCGAAGCGGCACGCGCGTTCGTCAGCGTCGCGGCGCGGGCGAGCGATATCGAACTTCGCGCGGCCGGGCTCTATTGGGCGGCGCGCGCCGACATGAAATGCGGACGACCGCAACTGGTCGAAACGCGGCTCAAGAATGCCGCGCAACTCGACGAGACCTTCTATGGCATGCTCGCGCGCCAGCAACTCGGCATCAAGGACAAGGCGCCAGTGCCCGACGAGCTGATGCTCGCCGATTGGGACAAGCTCCAGAACCGCCCCAATGTCCGGGTTGCCGCCGCATTGGTCGAGATCGGCGAAACCGGTCTGGCCGACGACGTGCTCAAGCAACAGGCGAAGATCGGGCCGAAGGACGAATATGCGTCGCTGGTCCGGCTGACCGAAACGCTCAATCTGCCCGAAACGGTGATGTGGCTGGGCAACAATTGCCCCGAGGGGACCAAGGCCCCGACGATCGCGCGCTTCCCCGCGCCAAAATGGGCGCCGGCGGGCGGCTGGACCATCGACAAGGCTTTGGTCTACGCCCACGCGCTCCAGGAATCGCGCTTCCGCAAGGACGTGATCAGCCCGGCCGGCGCTTACGGCCTGATGCAGATCATGCCCGCCGCGGCAGTCGATTACGCTCGCGAACGCGGCATCACCGTCGATCGCGGCGCGCTGTCGTTGCCGTCGGTCAACATGGCGGTCGGCCAGCGCACGCTCGAGCGACTGCGCGACCAGAGTTTCACCGGCGGTTATCTGCCCAAGGTGATTGCGGCCTATAATGCCGGGCCGGTGCCGGTCATGGAGTGGAACGGCATCGTCAGGGATGGCGGCGATCCCCTACTCTACATCGAATCGATCCCCTATTGGGAAACGCGCGGTTACGTGACCACGGTACTGCGCAATTACTGGATGTACGAGAGCAAGGACGGGCGCCTGAAGTCGTCGAGCCGCGAGGCACTGGCGGAGGGCATGTGGCCCAAATTTCCTGGCCTGCCTGGGCCCAGCGCGGTGCGGCTGACTCCGCCGGCCAAGTGATCTAATCCCTCCGTTCGCCCTGAGCTTGTCGAAGGGCGTTGAGTCTTACCGTGCTCCGACAAGTCCAGCACGAACGGGGAAGTATTGGCGATGGCCATCGATGAAAGCCGGAAGTTCGTGCCGGTCCGGATCGCCGTCCTGACCGTCTCCGATACGCGCGGCCTTGCTGAAGACAAATCGGGCGACACGCTGGTTGAGCGACTGACCGGGGCCGGCCATGTCCTCGCCGACCGCGCGATCGAACGCGACGATCTCGATACCATT